>VOFK01002458.1_pt1 | contig 50848 bp, 73 predicted proteins | sample 5384121 | NCBI WGS metagenome assembly VOFK01 (sample SAMN12384730, study PRJNA508395) | human gut metagenome | isolation source: healthy gut J | host: Homo sapiens | reverse complement strand
CTCAGTATACTTAAAATTCAATTTATGTGCTCCAAGCGTGGAATTACTCAGGCATTGAACGTTTCAAGCTGTACCGGAAAGGCAGTGGAGGAGATAGAAATGCCCGAATAGTAGCGAGAGGCGGGGAATCTCTCGGCAAAGTTTCAAATGCAAAGCTGATCTGCTCTGGTAGAGTCAGGACCCTAAGGCGAGAGCGAGCCGTAGCCGATATGAATACCGCATATAAACAGAACTGTAGGGACGCATGCAGAAAGCATAAGCCGGGGAATCAGAAGGCCAGTACAAGCGGAACGGGAAGGCAAATCCGTCCGTCAGTAGGCAAATAAATGGCTGATATGCAGGCCTTATTGTTTTACCCATTGCGTAAACAAAACAAGTAGATGAGAGAATCTAAAAGGCTTCGACAGGCTAAGCATTGTTAAAGGAACTCGGCAAATGACCCCGTAACTTCGGGAGAAGGGTGCCACAGAAATATTATTTATAGAGAATGAAGTAAGCTTAACTGGCAAAAACAGGTCTATGAAATTATATGGAGGAGAGTTGAACTGAATTGAAGCTGAAACTGGCCGTAGCTTCTGGGTAGCGAAATTCCTTGTCGGAGTAGGGGTTTCCGGCCACTGAGCATAATGATTTGAGCACTGTCTCGACAATACGTCAATTATGAAATTAAGTACCAATTAATTAAGTTACGCCAGGACGAAGAGGCCATGGAGCTTTACTCGATCTGGTGCTGGGATTCGGTGCTGCGTACAGGATGGGTGAGGCTTTTTGAAGAGGACGCCGGTCTTCTTGCAGGCCGCTGTTGGGGACACCACCACCTGCAGTATTGAGGTTTTTCTAACCAGCCGCCGTGAACCGGCGGTGGGACAATGCCAGACAGGGGAGTTTGACTGGGCGGTCGCCTCCGAAAGGTATCAGGCGCCCAAAGGTTCCCTCAGGAATGGACGGGAAACCATTCAAGAAGAGTGCAAAAGGCAGAAGGGAGCTTGACTGCGACACCGACAGGTGGAGCAGGTACGAAAAAGGGACTTAGTGATCCGGTGGTATAAAGTGGGATTGCCATCGCTCAACGGATAAAAGCTACCCTGGGGATAACAGGCTTATCACTCCCAAAGAGTTCACATCGACAGGTGGTTTGGCACCTCGATGTCGGCTCATCGCATCCTGGGGCTGTAGTAGGTCCCAAAGGGTTGGGCTGTTCGCCCATTAAAGCGGTACGCGAGCTGGGTTCAGAACGTCGTGAGACAGTTCGGTCCCCTATCCGGCGTGGGCGTAGGATATTTGAGGGAGCTGTCCTTAGTACGAGAGGACCGGGATGGACTGTCCTCTGGTGTACCGGTTGGGCTGCTCAGCCTTCGGCCGGGTAGCCAAGTCGGGCAGGGATAAACGCTGAAGGCATCTAAGCGTGAAGCCCCCCTCAAGATGAGATATCCCATTCGAAAGAAGTAAGACCCCTTGAAGACGACGAGGTAGATAGGGCAGGGGTGGAAGTGCCGTAAGGCATGGAGCTGACTGTTACTAATCGGTCGAGGGCTTGACCAACAATTGTCAAAAGGTTTTGAAAAAGATTCTTGACAAATATTCCACAAAGTTTGTAAGGTGCATGTAGAGAAAAGAAGGTGCAAACCTTTGATCCTCCATAAGCTCAGTCGGTAGAGCATTCGGCTGTTAACCACGGTGTCGTTGGTTCGAGTCAACTGGGGGGTTATGGCTCGGTCCAGCAGTTGGAGCATCGCCACTTTCACGGCGGTAGCTTACGAATTTGGAGGATTCCCGTCGGAGTCACTTTGATAGCAACCTACTTTTGAGTTCATCATGCCGATGTGAGCAATTGGCAGAGCAGCTGATTTGTAATCCAGCAGGTTATCGGTTCGAGTCCGATCATCGGCTTCCATCAGTGATAGCTGAAGATGGTTATGGACCTTTAGCTCAGTAGTTAGAGCAACCGGCTCGCCATACTTTCAGTCGGTCCTGAGTTCGAGGTCCATTTGCTATTTTAATTACATGGCCAGTGGCTCAGTTGGTTGAAAGGCCGCCCTGTCACGGCGGAGGTCGGGGGTTCGAGGAGTCTGGGTCCGTTCATAAGTGGACGTTCGTCCATGACAGTTTTACTATGTATAGCATGGGATCTTGGCTCAGCTGGGAGAGCATCTGCCTGCCAAGCAGAGGGTCCACAGGTTCGAGCCCTGTAGGTCCCATTTATGACGAAAGTCATGTATGCCAGCGGAATTGGCGAACGCGGGACTTAAAAGTATCCTGTTATTGGAAACTTTTAGTATCGGTTCGATTCCGTCGCCGGCATTCAAAAACAAAATATGTGTGTGTGGCTCCAGCTGGATAGAACGCGGCTACGGACCAAGGTGTCGGGGGTTTTCGAATCCTCTGCGCGTTGAAAAAAGTATTGCGATATGCTTTTGGATTTTTATGTCATAATTACAGATGGAGTTAAAAATGAGTGATCATTGTGTTGCAGCAAATGTTTGTTATTTTCATGATATTAATTGAGTATTTTATGGAAAAACTGGATGAATGTGAAGGACAGCTCTTTCTAAATAGTGGTCAATATTTTTAACCCATTGCTTTTACTATATCAGTGGATATGATTTTTGAAATCACGATGAATGTTGGACAAAATATAGTCTTTATTGATCGTTTTTTGTGTTGTTATTTTTGATGGGATTTTGGTAGTTTTTATTGCGTTTAAAATACGAAGTTTTATCAATGATGATTTTGTTTTGTATTGAGTTTATGGATTCCGTTGCTTTGCCTTATTAGGAGAATATGTTGTTTGTTTTTGGTTTTGGTTTTTTTTTTTTTTTGGGTAAAGCAGTAGCGGACGAAGATGTGGGACAATCGTCTTCTTTCGAATTTAAAGTTTTGAATCCGGGAGTGGTTGGCTGTCATAGCAATTTTGATCTTCTTATGCGGACTGGACGTCGGTGGGACGTTTTAGATTATATGGGAAATATATGTTCGGTGTCTTATGAGTCATCAGGTTCCGTGGGACGAAGATGGAGCTTTCAAAGTTGTTTCCAATTTGAAAATGTATGTAGTGGCCCAGCACAATCAAAGATGCTGCTGATCCCGATCAGACGCATTGATCCTGTAAGCAACTTCAGTGGATGCAGGGTGTATAGGTGTTTGTCATTGAGTGTGCGGTACCGATCAGATGATTGCACAGGAATATGAAAGTGCAGAAGACGATGGTGCAACGATGCTTGGAACGATGCTTAAGCACACTACTATCAGTAACGATACCGATCATAGCGATTTTTATAAGGTTATAGCGGCAAATAGAAATTCACATAGATATTTATAGAAACAAATAAAAATCTATACGAATATTTTTAGCATGTAAGACAGAAAAGATTCAGATATAATGAAAATAGTCAGAAAGTGTTGTACGAAATTGAAGAAGGGAGAAAGCGATGAGCATGGTTAGGATAGAAAAAAGGAAAACATCTTATCCATAAGGATGATGCACAGGAAAAGTTAGAGATCATCATCTTGCAGGGGCATTGTGTAATATGATCGTGAGGGATGAAAATAATTCCATTGGATACGGGGACCATCATTGAATTGCTGCCTGTGAAAAAACAGAGATATTGCTGTGATTATATTGCTGCAAGAGATACGGTGTTGATGGAGATACCCATATAAACAGGTTGCAGATTTAGAAAAACTTTTGCGGAACAGCCAAAGTATGCAACGGTATTTCCGATGGCGGCAGTGAAGCAGAGCGAACACGGTACTGGTTATTATGGTAAAAGAACCAATTAGCGAAGAAACTCTATTCTATGGGAGTTGGAATGTACAGAGATTATAAGTATCTGTGCAGTAAGTATGATTTAACAGAAAAACAGTTGATGAGTATGGAGCATTTGGTTCCATTAGAGCAGAGTTATATATTAGAAGAGTGGAAACAGGGATATTTTCAGGCATTAGCAGGAAAAGATATGCAGAGTGTCAATGCTTTTTTAGGCACGGATTTTGCAGTTGGAATCGGAACGATGCTCTATGCAGGCAAGGTGATCAATGAAGTGCTTGCAAAAATGGAAGGAGTCGACTATCTGCATTACTGGCAGGATATTCTTTTAGAAGAGGGCGGTGATGATCTGTTCCAACTCTATTTTTGATTTAGAGATACGGGCGACAAAGAAAGGGGTGCAGATACATCCGATATTCAGCAGCGTGGAAAAACTGATGGAGTTTATCCATGTCAGAGTTGTATGATGATGAAAATTTGTGCGTGAGATTCATAGAATATGAAGGCTATGATTTTACTGCGATCCCGGAAGAAGAGATAGAACCGGAACAGAAGCAGAAGAAAAATGCGGCAGAGGCAGCACAGGCAGAACTCGGAATTTCACCGGAGGCAGTGTCGAATCCGCTTACATTTTAGATGCTTCTTATGATGTGAAAAGATTGAAGAAATTGAGCAGATTGCTACATATCGTGATCTTCCGGATATTTATTCTACAGATGACCATGTGCGAAAACTCAGAAGATCCATTGCAGCGGTATATTAGGAAGTTTATAAGGCAGCGATCAAACGGGCATTGCAGGAACAGGCAGCTTCTCCGGTCTTAAGAATGTTTTTTGATTTCGGATTTATGTGACAGCGGTCTGTTAGGGGAGGAATATACGGAGTAGTTGTATGCAGCAGAAAGATTTCCGAGTGCAATTCGAACATGTATATACAATGTATGAGTGGCTGAAGAGTATTTATATAGGAAAAAATGAGCCTTCTAAAAATGAGTTTGATCTGGATTATCCGGCGTACTTAGCAGATCTGCGTCGAAATGGAACGATTACAAAAGAAAGAACAGGAAGAGTGGAAGGATGACCAGTGGAAGAAGGTAGAGTATGAGATTGAGAATATGTTTACCTCTTCTAACAGAGCAGTTTATGGTAAGATTTCTACATTTATTCCGATTTTATGTGAATATGATATTGTAAATAGTGTAGAAACGATGCTGGTGACAGCCGCACGGATCAATGAAGCCTAGACAAGATCCGCAGTGTGGATTTCTTATTTTTTGGCCGCGATACGACATTCTCAGATCCGGCACATGACATTACAAGAGAATTTTTGAAAAAGAAGTACTTCGGATGTGCTCCCTGATGCCAAATGCCGGTACAAAAGGCGATGATGTGGCAGGAAACAGCAGGAGGAAGACGCGATACATCTGGTAAAGATTTTTTATTCCCGGTTATGACTGCCGGAAATCTGGATGAGTTGATGTTAGAGACTGCCGGAAGATTCCGGTGGGAGATGTGCCGTAAGGAACAGGGCGCACGTTGGAATGATATCCGTGAAATGTCATTGACCTCAGAATACTATGATTATGTTCAGTATTACAAAAGAATCACGACCTTTCCCCGGAGGCAAAAAGAAAAAATTAAAGAATGCGCTCTGGAAAGCTAAAAATAATTACCGTGAAGTCTTTGTAAAGGATTATCAGGTATGGATTAAATATGAAGCAAAAGGCAGCTTTAGAATGAACCGGGTAGCGAGAGGAATCCTCTTCCGTTATTGTCCGTTTGTCAAAGAGATCAGGGGACAGTCTGAAGGGTAAGCCCGATGTACCAGGAGATGATCCAGAAGTACGATATCATTATTGGCAGGGAAAAACGTCATGTGGCTCTTTTTGAGGACAAATACCGGAAGGCTGGCGGTGAACTGACCGAGGAAATGATCGTAAACAAAGAATTTTATGAAATGTAGTAGGTTTATTACGAAATGCAATATTTTTCATGTGTAATATTAAAAAAATAATAGTATGTAAGAATTTCTAATTCAGTATTTTTTAGACTTATAATGGAAGTTTTTAGATGAAGAAAGAACCGATGGAAAACCATCGGTTCTTTCTATGAGGGGAGTATAAATAATTAATAAGGGGTATAACTATAAAAAGCATAAAAGCTTTTATAACCTACATTGTAATATAAAAAAATTTCAAAAACAATGTACATATGTGAATAATTGTACGAAATTCAGAGATACTATTTGTGCAATGAAAAGGAGGGAAAAATCATGGCAAAAATTCTCAGAACAAAGCAAACAATGCAACAAATGCTCAGACAAGCAATGATGCAACTTCTAAAAACAGCACAAATAGTGCAAAGTCTAAAAGCAAGCAATGCATCTAAGAACAAATCCACAGATTCTACTAAGGATGCAAATAACTGCTACTAGAACCGTTTGACACCAGTCGTTGAAAGCGGAATAGTATATAGTAAGAACAGATTACAAAGTAACTTTTTTGTAATCTGTTTTCTATAAAAATGTCAAGGAATGGTTAACAGTATCAGGTATCAAATAATCAGTTCGAAATCCAGGAGGGGGAGACAACAGATGTCACAGGAAGAGATCAGGACAATCGGGTCAGGGATATTCCAAAGTATCAGGCACGGGAAGATGTGATATGGATCGATGTCAGGGAAAGAGAAGAGTATCTTCTTTATCATATACCGGGAGCAAAAACCTTCCATATGATGATATGGAGCAGTGGGAAAAAGCGATTGGATAAAAGTAAGATCTACGTTCTTTACTGTGAAAGAGGAAGTCTTAGCATGATGGCGGCAAAACAACTTTTTAAAGGACGGATACTCTGTCTGTACATTGATCGGAGGAATCCGTGCCGTACAGGAGCGAAATCTGGATTAGGTGTGAAAAATGATTGACAGTAGAAAAAAGGAACAGATAGTATAATAGTAGTTTCATGAGATTTATTAGAAAGAGAAGAAAAGATGCAGAATTACCAATTAACAGCGCCTTGTCATTTTGGACTTGAGGCAGTATGTAAAAGAGAAATTTATGATTTAGGATATGAGATTACAAAGGTGGAAGACGGCAGGGTCACCTTTGCAGCAGATGCGGAGGGTATCTGCCGTGCAAATATTTTCCTGCGGACGGCAGAACGTGTACTTTTAGAGGTAGGAAGATTCCGTGCCACCACATTTGATGAACTTTTTGAAGGAATTAAGGCACTTCCATGGGAAAACTATAGATTCCAAAGGATGGAAAATTCTGGGTAACCAAGGCAACTTCGATTAAGAGTAAGTTGTTTTCACCTTCCGACATTCAATCGATTGTAAAAAAAGGCAATGGTAGAGAGGATGAAACGTGAATATGACCTTACCTGGTTTCCGGAAGACGGAGCATCCTATCCTGTAAGGATTTTTTTTTGATGAAGGATGAGGTTACGGTAACGATCGATACGACCGGAGAATCCCTGCACAAGAGAGGATACCGTAAGATGACAAGTAAAGCTCCGATTACCGAAACTTTGGCAGCAGCACTTATTATGTTAACCCCATGGCATGCAGACCGTATTCTGGTTGACCCGTTTTGCGGTAGTGGAACATTTCCGATCGAAGCGGCAATGATGGCGGCAAATATCGCACCGGGACTGAACCGGGAATTTATTTCCGAAGAATGGACAAACCTGATTCCAAAACAGTTGTGGTATGATGTCATTGAAGAGGCAAATGACATGGTACATACGGACATCAAGGTGGATATTCAGGGATATGATATTGATGCGGATGTAGTAAAAGCTGCAAGGGAGAATGCGAAGAGAGCCGGAGTGGATCATCTGATCCATTTTCAGCAAAGAGCAGTGGCGGACATGCATCATCCGAAGAAATATGGCTTTATTATTTCAAACCCGCCATATGGAGAGCGGTTAGAAGAAAAGGAAAATCTGCCGGAACTTTACCGACAGATCGGAGAGATGTATCGTGGACTGGATGCATGGTCGATGTATCTGATCACGAGTTATGAGCAGGCACAGCAGTACATTGGAAGAAAAGCGGATAAGAACCGGAAGATTTACAACGGAATGTTAAAGACGTATTTTTATCAATTCCTAGGTCCGAAGCCGCCAAAGAGAAGAAATAATGAGGAGTCACATTGAAGTATTCAAAACGTTATATCTGTCTGACCATCATTTTGCTTTTGGTGGTTGCTTTAAAATTTAACAGGAACGGATCGGAACAGGTAGAGAACTTTTCGTGGCGCACAGATGGAACCAAAGGTCTGGAATCCTCTGATCGCGGAAAGTGTCAATGAAAATCCGCTGTCTTTAGTCGTGGACAACCGTATCTATAGCAATGAGGATTATGATATTTATATGAACCAGAAATTAGATATCATGATCCCGGTTTCACTGGTAAGAGACAGCTTTAACTGTAGTGCCGGTCTGTATGACAAAGAAAAACTCGTGGTAGAAAAACATGAGGAAAGTGCGGATTTTTCATTAGAGGACAAACAGCTTACGAAAAAAAACGACAATTATTATGTCTCTGCCTCAAAACTTTCGAAATCATTGTCCTATGATTATTCCTGGGATATCCAGAAGAATACGGCGTCCGCAGCAGATGTTTCGGGAGCAACTTCTATTTATCCAAGCAAGTATGATCTGCGGGAAAAAGGACGCGCAACAACGGTCAAAAATCAGGGAAGCCTTGGCACCTGCTGGGCATCAGCGTCTGTCAGTGCGTTAGAGACCGCTCTTTTGCCGGAGGAATCCGTGCAGTTTTCTGTAGACCATATGACGTTAAAAACAGCTTTTCGCAGACGCAGAACGATGGTGGAGAGTATACGATGGGAATGGCATACCTGACTGCATGGCAGGGACCGGTCTATGAAGCGGATGATCCATATGGAGATGGAGAATCCCCGGACGGATTAAAACCGGTGAAGCATGTGCAGGAAATGCAGGTGATCGAAGGAAAAGATTTTGAAAAGATCAAGGAAGCCGTATTTAAGTATGGCGGTGTCCAGACTTCGATCTACAGTGCACTTCGCAGTTCACAGAGCCAGTCGGAATTTTATAACAGCAGCAAGAATGCATATTGCTATATCGGAACGGAAAAACCAAACCATGATGTTGTCATCATTGGATGGGATGATAATTATTCCAAGGAGAATTTTTCAATGGCAATCGAAGGAGACGGAGCATTTATCTGTCAGAATAGCTGGGGCGGAGGTTTTGGCGATAACGGAGTATTTTATATTTCTTATTACGATACCAATATCGGTGTCCATAATGTCGTGTATACCGGCGTTGAGAGTACGAAGAATTACGACAGCATCTACCAGTCAGATCTGTGCGGCTGGGTAGGGCAGATTGGTTATAATAAGGAATCTGTCTATGGAGCAAATGTGTTTACTGCCCGGAAAAATGAAAAATTGCGTGCAGCAGGATTTTATGCAGTCGGCAAGGACACAACGTATCAGGTTTATGTAGTAAAAGATTTTAAAGATACCTCTTCTTTTGAGAAAAAAAGGGTAGCACAGGGAAAATTAGACAATGCGGGCTATTACACGATACAGTTTGATAAGGAGATCAAAGTGGAGCCGGGAGAAAAATTTGCAATCGTGATCTTTTGTAAATACGCCGGATGCCGTACATCCGCTTGCCATTGAATATACGGCAGATGCTACCACTGCGAAAGTGGATTTAAGCGATGGCGAGGGATATATCAGCCCGGATGGAAGAACATGGGAAAGTGCCGAGGATACACAGTCATGTAATCTCTGTATCAAGGCATATGCAGGAAAGTAGGCGTGTGATGCAGGAAAAAATACTGAAGATATCAGCCTGCTTTTTGTGTGGCGTTAGCAATTGTGGCATGTGCATCTTTTTACTATCTGCCAAAACTGCATGATACGAGGCTGTCTTTTGGAATGGAACAGTTAGAGCAATTTATACTGACAAAAAGTGAAAATTCAGGGATCAGTGCCATTAATACCGATGTGAAGGCGAACTTCCCACAGCAGCTTCGGGTAGAGCTTCCGGCAGGCTGTGATGCAAGTCAGGTGGAGGTGCGTCAGAATTATAATTCGCAGACCGTGGATCTGATCATTCCGACCGATGAGCAGGAATTTTTGTATGAGAAACCTTTAGTCGGCAGCAGTAAAAATATCAGTGATGTGTTCATGGATTATGCAGGCGGAAAGGCAGTCATAGAGATTGTCTTAAACCAGGTGTTTGAGACGGAAAAGACCTGTGCAGGAAAATATCTCTATCTGGATTTTTTGTCACCGCATGAAATCTATGATAAAGTAGTAGTAATCGATGCGGGACACGGCGGGAGCAAGCCGGGAGCCATCAAGCAGGGAATCTGTGAGAAGGATATTGATCTGGCTATAGTGTTAGAATTGAAGAAACTATTAGAACAAAATAAAAAAATCGGTGTATACTATACAAGAGTAGATGACAGCAATCCGTCCTTTGACAGCAGGGTAGACCTTGCAAACAAAGCGGATGCGGATCTGTTTATCAGCGTTCATAACAATTCCACGACAGGACCGGGACTCTCTAAGGTACAGGGAACACAGGTCATGTACGATGAGAAGAAACCCGATAAAGATTCTAAGGATTTTGCGCAGATCTGTTTAGAAGAGGTAACGAAATCCTGTGGCAGTGTCGATAAAGGTCTGGTGGCAGGAAATGATATTTTTATCATCCGAACGGCAGCAGTACCCGGTCGCACTCATCGAAGTGGGATTTATGACAAATGAAGAAGAACTGACAAAATTAAATTCAAATGATTATCAAAAGAAAGTGGCAGAAGGCATTTATCAGGCGATCCTGCGGGCTTTTGAGGAAGGATACTAGAAATGAACAAGATTATTTTTGCAACCGGAAATGCCGGAAAGATGAAAGAGATCAGAGAAATTTTGCAGGACATGAACATGGAGATCCTGTCGATGAAAGAAGCCGGAATTGAGGCAGACATTATCGAGGATGGAAAGACGTTTGAAGAAAATGCCATGATCAAGGCAAAAGAAATCGCAAAATATACAGACGAAATCGTCTTAGCAGATGATTCCGGATTAGAAATCGATTATCTGAACAAGGAGCCGGGTATTTATTCTGCCCGCTATATGGGTGAGGATACGCCTTATGAAGTAAAAAATGCCAATTTATTGGAGCGTTTAAAGGGCGTAGAGAAGGACAAACGTACCGCACGGTTTGTCTGGTGCGATCGCAGCAGTTCTTCCAAATAAAGAAGTCCTTACAACGAGAGGCACGATTGAAGGCTACATTGGAGAGAAACCGGTAGGTAAGAACGGATTTGGCTATGACCCGATTTTTTATGTAGAGGAATACGGCTGTTCTACGGCAGAGTTGTCGATGGAGCAGAAGAATGAGTTGAGCCACCGTGGAAAGGCGCTGCGGGCAGTAAAAGAGGAATTAAAGAAAAAAAGGATTTTTAGCGTATGAAAAAAAAAATTATGGTTGTAAGCGATACCCACAAACATCATAGAAATCTTGCAAGGGGCGTTAGAGCAGGCAGGTACACCGGATCTGCTGATCCATCTTGGCGATGCTGAGGGATATGAGGATTACATAGCAGACATGGCAGGCTGTCCATTAGAGATCATATCGGGAAATAATGATTTTTTCTCCATGTTGGACAAAGAAAAGGAGATACGGATCGGAAAATACAAGGTGCTGCTCACACATGGGCATTAATTACTATGTCAGTGCGGGACTGGACACACTGCGCAAAGAAGCCTATAGCCGTGGCATGGATATTGTGATGTTTGGGCATACGCACAGACCATTGATCGAATACGATAAGGAGCTTACCGTTATCAATCCGGGAAGTCTGTCCTATCCGAGACAGCCGGGAAGAAAACCGTCTTATATTATGATGGAACTCGACCGTGAGGGAGAAGCGCATTTTCCGATCCACTATTTATAAGGGCGCTAAAATATCTACAAAAGTACAAAAAATTCAAAAACATGAAAAAATTTTTAAAATTTTTAAAATTTCAAAAAAAATGTTGACAAGCATGAATGTCTATTATATAATATGTCTTGCGTCACGAGTGATGCAGAAATGAATATTGTGAATTACGGGGTGTGGCTCAGCTTGGCTAGAGCGCCTGGTTTGGGGACCAGGAGGCCGCAGGTTCGAATCCTGTCACCCCGACTCTGCGGGTGTAGTTCAATGGTAGAACACCCAGCCTTCCAAGCTGGATACGTGGGTTCGATTCCCATCACCCGCTTTGTATTTGCAAAATTCGATAACATGTGTCCGTAGCTCAGCTGGATAGAGCAACGGCCTTCTAAGCCGTGGGTCGGGGGTTCGAATCCCTTCGGGCACGTTATGGTGGGTATAGCGCAGTTGGTTAGCGCGCCAGATTGTGGCTCTGGAGGCCCAGGGTTCGAATCCCTGTATCCACCCTTGATGCGATAAGTTCAGCATCTGAAAAAATGATGGGCTATCGCCAAGCGGTAAGGCACAGGACTTTGACTCCTGCATTCGCTGGTTCGAATCCAGCTAGCCCAGGTCTTACAAATTAAATATGGGGTATTAGCTCAGTTGGCAGAGCACTTGACTTTTAATCAAGTTGTCCGGGGTTCGAATCCCCGATGCCTCAGTAACATGGACTTACTACAGTTTTGTGGTAAGTCTTTTTACATTTATTTTACCGAGTTTTTTTCAAAGCATGATAGTAACGTTTTTTTTTTCGGGCATACTATACTGAGATGTGAAAAGAAAATGAGGAAAGAGAGGAAGAAACGTGCCATCTACTTATGCACATGATTGCTTTGGAAAAAGCAGTTTACAAACAGTTACCAAAAAAGAGATACAAAAAAAGAGATCAAAGCATATGGTCCGCTTTACATGCCAGACCGGCGGCAGAATTCTTTGAACAGGCATGGAAGAAGGGAAAGGAGCTGCCGGCGAACCGTGGCGGATTTGCCTATCTGTATGGATTTATCTGTCACTTTGTGTTAGACCACAGCTGTCATGGATATATTGAGGAAAAGATGCAAAAGAGCGGAGTGACGCATGCGGAGATCGAAGTAGAATTCGACCGGATGCTATTGGAAAACACGGACACAATCCCATCACTTTGCACCTGACAAACCATATCCCGACAGATGCAACCTGTGCCGGTGTCATTGCGGAATTTTTTCCGGAAGTAACAAAGCAGGAGGTGCAGCAGGCTGTATATCAGGATGCAATTCCGTTAGCAGTACAGTTGATCTGTGAATATCGGGATAAGGGACCGTGTGATGAGGTATATCAGTATACCTTTGGCGTGGATTAGGAGTATACGATGGAAAAAAGAGAAAATGACAAAATTAGAAAAACAATGGGTATTATATGATGTGGGTAATTCAGCATTTGTGATGCTGGTATCCACGATCATACCGATTTATTTTAAAAATATGGCAACGGCAAGTGGAATCTCCGCAGCAAATTCAACCGCATATGGAAAGATGTGGGCATCAGCGACAGCAGTATGCTGCTCGCGCTGCTCTTGACACAGGTGGTTGCATTTCCGTGTTCTAGCCTGTTTGGAAAATTAGCACGGAAATATGAATCGGAAAAACTGATCTCTGTCTGCATCGGTGCCTATTTTCTGATCGCACTGATGTTTGTGCTTGGATTCATTACCTTTCAGCTTCAGCGGAGTGGCAGTTTTTACGGGAGAGGGAAAACTTCGGCTTTTCCGATGTTAGGAAGAAAACCTCTATAGAATTTGAATCAATAATATGGTAAAATGCATCCAAAACAAAGACAGGAGAGCAGCTATGACAGAAAAAGAAAAAATGTTAGCAGGCATGGTCTATGAAGCCGTTTTGGATGAAGATTTAAAAGAAGACCGGTTAAAGTGCAAGGATCTGTGCTTTGCAGCAAACCAGCTTCCACCATCTAAGATCAAAGAGCAGAGTGAGATATTTGCATCACTTTTTGCAAAAGCGGGAAAAGACTTTTTATATTACCACGCCGTTCTGGTGCGATTATGGATATAATATTGAAATTGGAAAAAAATTTCTACAGCAATCACAACTGTGTCATTTTAGACTGTGCAAAAGTAACATTCGGTGACAATGTATTTGTAGGACCAAATTGCTGCTTTGCAACGGCAGAGCATCCGTTGGATGAAACAGAGCGTAACCGCGGACTGGAGACAGCCAGACCGATTCAGGTGGGCAACAGTGTGTGTGGTTTGGTGCAGGCGTTACGGTCCTGCCGGGCGTTACGATCGGAGATAATGTAGTGATCGGTGCAGGGAGTATCGTGACGAAAGATATTCCGTCGCATGTGATCGCAGTGGGAAATCCGGCGCGTGTCATCCGGAGTCTGGAAAACAGTGGTCTGTATCGGATCGTACCATTAAAAAAAGAAGTATATGCAAAAAAGACATCTGCGGTTGGAAATATGAAGGAGAATATTCCCCTGTACAGTTATTCTTCCTGGGAAATGGCGGTCAGAAATCACTGGGAAATCGCGGATGCGAAAGTACGCGGGCAGGAGTACCGCGGAGTGCTAAATAAAGCAGGAGAGCTGATCGGCTATTTTAAGATGCATCAGGATGAAAACAGCGAGGTTGAGATAGGACTTGGAATGCGGCCGGAAGAGTGCGGTCAGGGCAAAGGGGCAGACTTTGTAAAAACCATTACGGATTATGTAAAAAAACAGTATCCGGAAAGCCTTGTCTATTTCTGGAAGTTCGCCTATTTAATCAAAGAGCCGTGAAGTGTTATGAAAAAGCAGGCTATCAGGTGGTCTGTGAACATGACAGCATCAAACCATGGGGAACTTTCCGGTATAAAAGAATGGAGTTAAAAAAGGAGGATTAAAGTTCCTTTAAAATGCTTCGGATGATATCCTGTCTGGTTACAATGCCGATGAAAAAGTTACGGTCATCCACGACGGGGATAAAGTTCTGGTTCATGGAGCGTTCTAATAACTCATCCATGGAAACATCGATTTTAACGGCAGGGTTAAAGTCCTTGCGCAGAATGTCGCTGACCTGATAATTTTCCTGTACCCGTAAGTCGTTGTTGCGGTATTCTAAGATATGCCAGAGAAAATCGCCTTCGCTGACACTTCCGACATAGGTGCCATCCTTAGAAAGCACCGGAATGGCAGAATAACCGTGGGCATGCATTTTTTCAATACCCTGACGGAGTGTGTTGGTGTCATAGACAAAAGCGACTTCGGATTTATTTTTTAATAACATTAATACGTTCATTGATTGTTCCCCCATAAAATACATATTGACGTTCCTAGTGTATGGCATTTTCTGACATTTTTTTCAACTGCCTTGCAGCAGTTATAAGAAACTTTTAAGGAAGTTTAGAGTTGGTTTAGAATTACGAAAAGAATTGACAAGGAGTTCAGAATCCATTAGAATAGGAAAACGGATATGTTAAGCGGGCATGGCGGAATTGGCAGACGCGCTAGATTTAGGTTCTAGTGGGAGACCGTGCAGGTTCAAGTCCTGTTGCCCGTATTCAATGATGACAAAAGAGGGTTTCCTGAAGTATTTCAGGAAGCCCTCTTTGTGTATAAAAAACCAAAAATCATGCATGAATATGAATTTTATGGAATATGCCCAAATTTATTGACAAACTGGCGGTCAAAATGATAAAATACAACAAAGCTATGAGTTAAAAAATAGATTATATTTTGGGGTGCGATGAAGCGGGAAAAATCTCGCCCTTTTTTTATTTCAGGATAACACTTTGCCATAGTAAAATGGAAAAGTACATACCTGTCAGGAAATAAAAAAAATCCTGTCGTACAAAAAGTGAGAGGAAATGCTCATATAAAATATAATCTGGAAACAAGGAGTGAAACCAATGAAAGAATATATTGTCAAACGAGTGTTTCTTGCCGTCGTGACGATATTCGTAATCAGTGCGATTACGTTTTTTGCGATGAACCTGATACCGGGTGGACCGTTCAATACGGAAAAAGCATTAAGCCCGGCAGTTCAAAAAAACTTTAGAAGAACGTTACAATCTGGACAAACCGGTATATGTTCAGTTCGGTATGTATCTGAAAAATCTGATGCATGGTGACTGGGGCGTGAGCTTAAAGAGCGGACGTGACATCTGGACAGATATGTGGTCCAAATTCCAGATATCAGCAAAATTAGGAGGAATGGCAGCGATTGTTGCGATTATCGTGGGAATTGTTCTAGGAAGTATCGCAGCGCTGAACCGAAATAAGTGGCCCGACCGTGTCATTATTTTCTTTACGACACTGGCAACGGCAATGCCGTCTTTCGTATTGGCAACCCTGCTGCTGTTAGTATTCTGTTTACAGTTGGAATGGGTTCCGGTCTGGTCATCGAGTGATCCGAATTATGTACTGCCTGTCATTGCTTTGAGCCTTTATCCAATGGCATATATCACAAGACTGACAAAAACAAGTATGTTAGACGCATTGAATCAGGATTATGTGCGTACAGCAAGAGCGAAGGGTGTAAGTACCAGAAGAGTTATTTTTAAACATGCACTTCGTAATGCATTGATCCCGGTCGTTACATATGTAGGACCAATGGTAGCCTATATTCTGGTAGGTTCCATGGTAGTAGAGAATATCTTTACCATCGGTGGTCTTGGAACAGCGTTTGTAACAAGTATTACAAACCGTGACTATACGATGATCATGGCAACGACAATTTTCTTAGCGGTTCTCATGGTAATTGCAAACCTGCTTACGGATATTGCTTATAAGATTATCGACCCGCGTATCACATTTGAATAAGAGAGATAGAGATTTATGCAGAACGAAAATGGAAGTCCGAAAAAGAGTCTGTTGTCCGCTCAGGTCGATTTATCAAAATTTGACAGTTCCTATTTCAGAGCGGCTACGGAAGAGGAAAAAAAGCAACAGGATGTTATGAGTGAATCCACAACATTCTTTAAAGATGGTATCAGACGTTTAAAAAAGAACCCGTTGGCAATGGGAAGTCTGGTAGTGCTGATCTTAATATTGGTAATTATTATCATAGCACCACACATTGTGCCTTACAGCTATGATCAGATTATAACGGTAAACGGTGTCCGTGATAAGAGTGCGAAGAATCTTGGTATGATGGAATACTCGCCAAGGGAACACCAGTATATGGAAGAAACCGGTGAAAAATTATTCCCGCATATCTTTGGTACAGACAGTCTGTGCCGTGATTACTTTATCCCGTGTTATTTACGGAACAAGAGTCAGCCTTGCAGTAGGTCTGGTAGCATCGATCATGGTATTGATCATCGGACTGCTATATGGTGCGATCGCAGGATACTGTGGTGGAAAAGTCGATATGGTAATGATGCGTATCGTCGATGTCATCTATTCCCTGCCGGATATGTTGATGATCATCTTACTTTCCGTTGTATTGAACGTAACGCTGGCACCGGCAATTGAAGGTACGGCACTTTCAAAACTGGGAACGAATATGATCTCCATATTTATCGTATTCGGACTGCTCTACTGGGTAGGTATGGCACGTCTTGTCAGAGGACAGGTGCTTTCCATAAAAAAAGCAGTGAGTATGTATTAGCAGCAAGATGTATCGGAACAAAAGGAAGTAAAATCTTAAGCAGACATATCATTCCGAACTGTCTGTCTGTTATCATTATTACAACGGCACTTCAGATCCCATCTGCAATCTTTACAGAGAGTTATCTGAGTTTCTTAGGACTGGGGTGTTGCAGCTCCGCTGACATCGTTAGGAAGTCTTGCAAATACAGCCAGAGCAGGAATGCAGTCCTATCCGTCCAAACTGGTTATCCCGGCAGTGACAATCTGTCTGATCGTACTGGCATTTAACCTTTTAGGTGATGGATTAAGAGATGCGTTTGATTCAAAATTAAAGTAAGGAGATGCAGAGATGAGCGAAGAAGTAAAGAATACAGATTATGTGCTGGAAGTCGAAAATCTCCATACATGTTTCCATACAGAGTCAGGAGATGTCAATGCCGTAAACGGATTGTCCATGACCTTAGAAGCAGGAAAGACGTTAGGAATCGTTGGAGAGTCCGGTTCAGGAAAATCCGTAACCGCATATTCTATCATGCAGATTTTAGCAGAGACAGGAGAGATTACGGAAGGTTCCGTGAAATATAAGGGTGAGGATATTACAAAGTGGAGTGAAAGAGAACTGCATAATTTCCGCGGTTCTAAGTGTTCTATTATTTTCCAAGGACCCGATGACCAGTCTGAACCCTGTATTTACTGTAGGAAATCAGTTGTGTGAGGCAATTCTGCTTCATACGGATAAAAATAAAAAAAGAAGCAAAAGAAAGGGCGATCGAAATGCTCACACTCGTAGGAGTGAATGAGCCGGAAAGCCGTATGAAACAATATCCGCATGAGTTATCCGGTGGTATGCGTCAGCGTGTCATGATCGCCATGGCACTTGTCTGTGAACCGGATATTCTGATCGCAGATGAGCCGACAACGGCACTTGACGTAACCATTCAGGCACAGATATTAGAACTGATGCAGGATTTACAGAAAAAACTTGGAATGGCGATCATCATGGTAACACATGACCTCGGTGTCATCGCAAGTATGTGTGATGAGATCATCGTTATGTATGGTGGTCGTGTCTGTGAACGTGGAACGGCAGATGATATTTTCTATCGTCCATGTCATGAGTACACCAAGGGACTGTTACGTTCCATTCCGAGAAAAGAACAACATGAATGAACGATTGGTTCCGATTGGCGGTACGCCGATCAACCTTTTTAAATATGCCGAAAGGCTGTGCATTCTGCCCGCGTTGTGAGGCAGCAATGAAGATCTGTTTAGATGAAGTACCACAGGAGATTCGCATGAGTGACACACATTTGGCGAGGTGCTGGATGAATGTAAAGAAAATGTATGAAGCACAGGAGGAAAATAAGAATGAGTGAGGAAAAGAATCTGCTGGAAGTCAGCCACTTAAAACAGTATTTTCCGGTGCGTAAAGGATTTCACACCATTCCGTTAAAGGCAGTGGATGATATTTCATTTGCCATCAAGCCGGGAGAGACTCTTGGATTAGTCGGTGAGTCAGGATGTGGAAAAACCACAGTAGGACGTACACTGCTCCGTCTGTATCAGCCGACAGCAGGACGTATCGTTTTTGATGGAGATGTTCTGTTCGACAGCGGAGAGCAGTACGATGAAGAAGGAAAGATCATTGTTGATGCAAATGGAAATCCGGTAAAAAAGAAGAGCATTGATGTAGATATGCTTCCATACCGAAAGAAAATGCAGATGGTATTTCAGGACCCATATTCTTCCCTGAATCCGCGAATGACCGTAGAGGACATTATCGGAGAACCGCTGGATGTACATAAACTGTATAGCAGCCGTGCAGAGCGAAGAGACAGAATTTTGGAATTGATGGGATATGTAGGATTGAATGCAGAACATGCAACACGTTATGCACATGAGTTTTCCGGTGGACAGAGGCAGCGTATCGGAATCGCAAGAGCATTAGCAGTAAGACCGAAATTTATCGTCTGTGATGAGCCGGTATCTGCATTGGATGTATCCATTCAGGCACAGGTTGTCAACATGTTTGAAGATTTACAGAAAAAATTTGGCATGGCATACCTGTTTATTGCACATGACTTGTTGATTGTTCAGCATATTTCTGATAGAATTGCAGTAATGTATCTTGGAAAAATGATGGAGATCGCTCCTTCCGGGATGAGCTGAATAACCATCCGATCCATCCGTATACACTGAGCCTGCTTTCCGCAGTTCCGATTCCGGATCCGGAAACTGCAAGAAAAAAAGCCATCGTATCGTATTAGAGGGTGACGTTCCAAGTCCGTTGAATATGCCAAGCGGATGTCCGTTCCGTACCAGATGTGCGTATGCAACAGAGCAGTGTGCAAAGGAGATGCCACCGTTAACAGACCGAGGCGGAGAGCATTTTGTAGCATGCTGGAATAAATAATCTGAGCAGGGTTTCTATCTCCACAGTGGAGTGAAACATAAAAAAAAGAAAACAGGAGGGAAAAATTAGAAATGAAGAAAAAAAAGACTTATTTCTACCTTATTGGTGGCAGCCATGGCAGTCAGCCTCGTAGCATGTGGCGGCGGCGACAAAAAAGGATGCAGCCAAGAAATCTGATTCAGAGTCTAAAAAAGAGCACAAACACAGATGTGTTAAACATCAACTTAGCTTCTGAACCAGCGTACCTTGACCCGGCGTTAAACAGTTCTGTAGATGGCGGATGTTTAGCAGTGAACTCTTTCGTAGGTCTTTATACCTATGACAAAGACGGAAAATTAGTACCGGCATTATCTGACGGTGAGCCGGAGATTTCCGAAGACAAGACAACTTATACATTTAAGCTGATCGAGTCTAAATGGAGTGACGGAAGCGAGCTGACAGCAAAAGATTTCGCATATAGCTGGAATCGTGCAGCAGCAGAAGCAACAGCATCAGATTATTCTTATCTGTTCGATGTAATTGACAAAAATGATGATGGTACATTAAAGGTTACAGCTGATGACGATTATACATTAACCGTACAGCTTGCAAGTCCATGTGCATACTTCTTGGATTTATGTGCATTCCCTACATTCATGCCGGTACCACAGGCATCTGTAGAGGCTGCTGACAAAGATGGTTCTAATCCTGGAGCTTGGGCTCAGGAAGCAGGATTTGTCTGCAACGGTGCATACACCTTAGACAAAATGGAGCCACAACGAGAGCATGGTATATGTTAAAAATGATAACTACTACGATGCAAAGAATGTAACCATGAAAGAGCTTCACTTCATGTTAAGTGATGATATGACAGCAGTATATGCTGCATACAACAGCGGTGACTTAGATTTCATCGATGAAGTTCCTACTGATGAGATCGCAAAAGCAAAAGAGAGCGATGAGTTCCATGTAATCGATACTCTTGGAACATACTATGTAGCATTCAACGTAAACAGCGAAATGTTCAAAGACAAGACTCCGGAGCAGGCAGCTAAGATGCGTGAAGCAATGAGCCTTATGATCGATCGTAAATACATCGTTGAGACTGTAGCTCAGACAGATCAGAAACTGGCTAACTCTTTCATCCCGGCACTTGTAGCTGACGGAAACGGCGGAAAATTCAAGAAAGACGGATATTTCGATGCAGAGAAGACAGGCGCAGACAACGCAAAAGAAGCAATCAAGCTTTTAGAGGACTGCGGATATACATTTAAAGACAATGGAGACGGATCTTACAAGATTTCTCCTGCACTTACAGTAAACTACATCCTGAATACAATGGACAGCCATCAGAAGATCGCTGAGGCAATCCAGCAGGATTTAGCAGTAATCGGTATCGACATGAAGATTTCTTCTGAGGACTGGAACGTATTCTTAGAGGATCGTAAACAGGGTAAATATGACGTTGCCCGTGAAGGTTGGTTATTAGACTATGATGATCCGATCAACATGCTTGAGATCTTTACAACAGATTCCGGAAACAATGACCCACAGTTTGGTAAAGATGTAAAATCCTGGGCTCCACAGAACTGGGATAAATATGATGAGCTGATCAAACAGATCCGTGTAGAGACAGATTCTGATAAACGTATTGATCTGATGCATCAGGCAGAGGATATGTTAATGGATACATGGGCAGTTGTACCACTTTATGAATACAACGATATGTACATGGAAAAATCTAACGTATCCGGCGATTATGCAAACCTCTTTGGTATGAAGTACTTCATGTACACAACAAAGAAATAATAGTAGTCGTGTGACGATAAGGAAAAGGACTTTGGGAGAATTCCCGAAGTCCTTTTTGTATGGGATAGGGTGTTGGAAGAGTAGCTGAATCATTGTGGGGAATTGCCCAAATGAATATTTCAGGTTTCCTTGTGCAGGACATTCCGATGAACCTCTGAATGCAGAAATCGTGTTCGCCAGTGGGCTTCACGATTTCTTGAGTTTCATCTCCATTGCACAAAAGGAAATCTTCCATATTCATTTGGGCAATTCATTTACAGTGTGAATGGGGATTAAAATTAGTCAAATATAAAACGGATATAAACATTGGTTATGGGTACCATACCAGGGAGTTATGGACTGTGAAAAAATGCGGAAAATTGCACGAATTTCCTTGAATTTTCGTGAAAAAGTGTATTGACAGAATCGTTTAGATGGCATAAGATTTTTGTTAAGAAATGTCAAGAGAACAAGGAGGAATTTATTATGAAAAAGGCAGTAAGTATCTTTTTGGTACTCGCTATGGCAGTTGGATGTTTTGTCGGATGCGGTTCTAAAGAAGCGAAGAAAGATGCAGACAAATTCTATATCGGAGGTATCGGACCTACTACCGGTGATGCAGCAATTTACGGAACAGCAGTTATGAACGGAGCACAGATCGCTGTTGATGAGATCAATGAAGCAGGCGGCATCAATGGAAAGAAGATTGAGTTCAACTTCCAGGATGACCAGAGTGATGCAGAGAAATCCGTTAATGCATACAATACCTTAAAAGACTGGGGTATGCAGGTACTTATGGGAACCGTTACAACAACACCATGTGTTGCAGTAGCAGATAAGACAGCACAGGATAACATGTTTGAGGTTACACCTTCCGCATCTTCTACAGATGTTATTGCCGGTGATAATGTATTCCAGGTATGCTTTACAGACCCGAACCAGGGAACAAAATCTGCACAGTATATCGGGTGAGAACAAACTGGCAAAGAAAGTTGCAGTCATCTACAACAGTTCTGATGTATATTCATCAGGTATTGAAGCAAAATTCATTGAAGAAGCAAAGAATCAGGGACTTGAGGTAGTAGCAGAAGAAGCATTTACAGCAGATTCTAAGACAGACTTCTCCACACAGTTAAAGAAAGCTCAGGACGGAGGAGCAGAATTAGTATTCCTTCCGATCTACTACACAGAAGCATCTATCATTTTAACGCAGGCAGATCAGATGGGTTATCAGCCGAAATTCTTCGGATGTGATGGTTTAGACGGACTGTTAGCAGTTAAGAACTTTGATACAAAACTTGCTGAAGGCGTAATGCTCTTAACACCATTCGCAGCAGATGCAACAGATGATTTAACAAAGAAATTCGTAAAAGAATACAAAGACAAATATGACGAAGTACCAAACCAGTTCGCAGCAGACGCTTACGATGCAATCTATGCGATCAAAGCAGCTATGGAAGAAGCAAAAGTAACACCTGATATGAGCGTAACCGATATGGGAGATGCATTAAAGAGTGCAATGACAAAAGTTACCATCGATGGTTTAACAGGTGATAAGATGTCATGGTCTGACAGCGGTGAAGTAAACAAAGATCCAAAAGCAGTCGTAATTGAGAACGGTGAATATGTAGGAATGTAAATTCCGGATTTCAAAAAAGACCAATGGTGGGGGATGCCGTAAGGCACCCCCTTTGTTGCTTTTTCTGAAAAGACTGTGTTATAATAAGACGTTACCACATAAAAGTAATGATACAAGATAGAACCGTCTGCTTTGTATCATTACTTTTATCAAAGAGTTAGTTATGGAAAACGCAAGAAAAAAATAAGAAAGCAAGAGGTGTCCATATGAGTTTTATATCGTATTTGATTAACGGCATCAGTTTGGGCAGTATTTATGCAATTATCGCACTTGGTTATACGATGGTGTATGGAATTGCAAAAATGTTGAACTTTGCCCATGGTGATGTCATCATGATTGGATGTTATGTAGTATTTACCATGATGAGTGGTATGGGAATGCCGGCATTGCCGAGCGTGATCGCAGCGACAGCAATCTGTACGGTATTAGGTGTCGTGATTGAGAAGATCGCATATAAACCGTTGCGAAAAGCAACACCGTTAGCGGTTCTGATCACAGCAATCGGTGTCAGCTATCTGCTTCAGAATATCGCGTTGCTGATATTCGGTGCAGATACAAAAATCCTTTACTTCTGTAGTATCACTTCCGGCACTGAAATTAGCCGGTGGAAGTCTGGTAATTTCAGGAGTAACAGTTGTAGCAGTTGCAGCCTGCATCATTATTATGATCGCATTGATGCTTTTTATCAAAAAATCCAAAGCAGGTCAGGCAATGTTAGCCGTATCAGAGGATAAAGATGCAGCACAGTTGATGGGAGTAAATGTCAATGGAACAATTTCTTTAACATTTGCGATCGGTTCCGGTTTAGCAGCCATTGCCCAGGTGTACTGCTCTGCTCCGCTTACCCGTCCCTGACCCCGTACACAGGATCCATGCCTGGTATCAAAGCATTTACCGCAGCAGTATTTGGAGGAATCGGTTCCATCCCGGGAGCATTTATCGGAGGAATCCTGTTAGGTGTCATTGAAATCCTTGGAAGAGCCTATGTATCTTCCCAGCTTTCCGATGCAATCGTGTTTGCAGTATTGATTATTGTTCTGCTTGTAAAACCTACCGGTATTTTAGGTAAGACAGTAAATGAGAAAGTGTAGGTGGGCAGGATGAAAAGTAAAATGAATTTTAAGACAATGAAGAAATCTTCAAAAAGATGCATTTATTACATATGCAATGATAGTAATTGTCTATCTGATCATTCAGGCAATGGTTATGAGCGGTTCCATGTCCAGTCTGATGCAGGGAATTTTAGTACCGCTTTGTACCTATTCTATCGTAGCGATCGGATTGAATCTCTGTGTCGGCTACTTAGGAGAATTGAGTCTGGGTCATGCAGGATTTATGTGTGTCGGAGCATTTTCCAGTGCATTTTTCACAAAATGTATGGAGGATTCATCCATGAACCCGACCGTTCGTTTTATCATTGCATTATTGATCGGAATCGTGTTTGCAGCATTTTTCGGATTCCTGATCGGAATTCCGGTATTGCGTCTGCGTGGTGACTATTTAGCAATCGTAACACTGGCGTTTGGTGAAATTATTAAAAACGTTATGAACGTACTTTTATGTAGGACGTGATTCAAAAGGATTTCATTTTTCCATTAAGGATGCAACAGCATTAAACATGGATACAGACGGTGAACTGATCGTTAATGGTGCAAAAGGAATTACCGGAACACCACACCAGTCCACATTTACCATCGGTGTGATCTTGATCATTCTCTCTTTGATCGTTGTATACAATCTGGTAAATTCCAGAAGCGGACGTGCGATCATGGCAATCCGTGATAACCGTATTGCAGCAGAATCCGTTGGAATCAATGTAACCAAATTTAAACTGATGAGCTTTACGATTTCAGCAGCCATTGCAGGAGCCGGCGGTGTGCTCTATGCACATAACCTGTCAACACTGACGGCGCTTCCGGCAAACTTCGGATACAATATGTCCATTATGATCCTGGTATTTGTAGTACTTGGAGGAATCGGAAATATCAGAGGTTCTATTATTGCAGCAGTGATCTTAACCTTATTACCGGAGTTATTGAGAGGACTGAGCGATTACCGTATGTTGATCTACTCTGTTCTGTTGATCGCAATGATGCTTTTTAACTGGGCACCGGGAGCAAGAGTGTTCAGAGAACGCATGAAGAGCAAATTAAAAAAGACAAAGGAGGAAGCATAAGATGGCATTATTAGAAGTAAAAAGTCTTGGAATCTCCTTTGGAGGACTTCGGGCAGTAGATGATTTTAATCTGAAAATAGAAAAAGGTCAGTTGTATGGTCTGATCGGACCAAACGGTGCCGGCAAGACCACGGTATTCAATATGCTGACCGGTGTATACAAACCAACTGATGGAAGTATTTTTCCTAGATGGAGAAAAATATTACAGGTAAAAAGACGATCGATATCAACAAACATGGAATCGCAAGAACGTTCCAGAATATCCGTCTGTTCCATCAGCAGAGTGTAATTGATAATGTAAAGATCGGACTTCACAATGAGCATACTTATTCCACACTCAGCGGAATCCTGCGTTTGCCGTCCTATCGTAAGACGGAAAAAATAATGAATGAGAAGGCAATGGAGCTGTTAGAGGTATTTGATCTTCAGGACGAAGCAGATATCCTTGCATCTAATCTGCCTTATGGAAAACAGAGAAAATTAGAGATTGCAAGAGCATTAGCAACAGACCCGAAATTATTATTGTTAGATGAGCCGGCAGCCGGAATGAACCCGAATGAAACAAAGGAACTGATGGAGACCATCCGTTTTGTAAGAGATAAATTCGACATGACGGTTCTTCTGATCGAACATGATATGAAGCTTGTGTCAGGAATCTGTGAGGAACTTACGGTGTTGAACTTCGGACAGGTGTTAGCACAGGGAAAAACCAGTGATGTACTGAATAATCCGGAAGTTATCAAAGCATATCTGGGAGAATAGGGGGAAGTTTCGTATGTCAATGCTGGAAGTAAAAGATTTACAGGTATATTATGGAGTGATTCAGGCGATCAAGGGAATTTCCTTCCATGTAGAAGAGGGGGAAGTCATTGCACTGATCGGAGCAAACGGAGCTGGAAAGACCACAACGTTACAGACCATCACTGGAATGCTGAATGCACAGGCAGGAAGCATTCAGTTTGAAGGAACGGAGCTTACAAAAAGATCCCGGGACATAAGATCGTATCTATGGGAATGGCACACGTTCCGGAAGGAAGACGTGTATTTGCACAGTTATCCGTATTGGAAAACTTAAAACTGGGAGCATATACCAGAAAAAAGATAAGACCGAGATCGAAGAGAGCTTAAAGCGGGTATACAAGAGCTTCCCACGTTTGGAGGAAAGAAAGAACCAGTTAGCAGGAACTCTTTCCGGTGGTGAGCAGCAGATGCTTGCCATGGGACGTGCGTTAATGAGTAAACCGAGAATTGTGTTGATGGATGAACCGTCCATGGGATTGTCACCGATTTTTTGTAGAAGAGATTTTTTAACATCATCAAAGAGATTTCAGCAGAAGGTACGACTGTCTTACTGGTAGAGCAGAATGCAAAAAAAGCACTTTCCATTGCAGACCGTGCATATGTACTTGAGACAGGAAAGATCGTACTTGAGGGAGATGCAAAAGATCTTTTGAATGATGAATCCATTAAAAAAGCATATTTAGGAGAGTAGGTGTTTGTATGGGCAATACGGTAATTACAATTGCAAGAAGTTACGGAAGTGGCGGAAGAACGTTAGGAAAACTTCTCGCAAAAGAGTTGGGAATCAACTACTATGACAGAGAGCTGATTCGTATGGCATCTGACGAGAGCGGAATTAATGAAGCCTTATTTGGCGAGGTGGATGAAAAATTAAAAAAATCCCCGCTTTTCAGAATCGTAAAAAGGACATATCGGGGGGAGATCATTCCACCGGAAAGCGGCGAGTTCGTATCCGATGACAACCTGTTTAACTATCAGGCAAAGGTGATCAGACAGCTTGCTGAGGCAGAGTCCTGTGTTATCATAGGAAGATGTGCAGATTATGTGCTGAAAGAATTTGACCATGTCATCAGCCTGTTCTTCTATGCACCACGCGAGGATTGCATCAGACGTGTGCAGGAGATTTCAAGTGAACCGGAAAAAGAGATCATCAAAAAAAAAATCGAAAAAGACCGACAAATACCGTGCAGAGTATTACAGATACTATACGGGCAAAGAGTGGAATGATGCGAGAAACTATGATTTCTGCCTGAACACAACCTCCATGAGTTACGAAAAGCTGGTGGAAGTAGTAAAATCTTATATTGATATCTGTAGGAAATAAAAATGGAAGCATTAGAAATTGAGCGAAAGTTTTTAGTAAAAAAACTGCCGGAAGATTTAAAACAATATGAATGTCGGCAGTTAGAACAGGGTTATCTGTGTATAGAGCCGGTGGTGCGTATCCGACGTTCTGATGACACCTATACACTGACCTATAAAGGAAAAAGGTCTGTTAGTACGGGAGGAATACAATCTGCCACTGACCAAAAGAGGCATATGAACATCTAAAGCCAAAGGCAGACGGTATTCTTATCACAAAAAAACGCTATAAGATACCCTATCAGAGCTATATGATCGAACTGGATATTTTTGAAGGAGAACTGGCACCTTTGCAGCTTGCGGAGGTGGAGTTCCCATCAAAGGAAGAAGCAGAAGCGTTTGAGGCACCGGAGTGGTTCGGTGAGGACGTAACGTTTTCCGGTCAATACCAGAACAGTTCTTTGAGCCGGAGACATATCGCAAAAGAATAAAAAAAGATTCCCATGTCAGGAAATGTGACGTGGGAATCTTTTTGATTCATATTGGATTCTGGTGCGGATGCAGCGTTTTTAGTTCCTGAAAACGCTGACTGATCGGACCGTCTTCAATGACAAGGTCCGATACAACCGCCATCGTATCAATCATGTGGTCATCTACAATGTCTTCCATTTCATTTAAAATAGTATAACGTTCTTCGTCAGAATCTGCATCTAAGAAAGCTATCAGTTTTGGAGAAATGCCATCCGGAAGCTCTTCTGTAGTTTCTTCAAAGGAAGGTTCACAAGAGGTGGTTTCAAAGGCTTTGGAACGTTCCGGTCATCCTCCGCATCTATCCGCTCAAAACGCATCGGCTGTGTACTGTCCGGATATTTTACAAAATCTGTCTCGCTCAGAAACATCGAAAGTGGTCTGACGTAGACCTTAAAATCATCATAAAGTGCCTGATAGACTACCATATCCTCGCCTGTTTCCGTGTTCAGCGCGAGTGTGACAATCTGGTAAAGTCCGCCTTTAAAATGCCGGTATCTCCAACCGGGCTGTGGTAATTGTTTTTCCATAAATCATGCCTGCTTTTCTAATAATTAATATCTGTTTAGAAGTTCCATGCCCTCTGCTACAAAATCCCGCTCAAACGTAAGATGCGGTTCATAGCCTTTGACCATCAGATCATCTAAAGTACGCATCAGGTCTTCAGAGGTGTCATCAGAAGTTGTGGAGTCAGCAAGTACGGAGTTCATGGCCGGATTCCCGGAAGAGTCAGCGACCGGAACTGTAACGGTCTTCGTAACCTTAGTATCCATATTCTGCGGGACATCTTTTGAAAATTCTGTCGGATTTGAAAGTTTGTCTTTTGAAAAATCTTCAGAGACATTTCGTTTTGCTCTCGTAAAGACATTTTCCTTTGGTTCCTGCGGTTTAGAATGTTTTCTGGATACAGGGGAAGATTTCGGGTAACTTTCGGTTGGATGTGTTTTTGGATAAGTATAGCCTTTCGTATTTTTGGCATTTTTTGCTTTTTCCTGTTTATTCTGGCGAGCTGATCTTAAAAAGAATCAAAGCTACGATAACCAGCCATATGATAAACGTACCCATAAATCACCTTTCCATTTCTCTGAATTATCTGTCTGATGCTACGACTCTATTATAATGAATTTGCATCAAAGAAACAACTGTAAAATCAAAGAAGCATAACTGGACAAACAAAAGGGGACAGTCTATAATGAAGAAAAAATAAAAAAGTCAGTACAGGAGGAAAGAGCATGGCAAAAGTAGGAATCTTTTTTGCGGACGGTTGTGAAGAAATTGAAGGACTTGCTGTTGTGGATATTTGCCGGAGAGCAGGATTAGAAATAGAGACCATTTCCATTATGGGAAGAGATATTGTGGCTGGTTCCCATCGGATCAAATTCCAGACAGATGCGGTATTTGAAGATGTGGATTTTGATACATTAGATGGAGTGATCCTGCCGGGCGGAATGCCGGGAACATTGCAGTTAGGGGATCACGAAAGAGTGAACGGGATCATCCGGGAATTTGCAGAGCAGAAAAAACTGGTGGCTGCAATCTGTGCCGCACCGAGTGTCTTAGGAGCAGCAGGGATCTTAGAGGGAAAGACTGCTGTCTGCCATCCGGGATTTGAAGGCGAATTGAAAGGTGCCAACGTCATTTATGAAAATGTGGCAGTGGATGAAAATATCATTACCAGCCGCGGCATGGGAACGGCATTTGACTTCGGACTTGCCATTGTCAGCTACTTCATGGATGACGAAGTTGTTGCAGATGTCAGAACACATATGATCTATTAATTGAATTTGTAAAAACTTACCAACATATTTTTATTGTAAACAACCATACTAGTATCAAGACAAGCGGCAACGCAGTCTTAGAATAGATTACAGTAAAAATTATGGAGGTGAAACCTATGAGCTCAAATACAAGTTCAGGTTCTAACACAAGCAGCATGGCAGTGCCAGAAGCAAAAGAAGCAATGAAACGTTTTAAAGAGGAAGTTGCATCCGAAATCGGAGTACCGTTAAAAGAGGGTTACAACGGAGATTTAACCAGCAGACAGGCTGGTTCTATCGGAGGCGAGATGGTCAAGAAAATGATCATGAAGCAGGAAGAGCAGATGTCCGGAAGATAGAGGAGTGATGAAGTCCGAAATGTGGAAACCCATATTTCGGACTTCTTTGTTTGAAAGAAAATAATTTTGTTCTGTGTTTATAAAAGAAAAACGCATGAAGAAGCGTGGATTTATCAAAAATAGATATTTTATTGACAAGAATATACAAAAAAAAGCTAAATTATCTTGGAAAAATCACAAATATGTATTATAATAAAGGCAATATATATAAGAGAAAGTGTACGCATAAAGGAGGAATTAGTATGTTTGGAAATAAAAATGCCGGTTCAAAAGCGCATACGGGTTCTGGAAATACAGGGGAAGCGTTAGAAAAGTACCAAAAGATCTATGGTGAAATGGGACATATGATGGAGACAATTGGTTTTGATACCCAGCAGCTCTCCTGGCTTGCAAAGAAGAACAAAGAAGCCTTTGCAACACTCGTAACGAAAAACCATAAGATTGCAGAATTTTCAAATGAGAATCTGACGAAAGTAGAAGAAGTAGAGAACGGCATCCGTCAGGTTAGCAGTAGCAGTGAAGAGATCAACAGTAGTATTACCAAGGTTGAGGCAGAGGCTGACAAGACACTGGATCAGGTAAATGGCGGACGTAATACCGTCATGGAGACTTATGAGATCTTAAAAAGAATTAGATAATACTTTTAAGGTAACACAGGAGACCAATGAAAATCTGTTAGAATCCTCTAAGAGCATCCAGAAGATTGTAGAGTACATAAAAAATATTTCAGAGCAGACCAACCTGTTATCCTTAAATGCAAGCATTGAAGCAGCCCGCGCAGGTGAGCATGGAAAAGGATTTGCCATTGTAGCAGGTGAGGTAGGAAAACTTGCAAATGAGACAGACAGCTTTATCGGAGAGATCGAGCAGATCGTCAAGAAATTAGAAGAAAATGTCAGCAGTGCACATCAGTCCATCGAACATTCCGGAGATTCCATCAATCGTCTGAATGATATGATGAGCAAGACCGTAGAGGTTTTAAACCAGACACAGGGCTCTGTTGATAATATGAAAGAGAGCATGGCACAGCTTACCAATGTTTCTAACAGAAACGTAAGTGTGTCCGCAGATATGGAAAATGCACTGAATGATTTAGTGGATCACATCTCATCCAGTGATAATGAGACAAGAGAATCCATTGCGATGATCGAGAGCCATCAGGCAAAGAATGATTCCTTATTAGAAGGCTGTGATAACTTGAACAACATGTGCGAGAAACTGCAGTATCTGATGTGTGAGATCAAGGATAAAGATGAGATCACGATCGGAATCAATCCGTTTACTTCTCCGGAAGACATTAAACAGATGTATGCTCCAATCTTAGAGAGAATTTTTAAATCCATTGGCAAGAAAGCAAAAAAGTTATGATTGTTAAGGGACTACGATTCCCTCGGTGTTCATATCAAAAGACGGTATTTTAGATGGTGGATGGTTCTCACCAATGGCATATACAACTGCATGTGAGATTGCAGACATTACACCGGTAGCAACACCAAAAGTAAACGGTAAAGATTATTACAACGGATATATTATTACAAGAGCAGATTCCGGAATCAATTCCATCAGCGATCTGGAAGGAAAGCATTTCGGCTATGTAGATAAAGGAAGTGCATCAGGATATCTTTATGCAAGACACAGCATCCAGCAGGATGGTCATGATCCGGAGAACTTCCTCGGCGAAGTTACATTTGCAGGAAGCCATGATCAGGTTATCGCAGGTGTATTGAGCGGAGAGTACGATGCAGGTGCAACTTACAACGAGGCTTATGAGAAAGCAGAGAAAAATGGTGCCGATATGTCTAAGATTAGAATTATTTCTAAGACCGGTAACATTCAGAAGGATGCAATTGCATTCTCGAACAAGATAGATCCTGAACTGATGAAGACGATCAAAGATGCATTTGTGAACTTCCACGACTTCAACGGTCTGACCACTCCGGTAACCGGATTCGTAGAAGGTAAGGATTCTAACTATGATTTGATTCGTGATGTGCAGAAAAGTAAATAAAGTTTGAAAAAAAACTGGTATTTTTCCTGACACTGTGCTATAATTTCTAAATGACTGCTAAAAGGACAGCTTTCTGTCCTTTTTCGCAGTCCTAAGCATGGAAGTACATCGTATTTATATATAAGGAGGAAATTGTAATCATGAGTGTACAGGTAGAGAATCTCGAAAAGAGCATGGCAAAACTTACCATCGAAGTTTCTGCCGAGAAATTAGAGGAAGCTTTACAGGAAGCATACAACAGACAGAAAAACAGAATCAGTCTTCCTGGATTCCGTAAAGGTAAAGTGCCAAGAAACATGGTAGAGAAAATGTATGGACCGGAAATCTTTTATGAAGATGCAGCAAATCTTTTAATCCAGAAAGAATACGGAGCAGCAGTAAAAGAGAGCGGTGAAGATGTTGTTTCCCAGCCGGAGATTGACATCGTTCAGTTAGAAAAAGGAAAACCATTCATTTTTACAGCAGCAGTTGCCGTAAAACCGGAAGTAACACTTGGCAAGTACATGGGCGTAACAGTTACTAAGATTGATACGACTGTTACAGACGAAGAAGTAGATGCAGAAGTAGAAAGACAGAGAGAAAACAATGCCCGTAGCATTACCATCGAAGACAGACCGGTTGCTGATGGAGATACAACAGTCATCGACTTTGAAGGATTCGTAGATGGAGAGGCATTTGAAGGCGGTAAGGGAGAGAATTATCCGTTAGTGATCGGTTCCCATTCTTTCATTGATACATTTGAAGATCAGCTGATCGGCAAGAACTCAGGTGAGGAAGTAGAAGTAAACGTTACTTTCCCGGAAGAGTATCAGGCAGAAGATTTAGCCGGAAAACCTGCAGTATTTAAAGTAAAGATCAACGAGATCAAAGGAAAAGAACTTCCTGAATTAGATGATGACTTTGCGCAGGATATTTCAGAGTTTGATACTCTTGCAGAATACAAAGAGGATGTTAAGAAAAAACTTCAGGAGCAGAAAGAAGCTGCTGCAAAACGTGATAAAGAGGATGAGGCAATCCGTAAGATCATTGACAAATCAAAAATGGAGCTGCCTGAACCAATGATCGAGATGCAGGTTCAGAACATCATCAACGATTTTGCAACCAGAATTTCCCAGCAGGGACTTAGCATGGAGCAGTACATGCAGTTCTCAGGAGCAACGATTGACAGCTTAAAAGAGCAGGTACGTCCGGATGCAATTGAGCGTATCCAGAGTTCTCTTGTATTAGAGGAGATTGCAAAAGCAGAAAACATCGAAGTATCTGATGAAGAATTAGATAAAGAGTTCGAGAGACTGGCAACAGCTTACAGAACAGATGTAGAGAGCTTAAAAAGAATATGCCGCTGAGTGAGATTCAGGCAATTAAAGATGACCTTGCACTTCAGAAAGCAGCAGATCTCATTATGGAAAACGTAAAAAGAGAGCAAAACCAAAGAAGAAAGCAAAAAAGAAGAAGACAAGGATACAGATAAAGAAGAAAAAAATAGTAAGCGTTGAATTGCAGACTGGTTCTATCACAGGACCGGTCTGTAGTAGATTTTAAGCACTATTTTATAAAGTTTTTTATAAATTGGAGGTTATATCATGAGTTATATTCCTTATGTCATTGAACAGAACAGCCGTGGAGAACGTTCTTACGACATCTATTCAAGATTATTAAAAGACAGAATTATATTTCTCGGAGAAGAAGTAAACGAAGTGACTGCAAGCAGTATTGTGGCACAGATGTTATTCTTAGAGTCAGAAGATCCGGGGAAGGATATTAATTTCTATATTAATTCACCGGGAGGCATTGTACCCTGTGGATTTGCAATTTATGATACAATGCAGTATATTAAGTGTGATGTTTCTACCATTTGTATCGGTATGGCTGCGAGTATGGGAGCATTCCTGTTAGCCGGTGGTACAAAGGGCAAGAGAATGGCATTACCGAATGCAGAGATCATGATCCATCAGCCGTCCGGCGGAGCAAAAGGACAGGCAACGGAGATCCAGATCGCAGCAGAGAACATTTTAAAGACAAAGAAAAAAATTAAATGAGATTATCGCTGCGAACACAGGAAAACCGATCGAGCAGGTGGCACAGGATACCGAGCGTGATTATTACATGAGTGCCGAAGAAGCAAAAAGAATACGGTATCATTGACAGTATCATTACAAACAGATAATTGTGAGTAAAAAGTGAGGGCAGCTCAAAATGAAGATTTGACAATTTTGGGATGTCCTCGTTGTAGATTGAAGGGAGAGTATATGGCAGGACGTAATATAGAAGACAAGATCAGATGTTCTTTTTTTGCGGAAAGTCACAGGAACAGGTCCGTAAGATGATTGCGGGACCAAATGGTGCATTTATCTGCGATGAATGTGTAGAGGTATGCACAGAAATTATCGAGGAAGAATTTGAAAGAAGAGGAAAATGTGCAGCCGGAAGGCATGGCAGAGGAGATTCATCTCTATAAGCCGGAAGAGCTGAAAGCATTTTTTAGATGAATATGTTATCGGACAGGACGAAGCAAAAAAAGTGCTGTCTGTGGCAGTTTACAATCATTATAAGAGAATTACTGCTCCATTGGATTTAGATGTGGAGCTTCAGAAAAGTAATATTCTGATGTTAGGACCGACCGGTTCCGGTAAGACACTGTTAGCACAGACGTTAGCACGTATTTTAAATGTACCGTTTGCAATTGCAGATGCAACCACACTGACAGAAGCCGGATATGTAGGTGAGGATGTGGAAAATATCCTGCTTAAGATCATTCAGGCAGCAGACTATGATGTGGAACGTGCACAGTACGGTATCATCTATATTGACGAAATTGATAAGATTACGAAAAAATCCGAAAATGTGTCGATTACAAGAGATGTTTCCGGTGAGGGTGTACAGCAGGCGCTTTTAAAGATTTTAGAAGGAACAATGGCAAGTGTACCACCACAGGGTGGAAGAAAGCATCCGCATCAGGAGCTGATCCAGATCGACACCACAAATATCCTGTTCATCTGCGGAGGTGCGTTTGACGGATTAGAAAAAATTGTGGATGCCAGAACAGAGCAGGGTTCGATGGGATTCAATGCAGAAATTGCAGATAAGAACCACCAGGAGATCAGCGAAGCATTCAGAAAGCAATACCGGAAGATTTCATTAAGTTTGGCTTGATACCGGAGTTTATCGGACGTGTGCCGGTTACCGTATCCTTGAATGAATTAGATGAAGAGGCAATGATCCGCATTTTGAAAGAGCCAAAGAATGCACTGGTAAAAACAGTATCAGAAACTCTTTGAATTAGACGGAGTGCGTCTGAACTTTGAAGAAGAAGCATTAGAGGCAATTGCGAAAAAAGCAATCGAGAGAAAAACCGGAGCCAGAGGACTTCGTGCGATCGTCGAAGGCATTCTGCTCGATCTGATGTATCGTGTGCCGTCCGATGAATCGGTAATCGCATGTACGATCACAAAAGATTCTGTAGAAGAAGAAAAAAGGAACCAATGATTGAAAAAAAAAAATATCGCATAAACAGGGGTTGATATTTGATGAGTAGTATTATAAAACAATTACCAACTGTTGCGTTAAGAGGGCTAACCATACTGCCAGGCATGGTAGCCCATTTTGACGTTAGCAGGGAAAAATCAATAAAGGCAGTAGAAGAGGCAATGATGGATGAGCAGGAGATTTTTCTTCTTCTGACTCAGAAAAATCCGGAAGAGGAAGAGCCAACAGCAGAAAATCTGTACAGCATCGGATTAGTGGCAGAGATCAAACAGGTCATTAAAATGCCGAATGATCTTGTGCGTGTATTAGTCGAGGGCATCGAGCGTGCAGAGCTGAATTGTTTTACGGAGACGGAAGAATATCTTTTAGCGGAAGTGATCCGTTTTACAGAGGATGGCTTAGAGGATATCCCTGAAAATGCCAGAGAGGCAATGATCCGCTGCTTAGAAGAAAAAATATGAACAGTTTTGTACTTACAATTCCAAGAATGGCAAAGAGGCGGCAAAACCGATCCAGGAGATCCATGAATTAGACCGTCTGATCGATACGATCGCAAACAGCATTCCAATCGGCTATGAGGAGAAACAGAGGATATTAGAAGCAGTTACCATTACCGAGCGTTATGAAGTTCTGATGGCAATTCTCTTACGGGAAATTGACATTGCAACGATCCGTAATGACCTTGCGATGAAGATTAAGAGTAAGGTAGAGAAGAATCAGAGAGAATATATTTTAAGGGAACAGTTAAAAAGTCATCCGTGAGGAATTAGGGGAAGACAATACCCAGAGCGATGCAGAACAATACGAAGAGTCCTTAAAGAAGTTAAAGGCACCGAAAGAAGTAAAGGAACGGGATCCAAAAAGAGATTGACCGTTTTAAGAATATTTCTTCGAGTTCTTCGGAGAGTGCGGTAACACGCGGCTATATCGAGACATTGTTAGAACTGCCGTGGAATAAGGCATCAAAAGACAATAAGGATTTAAAGAATGCAGAGCGTATTCTTGATGAGGACCACTATGGCTTAGAGAAGGTCAAGGAGCGAATGTTAGAATTTTTAGCAGTCCGTAACCTGACGAGCAAGGGAGACAGCCCGATCATCTGTTTAGTAGGACCTCCGGGAACAGGAAAAACCAGTATTGCACGTTCAGTAGCCAAGGCTTTGGATAAAAAATATGTCCGTATCTGCTTAGGCGGTGTCCGTGATGAAGCAGAGATCCGTGGACATAGAAAGACTTATGTCGGAGCAATGCCGGGACGTATCGTGAACGGACTGCGCAGCGCAGGCGTGAAGAATCCGCTGATCTTATTAGATGAGATCGACAAGATCAGCAGTGACTACAAAGGAGATACGGCTTCCGCACTGTTAGAGGTGCTGGACTCCGAACAGAATAACAAGTTCCGTGACCTCTATGTAGAGATTCCTATTGATCTATCGGAGGTGCTTTTCATAGCAACGGCAAATTCCGTACAGGATATCCCAAGACCGCTGCTAGACCGTATGGAGATGATCGAAGTCAGCAGTTATACGGAAAATGAAAAAGAGCATATTGCCAAAGAGCATCTGATCCAGAAACAGATGAAGAAAAACGGCCTCAAAGACGGGGAGCTTACGATCAGCAGTTCCGCACTGCGCCGCATGATCTCCGGATATACCAGAGAAGCCGGAGTGCGTAATTTAGAGCGTAAGATCGGAGAAATCTGCCGGAAGGCAGCCAGAGAGATCTATCAGGGAGATAAGACAAAGATCAAGATCACCGAGAGTAATTTAGAAAAAAATATCTTGAAAAGAAAAATACAGCTTTGACAAGGCGAATGAACAGGATGAGATTGGTATTGTGCGTGGACTAGCTGGCATGGACAAGCGTCGGTGGAGATACCCTGCAGATAGAGGTCAATGTTATGCCGGGCAAGGGCGATATTAAATTGACCGGGCAGCTTGGCGATGTGATGAAGGAGTCCGCTCAGATCGGACTTAGTTATATCCGTGCCATCAGTAAAAAATGGGGCATTGACAAAGAATTTTTTAAAGAAAACGATATACACATCCATGTTCCGGAAGGGGCTGTGCCAAAAGACGGACCGTCTGCCGGAATCACGATGGCAACAGCAATGCTTTCAGCGGCGACAGGTAAAAAAGTACGGGCTGATATTGCAATGACAGGAGAGATCACACTGCGTGGAAGAGTGCTTCCGATCGGAGGTTTAAAAGAAAAACTATTAGCAGCGAAAAATGCGGGAATTAAAACCGTATGTGTTCCGAAGAAAAACGAAAAAGATGTAGAAGAGGTTTCAGCAGAGATTACCAAAGGACTTGAAATCGTCTATGTGGAAAGCATGGATGAGGTTTTTTAGAGCAGGCTTTTACAGCATAGAAACATCAGGATATGGAAAGCAGGAGAAATCATGATTATCAAAGAGGTAAATTTAGAGACTGTCTGCGGTTATACAAGTAAACTGCCGGACAACCAAAAACCGGAAATTGCGTTTGCAGGAAAATCAAATGTCGGAAAATCATCTCTGATCAATGCGTTGATGAACAGAAAGTCGTTAGCAAGGACATCTGCACAACCGGGAAAGACACAGACCATTAATTTTTATAATATCAATGATGTGATGTATTTAGTAGACCTTCCGGGATATGGTTATGCGAAGGTGGCAGAATCAGAGAAAAAAAAAGTGGGGACAGATGATCGAGAATTATCTGCATAACTCAAAAGCAGCTTCGGGCAGTCTTTTTACTGATTGATATCCGTCATGCACCTTCTGCGAATGATAAGATGATGTATGACTGGATCGTCTATCAGGGATACGAGCCAATTATCATTGCGACAAAGATGGATAAGCTCAAAAGAAGCCAGATCTCGAAGCATGTGAAGTTAGTCAGAGAAGGACTTGGATTGAAAAAAGAGAGTATCGTCATTCCGTTTTCTGCAACCAGCAAGCAGGGAAGAGAAGAAATCTGGAATCTGATGGATTCCATTTTAGAGAGTGAAGTTTCGGAGAATGAAGATGAATAGAAAAAAAGTATGGATTTGTATTCTGCCTGTTGGTCGTGATCGCAATGATCTCCCTTGGTACGGTTTCGATTTATGTTAACCATGAGGAGAAAAAAAAGAGGCGACAGAACAGCTTCGGGTAGTCACCTCTTTTTATCCGATGTATGTTGCTGCGATGAATGTCACAGACAGCTGTGAATCAGTCACTTTGGAAAATCTGAGTGAACCACAGACCGGATGTTTACACGATTATCAGCTGACACCGGAAGATATGGTGCTGCTTTCAAAAAGCAGATGTATTTATCATCAATGGTGGAGGTATTGAAAACTTTTTATCGGAGGTTGCTTCGCGTTATCCAAACCTGACGATCATCGAGGCAGGAGAAGGTATCGAAATGTCCGGTGAAAATGCACATCTGTGGATGGATACAGAGAAATATCAAAAGCAGGTGCAAAACATTGCCAAAGGTCTGTCAGAAGTGGATGAGACAAATAAAAAATCTATCAGAAAAATGCAGATGCCTATTGTGAACAGATAGCTGATCTGACAGAAGAATATCGTGATACCTGTAATGGCAACGGTCAGAAAGTAGTTCTTTTCCATGAGGGATTAGAATATGCGGCAAATGAGTGGAATATGAATGATGTCTATACACTGAATCTTGACGAGGAACGTCAGGTCAGTGCTGGCGAAGTTGCCGATGTGTTGTCAGCAATTCAAAAAGACGGTGCAAAGATGATTTTAGCGGAACGGACTTACGGCGAAGAATTAGCAGAAAGTGTAAAAAAAGAGACCAATGTTCCGGTAGTCTATTTAGACACCTGTGTACGGGGGAAATATGAAAAGGATGCCTATTTAAAAGCGATGCGCAGCAATTTAGAGACGTTAAAGGAGGCATTGCAGTGATGAAAAAATTATCGAACCCTGTGGGCTGCACTGTATCAAGATGAACCACTTAGGTGTAACGATTGGAAATCAGACTATTTTAGAAGATGTCAATATGCACATTCACTGTGGGACACTGAATGCAGTGATCGGACGCAACGGTGCCGGTAAGACCACCCCTGATCCGGGCAATTTTAAATGATATTCCGCATGAGGGAAGTATTGATTTTCGTGATACGGAAAACGGTCATATGCGGCGCATGAAGATCGGTTATGTGCCACAGTCTTTAAATATTGAAAAAAAAGGACACCACTCAGTGTCTATGATCTGATGGCATCTTATCAGGGAAAGGCACCGGTATTTTTTATATAAGAAAAAGCGGCTCTATGAAGAAATTCAGGAAGCCCTGCGTATTTTTGAGGTAGAAGATCTGATCGACAGACAGGTGTGCAATCTTTCCGGCGGTCAGCTTCAAAGGGTGCTGTTGTCAATGGCAATTATGGATGAGCCGAATCTTTTATTATTAGACGAACCGGTGTCCGGTATTGACCAGAACGGTATGGAATTATTCTATCGGACCATGGATTATTTAAAGAAAAATTTTGATCTGGCAATTATCCTGATCTCCCATGATCTGGACTATGTGGCAAAAGTATGCAGACAAAGTCCTGCTGCTGAATAAAACGATCCTAAAGCAGGGAACGCCGAAGGAAGTCTATGCAAGTGAGGAGTTCGAACGTATCTTTGGAATGGAGGGAAGAGCGTGATGCAGGCTGTTTTTACCGAATGGTTAGAATACGGTTTTATGAAAAATGCACTGCTGGCAGTTCTGATCATTACTCCGTTATTTGGAATTCTTGGAACGATGATCGTGAATAAAAAAATGGCATTTTTCTCAGATTCATTAGGACATTCCGCATTGACCGGAATTGCGATCGGAGCTGTGCTTGGAATGAAAGATACGACACTTTCCATGATCCTTTTTGCAATCGTATTTGCGCTGCTTTTAAATAAGATCGCGGAAAAGAGTACCGCATCTACCGATACGCTGATCTCTGTTTTTTCTTCGGCAAGTATGGCACTTGGACTTGCTATTTTGTCAAAGGGAGGCAATTTCAGTAAATATTCAGCATTGCTGGTTGGAGATATTTTGAGCATTACCAGACGGGAAATTCTCTATTTAGTAGCTATTTTTGCAGTAACATTAGTCTTCTGGGTGCTGGCATTTAACAAACTGTGTGCCGAGAGTGTCAATGTGACGCTTGCAAAGAGCAAGGGGATTCCGGTAAAAGTCATAGAGAATCTGTTTTCCATATTGATCGCTCTTATCGTTATGCTTTCCATCAAATGGATCGGGATTCTTTTGATCAATGCACTGTTGATCCTGCCGGCAGCATCCAGCCGGAATATTTCGCAGAATATGCGAGAATATCATTTTTTTTTCTGTGGTATTTTCCATTTTTTCCGGAGTGCTGGGACTTTTGGTATCGTATTGTACAAATGTTGCGACAGGTCCGATGATCGTGCTGATCGCATCGGTGATTTACTTTTCTACTTATGCCTATGGACGGAGGTTTGCGTAGTGAATAAGGACCCATTTAAAGAATATGTGAAACAGTCAGAACCGGGGAAGCGTGATAAGGGCTATGCGTGGCATACTGCGATTGGACTTCAGGCGGTAGATGGGTTACAGCCATCCCAATATTTGCTGGATACGGCAATTGAAACATAGAGGGGAATACAAGGACAACAGCCGTTTTTTTAATAAAATATCTCAGGACACTGGGATTCGATGCAACGAACGAGATTTTTGCTGAAAATGTATGGTATTTTAGAAATGCACTTGTGCGGGCAAATTATAATGATTTAACTAAAGGTGTCCATGAGACAACGGAATACTTAGAGCTGTTTTTGCGGAATCTGTTACTGGGTGAAAAAAATGAGCTTCGGAATCGAACAATGCATATCAGTGGTAAGTTCTTCGTAGCGGAAGAAACGGACATTGGAGCCGAAAAAGCAGAGATTGATAAATGGCGGGTAGATATGTTACCGGGTATATCTGATAAGACCGTAGGGCATATCGAGATCTTATTTGAGAAATATGGAACAAGAGAGGTCTTTGGCAGAACCGGTGTAGAGAGCACGACCGGTTTAAGGTCAACGAGAGCATCGGAACTGTTAAAACTGTTGGTAGAAAGAGGACTTGTCGAAAATGTAAAGGGACAGGGGAAAGGAAAATATCGGTCTCGGGAATAAGGTGTGATATATAAAAAATGGGGCTGTCCACATAAAGTGTGACAGCTCCATTTTCTATGTCTATGTAAGAATCAAATTCTTAGAAGTCTGTTAAATCAGCAGCTCTTCTCTCTAAGAAAGCAGTCATTCCTTCTTTCTTGTCATGTGTAGAGCAGGTAATACCGAATAAGTTTGCTTCCATCTCAACTGCGTTCTGGATATCCATGTCATAACCATTGTTGATTGCAGCTTTTGCGATAGATACAGCATAGCTTCCTTTTAGAGATGATCTTCTTAGCCATGTCTTTTGCAGTGCTCATTAATTCTTCTTTAGCTACTACTTTGTTTACAAGACCGATTCTGTAAGCTTCTTCAGCGTTGATGTTGTCACATGTGAAGATTAATTCTTTTGCTCTTCCCATTCCAACTAAACGAGCAAGTCTCTGTGTGCCACCGAATCCAGGGATGATTCCAAGACCTGTCTCAGGCTGTGCGAAAGATGCATTGTCAGAAGCGATGCGGATATCACATGCCATAGAAATCTCACATCCACCGCCAAGAGCGAATCCGTTTACAGCAGCGATAGTAACCTGACGCATGTTCATTAATTTGAAGAAAGGAACAGATGCTTTCATACCAAATGCTCTTGCCTCTGCAGCAGAGAAGTTAACCATCTCAGAGATGTCAGCTCCTGCAACAAAAGATTTGAACTCGTTGCCCTTCTTGTCAGGACCACCTGTTAAGATAACAACCTTAACATCATCTCTTGCTTCGATTTCTGTTAATGCTTCGTTTAATTCATCCAGTGTTTCGCTGTTTAAAAGCATTTAATGCAGCCGGTCTAGAGATAGTAAGAACGGCAATTTCGTCTGCAACTTCAAGTTTTAAATTGTTCATGAAAAACCTCCTAAATAAAATGTCTTTGTGTACATTACTATGTAAGTTCATTCTATAACTTTGACAAAAATTGTCAATCCTTTCCTGTACTTTTCTGCCCTTTCTAAATATGTTCTACTGTATACATAAAAATCGTAGAAAAAATGGAATGAGGAAGCGAATGTTATCAGAAATCCAGTTAGAAAAAATAAATGAACCGTTACTGTCATGGTTTGAGACTCATAAAAGAGTTCTTCCATGGAGAAAAATCCGACACCCTACCGCGTATGGGTGTCGGAAATTATGTTACAGCAGACCCGAGTAGAAGGCAGTAAAGCCATATTTTGAACGTTTTACGAAGGAACTGCCGGATCTCCGTCATCTTGCAGAATGTGACGAGGAACGTCTTTTAAAGCTGTGGGAAGGACTGGGGTACTACAATCGTGTGCGGAATATGCAGATCGCAGCAAAAACAGTGATGGAGGAGTATCAGGGAGAACTTCCGGCAGATTATGAAAAACTACTGACGTTAAAGGGAATCGGTCATTATACGGCAGGTGCAATTGCTTCGATCGCTTATGGGATACCGGTTCCGGCGGTGGATGGCAATGTACTGCGGGTTATCACGAGGATCACAGCCGATGACACAGATATTATGAAGCAGGCGTTTCGTACACAAATGGAGCAGCAGTTGAAAGAATCCATGCCAAAAGAAGCGGCGAGTGCTTACAATCAGGCATTGATGGAATTAGGAGCAACGGTCTGTGTCCCGAATGGGGAGCCGGACTGTGACAACTGCCCTGTACAAAATATCTGTATGGCTAAAAAAGAAGGGAGCCAGATGGCATATCCGGTGAAGTCCAAAGCAAAACAAAGACGGATTGAGAAAAAAACGGTTTTTGTAATCCGGGACGGCAGCCGTGTAATCCTGAATAAACGTCCGGAGAAGGGACTTTTAGCCGGACTCTATGAATTTCCAAATGTGGAGGGGCATCTGAGTGAAGAAGAGGCATTAGAATATGTAAAAGAAATGGGACTGCTTCCGATGCGGATACAGGAGTTAGAGGAGGCAAAACATATTTTTTCACATATTGAATGGCAGATGGCCGGTTATGTGATCAAGGTTGCACAGCTAGAGGAGGACGATTCGGGATTGCTGTTTTTAGAGGCAGAGGACTGCATTCAGAATTATCCGGTCCCATCTGCATTTGAACGATATAAGAAATATATACGAAAACTGTTTTAGGGATTATTTCGTAATACGATTCGGGTGTCAAAAGGCGGTTTCCAGTTTTTTGATTGGCAACTTGCACAAAGCCGAGTCTATTTTGTTCCGTTGTACGAAAATAAGAAAATCTAAGTCTGCCTGAGTTAGATTACGCTAGAGTGACGTGTACGTCTTAAACACCCCGTCCATGGGATGCTAAGACTTTTGCTGCCGTCCATGGCAGCAAAACACTATACATCAACAGCCAGACTAAGATTTACTAATTTTCTCCCAAAGTCACAAAAGCAGTCCCAGGTTTGTGCAAGTTGCCAATTACTAAGATGTGAGCCGCCTTTTGACAACCTAATGTAATAAAAAAATACAGGAATTCTCATAGAATAGAATGTCCTGTAAAAGTCTTATAAAGAGGGAGCCGATGTCTTTCGACATCGGCATACATATGAAAAAGAATGTATTATAATGGATTTAACCTCATTACGTTGTCTAGTATATATGGCAAATGTGAAAAGATTGTGATTACATTATGATAAATAAGTAAAAAAAAAATGAACAAAAAATGAACAAATTATGTAAACCGAAATCCTAAAATATTCTTAAGTTTCCAGAAAGAAGTTGGAATTAGAAGCATGAGTGTGTATAATAGACGATAGGTAATTGCGAAACTCGCGATGCTCGTTCGCAACCTTGAACCAAAACAAGGAAGAATTCGCGCAGAGCACGACTTCTGGAATGAAAAATGGATAATCGGACATTTTAGGCGCACTTTAATAAGCTATGGACTTTATGAAAGTGGTAAGTCCTAAGCTATGAGTGGTTTTATGCTTCGAATATATTCGTGGTGATTGATCTTATCTGCGAGAACAACAGTAATAAGTTGTGTGATCCCGGCAAGAATCAGATCAGCATGCAGAGTCTTCTCATTTTGGGTTCGGCGTCCTGCAAGACAGAGATTGTCTTTGATGTGGTTGATATCTCTTTCGACAACAGTCCTGATTTTATAGGTATCATCCCATTTTTTCGGTGCCGCGGATCGTTCCGGGATAAGCACGAAGATCCTTTTCCGGGTAGATGTAGACCATCCGCCCACATTTAGAAGAAGTACAAGGGTTGTCACAGAAACAATGACGATGGGATTTTTGAGTTGATTTATCATAAATCCATTTCATTCTTGGACAGACAAATTTATATCTTGTTACTCCACTGCGAAGTTTGGAAGTGCCTTCGTACTTCATTTGTAAAGAAGGATCATGGGGACAACACGGAATACCATCTTCATGGATGGAATAATCCAGATTTTCAAGTCCGGATCTTGCATTCAGCGGAATATAAGCTTTCGAGAAATGTTTGTCATTACCAAAAGTGTTACCGGTAAGAAGGCTCTTATAGAGCTGTGCGGTATCGAAAGCAGCATCACCCATGAAGGTTTTTGGATTAATCAAAGGATGCTTGGAAAAGAAGTCCTTGAGTGTCGGGATCAAAAGCTTTGAATCATGAACACACTTATCTTCGTCAGGAGAATCGGATTTCTTTTCGACAACGATATCAGGATGTGATGTCATAAAGTTTTTGTTATAAAAAGATATGTGGCGGATGATGCCCAATCCGTTAGTGACAATGCCGAACTTGAAGACATAGCAAAAATGCCCATTGATATAGAGCTGCTTAATCTCGGGATTAGCAGAAGCATGAGAAGGCATGGAACCATAGGCAGCTTTATAAGGATCATAGGATTTATCAAAGCCCTGAGCTTTCGCGTATGCCTTAAGCTGTTTGATGATCCTGTTAGCATACTTGGGATTGTTTTCGGTAACAAATGCTTCTATGCCGGAAGAATCAAAGATGGTCATATCCGCTTTTGCAGAGTCAATCGCCTGACAGATAGGCTCGGTAACATCAACAAGGTTATCGAAAACAAGCTGGAGGTCATCTAAAAATCCTGTTTGAATCGGGTGATTTTGGAAGCGTCTGGGACTATAGTAAAACCACAGAATTCCCGAAGTGATTTTGAGTAAGCGAGAAAAAAAAATCAGGAGAAGCTGATCCGTAGGGATAGAGAAAATACGTTGAATAATCAAAGCCCACAGGAAAGCTTGTAAAGGGTATTTACGGGTTCTGCCCGTTGATGCATAAAAATGATTTCGAAATAGAAATCGGAATAAACTCATCAATATCGATATGAGTTTCTAATAGAGAAAGAAACGCAGGTTTGTCATTTTCAAATTTTTCATGGCAATCTGAAAAATATCTGCCAAAGAAAGCTGTTTATATGTTATCATAGATGTCAGAATAACTCCTTTCTTGGTGTATGGTTTATAGTTTCTCGACAACTCTATTATACCATATCCAGTGAGGGGTTATTTGTTTATAGGTAACAAAAAATGCCGTATTTATGCGGCTTGTGGCGTTTCGCAAACGCCTAATAATAGACGAAAGAGAGAGGGGCACATCGCCCGGAGGAAAGTAATATGTATGACAGCATTATCGTTGGCAGTGGAATTGCAGGAAGTACGGCGGCAAGGAGACTGGCAGAAGAAGGAAAAACGTAACGTTTTAGTAATAGAGAAACGCAGCCATATCGGGCGGGAACTGTTATGACTGCATGGATGAACATGGTATCTGGATCCATCAGTATGGACCTCATATTTTTCACACGGAAATGGAAGAGGTTTATGAATTTTTCTCAAGGTTTACCATGTGGACATCTTTCCGGCATGAAGTGGTAGCACAGGTGGGCGAGCAGTTGATCCCGGTTCCATTTAATCTGAATACACTACATATGGTCTTTGAAAAAGATAAAGCAGAGGAACTGGAAAAGAAGCTGACAGATACTTACGGTTATGGAAGTAAGGTCCCGATCATGGAACTTAGAAAAAGTGAGGATGCAGGGATCCGCGAGATCGCAGATTATGTCTATCAGAATATTTTCCTATATTATACAATGAAGCAGTGGGGACAGAAGCCGGAAGAGATCAGTGAGGAAGTAACCGGACGTGTACCGGTACTGATCTCGCGAGATAACGGATATTTTACGGACCGCTATCAGGGAGTTCCCAAGCAGGGATTCCACCGGATGTTCCGAAATCTGTTAGACCATCCGAATATTACGATCGTGTTAGATACAGATGCAAAAGAGATTTTAAAATTTCAGGAAGATGAGATTTTATTGCATGGCGAGCCATTTCAGGGTGAGGTGATCTATACGGGAGCAGTGGACGAATTATTTGACTGCTGTGATGGAAGACTTCCGTATCGTTCCCTGGATTTTGCATTTGAACATTATGATAGGGACTCCTATCAGGGCAGAAGTGTGGTCAATTATACGGTCAGTGAAGATTTTTTTACAAGGATTACCGAGTTCAAATATCTGACCAAACAAAAAAAGACACGGATGGAACCACGATCGTGAAAGAATATCCGTTTGCATATACAGGGAAAGATGGAGAGATTCCTTATTATGCAATTTTAAATGAAGAGAACTGGAAGCTGTATGAGAAGTACCGAAAGCGGACGGAGCATTATAAGAACTTTTATCTGTTAGGAAGACTGGCAGAATATCAGTACTATAATATAGATGCCATGACAAAGAAGGCATTGGATCTAACTGAAAAAATTATCAATCAATAGGAGCAGAACAGATGAAATTATTAACGGTAGCTATCCCATGTTACAATTCACAGGATTATATGGAAAAATGCATTGATTCGCTGTTAATCGGGGGCGAGGATGTGGAGATCATCATTGTCGATGACGGTTCAAAGGACATGACACCGGAGATTGCAGATTCCTATGCAAAAAAACATCCGGAAATCGTGCGTGCCATCCATCAGGAAAACGGAGGACATGGAGAGGCGGTCAATACCGGAATACGAAACGCACAGGGAATTTTCTTTAAAGTAGTAGACAGTGATGACTGGGTAGATGCAGAGGCATATCAGAAGATATTGGCAACACTGCGTGAATTAGTCGGCAACGGAAGCCAGTTGGATATGCTGATCAGTAATTTTGTCTATGAAAAAGAAGGTGCAAAGCATAAAAAGTCATGAAATATACTTCGGCGATCCCGAAAGAAAAAATTGTTTACCCTGGAAGGATGTGCGGCATTTTTCAAAGGGACAGTATATTTTGATGCATTCGGTTATTTACCGGACACAGCTTTTGAGAGACTGTGGATTAGAATTGCCAAAGCATACGTTTTATGTGGATAATCTGTTTGTCTATGTACCGCTTCCTTATGTAAAAAATATGTACTATCTGGATGTGGATTTTTACCGTTATTACATCGGCAGAGAGGATCAGTCCGTCAATGAGAGCGTGATGATCAAGCGGATCGACCAGCAGATCAAGGTCAATAAAATCATGGTAGATTCCTATGATCTGTGGAAATTGCAGGATCGAAAGCTCAGAAAATATATGTTTAATTACTTAGAGATCATTACCGTGGTATCTACGGTTATGCTGATCCGTTCCGGCACAGAAGAGAACCTTGAGAAAAAACGGGAGCTGTGGAATTATATCAAGCAAAAGGATCTGCGGTTATTCCATCATCTGAGAAATGGAATTATGGGTGGAACGATGAACCTTCCGGGTAAGGGGAGGCAGAAAGATTTCGATCGCTGCATATAAGATTTCTCAAAAAAAGTAGTTGGATTTAATTAGTATTTGGATAATTATGAAAGGAACGAGTAGCAATAACTGTGGAAATTCGGTTTTTGACTGCTCGTTTTTGTTGCAGTATAGATTAGGGTGTCAAAAAGGCGGATTCAAGTTTTTTTGATTGGCAGATTACACAAAGCCGGGTCTATTTTGTTCCGTTGTACGAAAATAAGAAAATCTAAGTCTGCCTGAGTTAGGCTGTGGTGGAGTGACGTGTACGTCTTAAACGCCCCGTCCATGGGGCGTTAAGACTTTTGCTGCCGTCCATGGCAGCAAAACACTATACATGAACAGCCAGACTAAGATTTACTAATTTTTCTCCCAAAGTCACAAAAAGCAGTTCCGGTTTTGTGCAATTTGCCAGTCACTCAGTTGTGAGCCGCCTTTTGACACCCTAATCAATATAGACAGTAAATCCACGTTGCTACAAATGTGAGGTCACTTCATATTATCTATTCATAAAATGAAATGTATTTTTGATTTTGAACTGACGGCAGAGGAAATGCACCAGATCGAAGAACTTGATACCGGAAAGAGTCTTTTTCTTCTCACATCATAATCCGGAGATGGTGGAATGGTTTATGAGTTTTGTGTAAGGATGTGGTATAATTGGCATTTAAAGGGATAGTAATATAGTAGGTTAAGGGAAGAAACATAAAAGTGTGAGATGCTAATTCTTTTGTAAAATCAAAAGAGAAACCCCTCTATGCAGTATTGCCGTTTTTGTGATAAGATATATAAAAACTAATGCCGCGTCAAACAGTACCTGTATGGAAGAATGTTTGGACAAAGGCATCAGATTAGAGCATAGGATGATAACTGAAAGATCAATGAATATAATTGTTACAGCCGGAGGAACGAGCGAACCGATCGATAATGTCAGAAGGATCGCAAATACAGGGAACCGGCAGACTAGGAAGTCTGGTCGCGGATGAATTAGCAGAGGCAGACTGACAGACCATATATTTTATGTCTGTGCCAAGGACTCGATCCGCCCGGTATCAAAGCGGGTAACCTGTGTGGAAATACAGAGCGTTGCGGATCTGCAGGAGGCTGTAACAGAGCTTACAAAAAAAATATATGATCCATGGAGTCGTGCACAGCATGGCAGTCAGCGATTACAAAGTCCGTTCGGTATCAACGATTGATAGTTTATCAGAGTATTTAGAGAACCGGAGCGCAGAGACGGGTGATCTGCAGAAAAAAATCGTACAGGGAATGGATGAGACCGATTTACGGAAGGGGGTAGGAAAACTGTCCTCACAAATGGGAGCACCGTTACTTTTTGTTAGAGCCGACACCGAAAATCCTTCCAATGTTCCGGGAAATGGCACCACAGGCGGTAATTATCGGTTTTAAGCTGCTAAGTCAGGTTTCCGTGGAGGAGTTTTTCGATACAGCGCGCATCGTTTACTTGTAAAAACCGCTGCGATTTTGTACTGGCGAATGATATGACAGAGATTGATGAAAACCATCATCGTGGTTATTCGATTGATCCGGAAAGAAAAAATACAGACCTTTGACACGAAGCAGGAGATCGCCCAAGGGAATTGTTCAAACAATATACAGTGAGGTGGAACACAGATGAAGAAAAATATAATATTAGGTGTTACCGGAAGTATTGCAGCTTATAAGGCAGCCGATATTGCAAATACATTGACAAAAGAAGGGACACAGCGTTCATGTGATCATGACAAAGGGCAGGCATGGAATTTATCACACCGCTGACCATGCAGACCTTGACAAAAACAAAAGTTCACACAGACCAGTTTGCACCTTATGTGCCTTCGGAAGTAGAACATATTTCACTTGGCACAGAAAGCGAGATCTGTTTCTGGTGGCTCCGGCAGATTTTATCGCAAAAGCTGCTGCAGGGGATAGCAGATGATATGTTGACGACGGTATTGTTAGCAACCCGGAACGTTCCGATTCTAGTTGCCCCCTGCTATGAATACCGCGATGTACGAAAATCCGATCACACAGCGCAATATCAGAACACTGTCAGAGTTCGGGGTTAAGATGATCGAACCGCGTGAGGCATTACTTGCCTGCGGAGATTTAGGAAAGGGCGCATTAGCAGATACAGAGGATATTATCTCCGCGGTTCAAAAAAGCATTATGCAAAGGAATTTGAAAAGCAGGCAGAGTAAAAGTCGGCAGAAAAAATGGCAAAAAGAAAAACAGAAGAAAAACAGCTTCGATAAAAGAGTCATATAAAAAAATACAAGTAGTGAGAAAGTTCTATGGTAATCATACGAATTCGGAAATTCGACGATTGAGATCCGTACCATACCACGGGTTTTTTTTGACGTAAAAATGGCAGGAAAAAATTTAATTTTCCTGTAAATTGCGTAAAGTTCGTTTACCAGATCATTTTTCAGATCATAGAGCTTCTTACTTTAAATCAGCAATACGTAACCGAA
>VOFK01000576.1_pt1 | contig 51036 bp, 92 predicted proteins | sample 5384121 | NCBI WGS metagenome assembly VOFK01 (sample SAMN12384730, study PRJNA508395) | human gut metagenome | isolation source: healthy gut J | host: Homo sapiens | reverse complement strand
AGCGTCATGGCCATGGTCCTGTGTCTGGCTATGCTCATCGGCGCTACCTTCGCATGGTTCACCGACACCGCATCTACCGGCGTCAACAAAATTCAGGCCGGTAAGCTGGATGTGGCGCTGGAAATGAAGGATGCCAGCGGCAAGTGGGTCAGCGCCGAGGGCAAGACGCTGGACTTCGTCAAGGCTGCTGCGGGCGAGCAGGTTCTGTGGGAGCCGGGCTGTACCACGAACTGCCCGCCCTGCAGATCCGCAACAACGGCAATCTGGCCCTGAAGTACAAGGTGATCATCACCGGCATCAACGGCAGCGCCAAGCTGAACGAGGCCATCGAGTGGATCATCGGCGATGTGGCGATGGGCGCTGAGTAGCATCTGGCGGCCGGTGAGAGCAATGCCTTCACCATCAAGGGCCACATGAAGGAGTCTGCCGGCAACGAGTACATGAACGAGTCCATCGACGGCATCGCCATCACCGTGGTGGCCACGCAGGACACCGTGGAGAGCGACAGCTTCGACAAGGACTATGATGCGGATGCGGAGTATCCGGTGGTGGCCGTGGCCAATGTGAACACCAATGGCGACACCGTGCTGAAGGACAAGGAAGAGGATCACACCATTCAGGTAACGGTGCCTGGCGGGCGCTCTGGATGAGGGCGTGCAGTCCCTGAAGCTGGAGGTGGTGAAGAGCGCGACGCCCGCTGGGGTGCAGGTTGCAAGCACCGAGAGCAGCCAGAGCTATGAGGTCACGATGAAGGACCAGAACGGCAACGCTGTCAGCACGAATGGTACGCTGATGACGGTGGAGATGAACGTCGGCAAGAACCGTACCGCTCTGAAGCTCTATCATGATGGCGAGAAAAATGACAAATGACAGTGGGACCCCTGACGGATGCGGCGGATCACTATGTGTACGACGCCGCCACCGGCTATGTCACCATGAAGGTCAGCCACTTCTCCCCTTCACCGCTGTGTTTGCCAGAGATTACTGGACTGACCATGCGGCGGACGGCTATGCCACACTCGGTGGATACGGCTAACAAGGTGGTGACGGTGTCCTCCGCCGAGGAGCTGGCCCCTGTTTGCCAAGGAAGTCACGGACGACGGTAAGAATTACAGCGGTTATACCCTGGATCTTCGCCAATGATGGGATCTGGGTGAGTACCTGTGGAAGCCCATTAACGGCTATAAGCGGCTTTCCGGTATTGTCGTGAACGGTAACGGCCATACCATCCGGAACATGAAGGTACGTGGCTGCACGAATAGCAGCCTTTACGGCGCAGGCTTCATCGGTGATATCAACGGTTGCAGTCACTGTTAAGGATATCGCCTTTGATGGAGCGGATGTGTTCTTTGTGAATTATGCAAAAACCGCAGTTTGCGGGCAACGTGGGCGGTATCGTGCTGGGTTATACCTATGGCACGACTCTGTTCGAGAATGTCACCGTCACCAACAGCTCCATTTTGGGGCTTCGGCAAGATCGGCATCCTGCTGGCATGGGTGCCGATCCCGGCGTGAAGGTCACCTTCAAGGACTGCGTTTCCAAGAACAACACCATCCACGCCGCCTATGACATGGGCGGTCTGGCCGGTATGATCCAGCGTGGCAACGGCGTGGACAACGCCAGCGTGGAGAACTGCACGGTGGAGAACATCACGGTGGATTTTGATCCGAGCAGTACCTACGTGGATGTGAAGGGTACGGCGACTTTGAAGAGCAACGATCAGCCCAGCGGCACCGATATGACCAAGGCCATCGACGGTAAGTATCTGGACGAGCGCGGCTATTATTGGTGCGCTTACGGAGATTATTATGTCTCCTATGGCGATTCCAGCTATGATGCGCCGGTGGAGGGGTACAGCATGCGCCTTGCCAACAGCGAGTACTGCGTGAACAAGTAAGCCGGGAAGTATCCGGGCAAAAGTGAAAGAAGGCTCCCTGCGCTGGGGGAAGGCTCCGGCGCAGGGAGCTTTTGCGTGGGGCGGGGTAAAATACACTCTGGAGGGGGGAGGCAAAGTCTCCCTTGCAATGGGGAAGGCTTGTGGTATACTGATAAACGTCGAAACATCCTGAACAGGGGACGAAACCCCGCCGAAAAAGAGAATAGAAGATCGAGCGGTCTGCCCCATGCTGCGGGGCAGGCGGAATAGGGTGCAAAGCCCTGCGAGTGGGTCACTGTGAAGCCGGCCGAGCCGGATAAGTCAGATACGCCGGCCGCTGGATCGGATGCCTGCCGACACTGGGACATCCGCCGGGCCGCTTGGAAACAAAGCGGGTCCGCATGGGTATGCCGGTGCGGACCCGCTTTTTGCATCCGTTCCTTCCGATTTTTCTCCTCCGACGGCGGAAATGTCTCCGTGCGGGAGACAACGAGAGTATCAGAGAAAGGAAGAAAGCAACATGAAAAAAAGAGACTGCTCTCCATGGTGCTGACGGTGATCATGCTGGTGAGCCTGATCCCCTACGTCGGTCTTTGCGGCCAAGAAGTCCGTTGATGACTATTTCGACGGGCTCCCCATCGCCGCTGATCCCGGCGCCGGCACCACCGCATGGAAGGTCAGTACCAAGGACGGCGAGGAGGTCCTCATGTCCGGCAATGCCGGAAAGAACTACTCCTCCAGCACCCTGACCCTGACTTTTTACGGAAGATACCCACCTGTCCTTCAGTATAAGGTCTCCTCCTCCGAGGCCAAATACGACAAGTGCACCATCACACTGGGCAGCAACACCCTCGTCAACGGCGTGAGCGGCGATCCAGGAGTGGAAGGGTCTGGATCTGGACGCCAAGCGGGGCGAAAAGCTGACCGTGCGGTATGAGAAGGACAGCAGCGGCAACAAGTTCGACGACTGCGTCTATCTGCGGAACTTCTCCGCCGGTGAGGCACTGGTGGTGACCTTCCACGCCAACAACGGCACGGAGGACACCGCCACGCAGAAGATCTTCGGCGGCAAGGGGTACCCTGAAGGCCAATACCTTCACCTGCGAGGGAAAGATCTTCGCCGGTTGGGCCACCTCCGCCGACGGGGCTGTGGTCTATGAGGACGGCGCCGCCATCACCACGGAGACGGATCTGGAGCTGTACGCCGTGTGGTCGGACGCTTACACCGTCACGCTCCGCAACGGCGACACCGACACCACCGTTCTGGTCCCCCAGAACAGCGCCATCGGCGCCGTATTCCCGCAGACCCCACCAAGAAGGGCTATACCTTCGAGGGCTGGTTCAACGGCGAGGAGAAGCTGACGGCGGAGACGGTGATCTCCGGCGACGTCATCTACACCGCTCAGTGGAGCCCCATTACCTACACCATCGCCTTCAGCGGCGGTGAGGGCGGCCAGCCATGGATTCCATCCCCGCTACCTATGATCAGGAGGTCACGCTGCCCAAGAACACCTTTACCCGCCCCGGCTACTACTTCAACGGCTGGAGCGCATCCTCCGGCGCCTCCAGCGGCAGCTATGCCGACGAGAAGCCGGTGAAGAACCTGACCACCAAGCAGGGGAGACGGTCACGCTCTACGCCGCTTGGTATGGCCTGCCGGTGAATGTGACCCTGCACCCGAACTATGACGGTGCAGAGAAACGGCACCCGCACCTGCATCGTGGGCAGCAACTACAACTACATCCTTAAGGAGGGCGGCGGCACCAAGTTTGACGCCATTGAGGACCCCGTCCGCACCGGCTATATCTTTGACGGCTGGTTCGATGCGGCGGAGGGCGGCAATGCGGTGGGCCCGTCCTACAAGTTCACTGCCGTGGACGCCGAAAACGGCTTCCATCTGTACGCCCACTGGACCAAAGGGCATCACCGTCCACTTCGACGGCAACGGCTATAAGAATACGCTGAAGGACAAGACGGTGACGCCGGACAAGGTATTCTCCAACCTGCCCTCTCTGAGCAGCTACTACTACCCCCCAACAAGGCGCTGGACGGCTGGTACATCAAGAATGCCGACGGCTCCTTCGGTGAGCCGTCACCAAGACACCGTGTTCAGCGGCGACGAGGTGACTCTCATCGCCAAGTGGCGTGACTATCAGTACATCATCAAGTATAACGTCAAGTACAGCGACAAGAACACCACCACCGGCACCATGGCCGACCAGACGGCACCCTTTCGGCCAGGATGTGCAGCTGACGCCCTGCGGCTACAGTCGGGAGGGGCTATACCTTCGCCGGTTGGGCGGAGAGCAGCTACGGCAGCACCGTCAAGTATGCCGACGGCGCCACCATCAACCGCCCCTTCGAGGAGGGGTGACTCTTGGGACGACGGCAGCGAGGACGGCGAGACATACAACCTCTATGCCGTCTGGACGGAGAGCAAGTCTCCGGAGCAGTCGGAGGCCGAGGCCAAGCTGGAGGCCGCCGAGAAGGCCATTGGCGGTACCTACAACGTCACCTACGGCAAGGACACCAATGCACTGACCATGCTCCGGGCCAAGCTGGAGGCTGCCGGGATCACGGATGTCACCGTCAGCATGAAGGAGGCGTCTTACAGCAGCTATAACCACGTGGGCATCACGGCCGACGGCACCATCCAGTATAAGTGGAACGAAAACGGCAGCACCCCCGGCGGCTTCCGGCACCGTGCGGCCTACGCTGAAAGTGCTGACCTGCAATACCTACACCAAGGAGTCCACCGGGTGCCTGTTCAGCATTCCTCTGGACGAGGAAAAGGCCATGGAGGCTCTGCGTACCGTGGCGGCCCGCATCAGCGTGCCTAAGACGGTGGAGAGTGCCTCCGACCTCACCAGCCTGCCCAAGTATCCCCTGAAGGCCGGCGTGGACGAGAGCAAGGTGGACTACAGCAGCAGCACGGATCTGGAGCTGTGGACCACGGCGGCGTGGACCTCCAGCAACACCGGCGTGATCTCCTTCAAGGAGGTCTCTTACCCCTACTTTGCCCCTTATACGGTCACGGTGGCCCAGCCCAAGAAGGACACCAGCGTGACCCCTGACCCTGAAGCTGGTCTATAACGGCCGGGAGGATCTGAACCTGAACAAGGTCTATACCGTGGTGGTCAAGAGTGACAATACGCCTCCCGCCATGGACTATCAGGCGCTGCTGGAGACGGCGGTGCGTGAGATCGGCCTGAAGGAGCCCCGTGACAATTCCAAGCTCGACACCGCAAACGTGGTCTCCGACATCCAGCTGCCCACCACCAAGCAGCTCAGCGTCATTTCCGCCAGAGACTATCAGCAGGAGTTCGACGGCAAAGTACACCCCATCATGCTGTATACCAGCGACGCCGATGTGGTGGTGTCCGCCGGCCCCAACATGGCCAATGGGCCGGATGCTGACCTATCGCCCCCCTGCCCGGTCAGGAGGCCAAGACCGTCACCATCACCATGAAGATCCTCTCCCGCCCCAGCGGCGAGGGTACGGATTACGCCTCCATGCCGGTGCTGGCCAGCAAGCGATATCACCCCCTCACCGTTCAGCCTCTGACCCAGGAGGAGCTGGACACTGCCGCCGCCTTCATGAAGCTGGTATGCACCGAGGATGTGTACTGGGAGGGCATCCGCAAGGCCAACGCCGACCGTGACCACGTCATCGGCGATATGCGCTCCTTCATCGAGATCGTCCCCGCCACCACCGGCTATAAGTTCATCCGCAACATGGACAGCTACAATGCCGTGGGGCGTCAAGGCGGACGAAATTCCCGGCTGGTACGAAGCTCAGCAGTACCGCTGCTTCCGCTCCAGCAACAGCGCTGGTGGCCCACGAGACGCTGCGGGTGACCCAGCCCAAGTACAACACCCGCATCACCGTGGACAGTCTTCTGACCTACACCCAGTACGCCAAATACTACGAGAAGTTCCAGGGCAATGCCGACTATGAGCAGTTTGCCCAGTTCTACAAGCAGCCCATTTCCACCACCGTCACCGTCATCGGCACCGAGGGCATCGAGGATCCCAATTTGCAGCCCCTGACCGTTACCGTGAATGTGGAGGGCAACCTTCAAGGAGGACTTCACCGATCTGGAGGGCGCCACCTACACCTGCTCCACCGGAGATCACCGCACGGCAGCGGATGCCGTGATGGCGGCTCTGACGGAGAACCAGTATACCTACACCGGCAGCAAAGACCTATCTCTCCGGTATCACCGATCCCAACAGCGTGAGCCTTACCGGCGGCGACAGCGCCTTCGGCAGTTGGTCCGGCTGGATGTTCACCGTCAATGGGGAGATGCCCATTGAGCGCTACGACAACGGCCAGCCCATCTATGCCACACTGGGGACTTACCAGCTGAAGGACGGCGATGTAGTGCGGATGTACTACGTGGCCTGCCCCACGGAGAGCGGCCAGCACACGTGGAATGACGGTCAGGTCACCACGGCGGCTACCTGCACCGAGAATGGCGTCATGACCTACACCTGCACCATGTGCAGCGATACCAAGACCGAGGTCATCCCCGCCACCGGCCATGCCTATGGCGCCCCGGTGTGGGAGTGGAACGACGATTTCACCGCTTCTGCCACCTTCACCTGCGCCAACGACGCCACCCATGTGGAAAACGTCACGGCAGAGGTGACCAGCGCTGTCACCACGCCCGCCGCTTGCGAGACCACCGGCGTCCGCACCTATACCGCTAAGGTCACCTTCGAGGGCAAGGAGTACACCGATACCAAGACCGAACGGTCATTCCCGCCACCGGTCACACCCTGACCGCCGTGGCAGAGGTGCCTGCCACCTGCGAGACCGCCGGCACCTCCGCTCACTGGAAGTGCGACGTCTGCGGCAAGCTGTTCAGCGATGCTGAGGGCAAGACCGAGACGACGCTGGAGAAGCTGACCATCCCCCCCGCCGCCGGTCATGCTTACGGTGAGCCGGTGTGGAAGTGGAACGATGATTTCACCGCTTCTGCCACCTTTTACTTGCGGCAATGATACCTCCCATGTGGAGACGGTGAACGCAACCGTCACCAATGAGGTGACCACCGAGGCCACCTGCAAGGCTGACGGCGTGCGGACCTACACCGCCAAGGTCACCTTCGAGGGCAAGGGAGTACACCGATACCAAGACGGAGGCCATCCCCGCCACCAGCCACGACACGGAGCTGGTGGGTGCCAAGGATGCCACCTGCACCGAGGACGGCTACACCGGCAATGAGGTCTGCAAGATCTGCCAGACTGTCGTGAAGCAGGGCGAGGTGATTCCCGCTCTGGGTCACGACTACAAGGATGGCAAGTGCAGCCGCTGCGGCGCTGAGGAGCCTACCACTCCCGTGGAGCCCGGCAAGCCCCAGCAGCCGGAGAAGCCCACCACACCCGATACCCCGCCACCGGCGATGAGAGTCAGCTGATGCTGTGGGTGAGCGGTATGCTGGTGTGCGCTCTGGGTGCCGGTCTGATGCTGCGGCGCAAGAAGGAAAACTGATATCCCGCTTTTCCCGATATCTCTCGATATCTTTCCTGTAAGCAAGAGGGACGGTCCGTAAGGACCGTCCCTCTTGTGCGTGGCTGTGTAGATAAAAAAGGCCCCCGGCATGACCGGGGCCAAATACATCCGGAAAAGCTCGGAAAATTCCCGGAACGATGCAGCCGATTTATCCAATGTTTTCCAGAGACCGGTAGGGCGGATGCGGCTTTGCACGCAGGGCGGCAGCCCGGGTCAGATGAGCGGCCCGGCCGGAGCTTTCGTTGACAGAAAAGCCGGAATGAGGGTATAATGCAGGCAAGTACTGCGATCACTTCTGGCAGATGGTCTCGATCTCCACCAGCCCCCCGGCGGGCAGTGCGCTCACCTGATAGGCGCAGCGTGCGGGGTAGGTAGTTCCCTCAAAGAAGGAGGCGTAGACCTCGTTAACGGCGGCGAAATCAGCGATATTCGTGAGGAGAACGGTGGTTTTGACCACGTTATCCAGAGTCAGCCCAGCTGCGGTCAGAACCGCCTGGATATTTTTCATAGCCTGCGTGGCCTGAGCCTGTACGCCGCCGTCTGCAAAGTTTACCGGTGGCGGGGTCCAGACCGAGCTGGCCACTGGTGAATACAAAATTCGCCGCAGTCGATGGCCTGAGAATAGCCGATGGCGGCAGGAGCGCCGTTGGTGGAAATAGCTTTTTTCATGGGAGGATCTCCTTTCTGGTATACAGCAGTGATGACTGCCAAATGTCGGGGACGATTATAGCATAGGCCATTTGTTTTGGCAAGTCCCCTTTTGGAAAGCGCTTCCGGGTAGGGACTGGGAGCCGATGATGGAGGAGGGAGCAAATTGGCGGTAACAGGCCATGCGCTGAATCAGTTATTACAGCAGATGGACCGCACATTTTCCAATGTGACGGGCAGAGCGTGTCCTTTATCGATCAGGAGGGACACTATCAGGGGCCGCTGCGGCTGGACGTGTTTACCGGCTTCTGCCGCAGGGTCATCAGCAGCGAAAAAGGGCGCTCAGCACTGTCTGGCCTGCAACCACAGCTTCGGGCTGGACGCCGAGCAGCGGTGTACGGTGTCCCAGTGTCACATGGGCATCAGCGTGATCTCCGTGCCGGTGCCGCTGCCGGAGGCCAGGGCTCAGCCTGACATACGGGCAGTTCCTCACACGGGATACCGAGGAGGCGTTTTTACAGCACACTGCGCCGGCACTGTCAGGAGCTGGAGCTGGATTACGACGAAATGGTGGCGCTGGCGGGGACGCTGCGGGTGCTCTCTGCGGAAGAGCTGGATGCCAGGATGCAGATGCTGCAGGTCTTTGCCGGGTATGTGGCCACCTCCCGAGGCGGAGCTGGAGACCCGGCGGGGAATACGCCCGTCAGGTGGAGAAGAAGTTGGCGCTGGAGCGGACGCTGCACGCCAGTGAATTTAAGTTTTTGCAGTCCCAGATCAGTCCGCACTTTCTGTTTAACACCCTGAATCTGCTGATGAGGACGGCCTATCGGGAGGGAGCGCCCCAGACGGCGGATCTCATCTGCGATCTGGCGGATCTGCTGCGGCGGGCGTACTACTACAAGGACTCCATCTGCACGCTGGCGGAGGAGATGCAGTGCGCCCGGCAGTATCTGACCCTGCAGAGCCAGCGGTTGGGGCCCGGCTTTTTCCTTCGAGGTGGGGGACGTTTCCGCCTGCGGGCAGCTGATGATCCCGGTGCTGACCATCCAGCCGCTGGTGGAAAATGCCATCCTGCACGGGGCCGGGGAGGATGAACACCCGCTGCACGTGAAGGTGTCGGCCGCCGCAGAGGACGGAAAGCTGGTGATCTCCGTCAGCGATAACGGCGCCGGTATCCCGGAGGAGGTGCTGGAGAAGCTCCGGGATCATCAGGCCGGAGGCTCCGGCGTACAGAACGTGACGGAACGGCTGAAGCTGTTTTTCGGGCCGGCGGCGGAGGTGGACATACAGAGCGCATTGGGCAGCGGTACCCGGATCGTTCTGACGTGTCCCCTGAAAAAAACAGGAGGAAGCATAAATGGCCATCGACATTCTTGTGGTAGAGGATGAATATACCGAGCGGCAGGAGCTGACGCAGCTGCTGGAGACGGTGACGCCGCCGGAGCATATTCGCAGCGCCGCCACGTGCAGCGCCGCCATTGCGGCCATCAGCCAGCTGTGTCCGGATCTGATCCTGCTGGATATCATGCTGCGGGGCAGCTCCGGCTTTGAAGTGGCGGAATTTGTACGCAGTAACCGGCTGGACTGCAAGATCATCATCCTCACCGCCTATCACGAATTTGACTTTGCCAGCAAGGCGCTGTCCATGGATCTGCAGGATTACCTGCTCAAGCCAGTGCGGCCATCGGTACTGCTGCAGCGGGTGCGGGATGTGCTGCATCTGTCGTCCCCGGCCAGAGCCGCCACCGGACTGGCGGTATGGCCCCTATCTGGCCTGCGGCATCTCGTCGCCGCGCCGCCGATCCCCAACCTGCTGCCCAACATGACGGTGGTGGGGTATCCTGCGGGACGGGACCGACCGGGAGGTCATATCGCAGATCAATCTGGCCCTCCACGGCACCGGCTGGACGGAGCAGGACGGCCGGCGGGTCATCGGCTATTGCCGCACGGCGCCGCAAAGCAGTCGCCGGAGGAGGCGGCGGGAGCCGCTGGTGGCGGCATGGCGGCAGCGACTGGAGGATCTCGCCGCCGTGGGGATCGGCGGTCCGTCGGAGCAGGGATTGGCGGAGAGTTACCGCACGGCCTGCCGGGCAGCGGACTGCCGCATTTTCCATCCGGAGGGAACGCTGGTGTGCCGGGATACTGCCTCTGATGTGCCGGAGCCTTACCCCTGAAGGCGGAGGGACAGCTGCTCCATGCGCTGCGAAGCGAGGAGGGCGGGCTGGAGGAGGCCTGCCGCCACATGGGGCGCTGCATGACAGCGGCCTGCAACGGAGACGCCGGAGCCCTGCGGGAGCATGCTGACGCGCTGTGGGCCGGAATCGCAAGGCTGTGCGCCGAGTCGGCCCTCCCACCGCCGGAGCGGCTGACCACGGAGGGGATTTTCACGGTGGAGCAGCTGTGCCGGAGGATACAGACCGTCTGCGAGGATGTGCGCTGCCAGCTGGTTCTGGTGCGGGATTCGGAGCATCCTCTGGTGCAGGCGGCACTGACGGCCATCCAGCTGCGGTTCCGGGAGCCGCTGAAGCTGGAGACTGTGGCAAAGGCGAGCAGTACGTCAATGCGGCGTATCTTGGGCGTATTTTCCGGGCGCAGACGGGCCAGAGCTTCCGGGACGCTCTGACGGAGGAGCGGATGCGGCGGGCTGAGCGCCTTCTGCGCCAGCAGGTCTCCGTATCGGACACGGCGGTGGCTGTGGGGTACAGCGACTCCAACTACTTCAGCCGTGCGTATAAAAAGTACTTTGGTCACTCCCCCAGTGAAAGCGGTCCGCTTCGTACCCATTGAAGGAAGCAGGGACTCCGCAGCGGTATGCGAGCCCCTGCTTTTTTGCAGTACGGTAGGTGCAGAAAAGTAAGATAGTGCAAAAAATCCTGATTGGCCGGGGAGGTGGTGGGTGCGATTGCTGCAATTATTACAAAAGGGGCGCAAAGAGGCATTCTCATTGGACACTGTATCTGTTATGATGTAGAAAAATTACACGGAACGCCAAGAAAAGATAGAAAACGACAAGGCAGGAGGCCCCGATGATGATTGACAAGCAGAAGCTTTTTGGATATATTGACCTCTGAGATTGAGTCCTCCACCGGCTGTACCACGATCCGGGCAGCGTGTGCCTGGCGGTGGCCGTGGCGGCTCATACCCTGGGGCGCAGGCCGGAAAAAATCGACGTGCTGGTGAGCCCCAACATCTACAAAAAACGGTGTCAGCGTGGGCATCCCCGGCACGAACCGCATCGGACTGGAGCTGGCGGCGGCGCTGGGTGCGCTGCTGGATGAACCGAACGGGGTCTGGCCATTCTGGCCGATGTCACCGGTGAGATCGTGCAGCAGGCGGCGGCCATCGTATCCGACGGGCGGGTACACGTCGCCTACGGCCAGACGCCGGAGCCGCTGTATGTGCGGGCCATCGTCTCCGGCGGCGGAGAGGAGGCGCAGGCGGTGATCCGGGGGACTACTCCTGCGTGACGGAGATCCTGCGAAACGGAGCGCCTGTGATGCAGGCGGAGGGGCGGACCCATGGAACGGCGGTCTATCCGTTGGTGGAATACAGCGTACAGGAGCTGTACGAGACCATCCTCTCCATGGAGCCGGAAAGCTTCCGGTTTTTGTTGGAGGATGCCCGGCGGAATCAGGAGGCGGTCAGAAGAGATCTGGAGGATCCGGAGCTGCCGCTGGGCAGGCTGCTGAAGCAGCGGATCTCCGGTCAGATGACCGGCCCGCTGGCAGTTTCTGCCGAGGCGCAGGCCTACACCGCCGCCGCCGGGGAGGCCCGGATGAGTGGCCTGAATGTGACCATCATGGCCATTGCCGGAAGCGGCAACCACGGCATCACGAACTTTGTGGGCGTCCTCTCCGCAGCGGAGGCGCTGGGAGCCTCTGAGGAGCAGACCGCCACGGCGCTGGCCATCAGCTCCATGATCACCATCTACATCAAGGCCCACATCAAGCGGATGACCGCCTTTTTGCGGCTGCGGCGTTGCAGCGGCCACCGGCATGACCGCCGCCGTCAGCTATCTGTTGGGCGGCAGCTACGACACGGCGGTCCACGCCATGCAGACGGTGCTGGGGACCATCGGCGGAATGTTCTGCGACGGAGCGAAGATCTCCTGCGCCTATAAGCTCAGCACGGCCGCCTCGCTGGCGGTGCAGGCGGCGTATTTGGCCAGAGAGGGTCTGCTTCGTTCCCGCAGGCGTGGGCATCATCGGAAATACCATCGAGCAGACCTTCGCCAACGTGGGGCGGCTCAACGATCCGGGCATGGTGGCTACGGACCGGGAGCTTGTGGCCATCATTGCGGAGAATCAACGACATATGGCCGGCCGCAGTTAAACGGCCGGATAGGAAAGGAGCAAGATCATGATCGTTCTGAAGGGACGAGTGCTGGACGGCAACGGCGGCGCACCCATCGAAAAGGGCGCCGTGGTGCTGGAGGACAACCGGATCCGGCTGGTCTGCCGGCAGAACCAGCTGCCGGACGATCCGACAGCCGAGGTGTATGAGCTGGAGGACGGCACCATCATGCCGGGTCTCATCGACGCCCACGTCCACATGGGCTGGGGCAGCGCCACGGCGGTGGACTGGATCAGCATGACGCCCGCAGCTCAGCATGGCCCGTGCGCTGCGGGATATGGCGCAGCTGCGCCAGCAGGGCTACACGGCGTTCCGGGATCTGGGCAGCGACGTGCTCCTGATGCGGCCGGCTGTGGCCGAGGGGCTGCTGGATGTCCCCCCGTATTTTTCGGTGCCGGGCGCATCATCTCGCAGATCGGCGGCCACGGCGACGTGTATCAGAAGCTCTCGTTGGAGGCCAGCCAGCGGGCATACAGCCCCGCCTTCATCGTCAACGGTGTGGATGAGGTGCGGCGGGCCTGCCGCATCAACGCCCGCAACGGAGCGGATCTCATCAAGATCATGACCACTGGCGGCGTGTTCTCTCAGGGAGATAAGGCCACTCCCACAGCCATTTCAGTCAGGAGGAGATCCGGGCGGCGGTGGAGGAGGCGGAGAATATGGGCAGCTATGTCTCCACCCACGCACAGGCCACACGGGGCATCAAGATGGCCCTGAAAAACGGCGTAAAGTGCATCGAGCACGGCTTCTATCTGGATGAGGAGTGCATCGAGCTGATGGTGAAGAACGACTGCTATCTGGTCCCGACGCTGGCCATCATGCATGCATCGAAGCTGTATTTTCAGGGGAAGGAGGGCGTGCTGCCCTACCTGAAGGAAAAAAGACGGAGAGATCCTACGAGGCCCACTACCGCTCTCTGGAGATGGCACGAAAGGCCCACATCACCGTGGGCGTCGGCTGCGACTTTCTGGGAGACGCTGCCTTCGGATGCCCGTACAGCGAGGCCACGCTGGAGCTGGAGCGCCTGTGTGTGGCGGGGTATACGCCCATGGAGGTCATCACCATGGCCACCAAGGTCAACGCACGGCTGCTGCAGATGGAGGATCAGCTGGGAACGCTGGAAACCGGCAAGCTGGCGGATGTGCTGCTGGTAGAGGGAAGGCCGGACGAGGACATCCGGGTCCTGCGCCGCAGCGACCATGTCAAGCTGGTGGTTCAGGACGGACGGATCGTGAAAAACGCCATGCGCCGCACACGGCCAAGGCGTGAAATATAAACAAAAAAGAAAGGAACATGAGCGATGGATACTATCTTTTACAACGGCATCATCCACACGCTGGACAAGGCCTATCCCGAGGTACGCGCTCTGGCCATCAAGGACGGTGTGATCCTGCGTCTGGGCAGCGACGAGGAGATCCTGGCGCTGAAGGACCCCCAGACCCGCCTCATTGACCTGCAGGGCAGACTGATGCTGCCGGGCTTTGCGGATACCCATCTGCATCTGCTGTTCTACGGAACGTTCCGCCGCCGCATCGATCTGGTGAATACCACTACCTATGAAGAGGTCGTCCGGATGTGCAGGGAGGGCGCCGAGAAGGTGCGGGGTACCAACCGCTGGGTCATCGGCTGCAATTTCAACCAGATCAACTGGACGGATACCAACAAGATCCCCGACCGCAACGATCTGGACGCCATCGCCTCCGATGTGCCGATCTTTTTTGCAGCGGGCCTGCGGCCATATCGTGTGCATGAACACGATGGCGCTGCAGCTGGCCGGCCTGTGGGACGAGCGGGAGGCCACCACCAAGCAGACCATGGACTTCGGCCCCGACGGTCTGCCCAACGGCTACGTCCGTGAAAATTCCGCCATGTGCGTCCAGAGCTGCTGGGAGCGCTATACGGTGGAGGAGATCAAGGACATTCTGGAATCCACCTGTCTGGAGGCTGCCTCCAAGGGGATCGTGCAGGTCCACACGGACGACTTCAACCTCATCGCCGACGACGACTTCGAGGATGTTCTGCAGGCGTATCGGGAGCTCAACGAGGAGGGGCGGCTGCCCATCCGTGTCAACGAGCAGATCCGCTTCCGCCGCACGGACCAGCTGCAGCGGTTCCTGGATCTGGGCTATCGGGCCAACGACACCATGGGTCACTTCAAGTTCGGCCCGGTGAAGTTTCTGTGCGACGGCTCTCTGGGCTCCCATTCCGCCGCCATGCGCCAGCCGTATCACAACGACCCGGACACCAAGGGCCTGCTGCTGTTCACCGACGAGGAGCTGTACGAGCTGGCCAAGCTTGCCTATACCAACGGCTACCATCTGACGGCCCACTGCATCGGTGATGCGGCACTGGAGCAGATGATCAACACCATCCAGCGGGTCTCCACGGAGTTCCCCCACGCCGACCGCCGCAACGGTATCATCCACTGCCAGATCATGGACGAGGCGTTGCAGGATCGGTTCCGGAAGCTGAATCTGGTGGCCTATGTCCAGCCTATCTTCATCAAGGCCGACTCCGCCGTGGTGGACGACTGCGTGGGCGCAGAGCTGGGACGCCAGAGCTACAACTGGCGGCGCTATGAGGATATGGGCGTTCATATGTGCGGCGGCTCCGACTGCCCGGTGGAGCCCTTCGACGTCCTGCCCAACATCTACTGTGCCGTGACCCGCAAGGGAAAGCCCGGCATGGAGGCGTGGTATCCCGAAAACGGCGTCACGCTGGAGGAGGCGGTGGAGATGTTCACCAAGGAAGCTGCCTACGCCTCTTACGACGAGGCCAAGTACGGCACCATCACCGTCGGCAAATACGCCGATCTTGTGGTGCTGGACCGCAACATCTATGACAGACCGCTGGAGGAGCTGTGTGAAGCTCAGGTGGATCTGACCATGGTAGAAGGAGAGATCGTGTTCCAGCGGTAAATGCGCCGGAACGCAAGAAAACACAAAAGGAGGCTCTATCAAATGAAGAAGAACCACATTACAAGGGACAGCATCATTGTTGGTCTGGCACTGTTTTCCACCATGTTCGGTGCAGGCAACCTGATCTTCCCGCCGCAGATCGGTCTGGCCGACGGCACCCAGTGGGGCTGGGGCGCTCTGGGCATCGTGCTCACCGGCGTGATCCTCCCCGTGCTGGCCTTTTGGGGCGTGAACAACGTCGGCACGGACGTCAAGTGCCTCATGGGCCACGTACACCCTAAGTTCTACGATATTTACTACCTCATTGGCTGTATTCTGGTGGGTATGGGCTCCACCCTGCCCCGCAACGGCGCCACCACTCACGAGATGGGCGTCATGTCCATCTTCCCCAATGTGCCCTCATGGGTGACGATGATCGTCTTCTTTGCACTGGTGTTCTTCTTCGGCTGTGACAAGGGGCAAGGTTGTGGATAAGCTGGGCAAGTATCTGACGCCGCTCCTGCTGATCCTGCTGGCCATCGTGCTGGTGAAGGGCGTGATCTCCCCCATCGGCACGCCGCAGGATACCGGCATCTCAAGCCCCTACCCTCTGCCATGCTCACCGGTTATCTGACCGGCGACCTGACGGTGGGCCTGATGTGCGCCAACATTTTTTATCGGCGGTATTCTGGACAAGGGCCACACCAATCCTCTGGGCGTAAGCGCAGCGGCCTGATCGTGGGTCTGACCTCCATTGTGGCGCTGGGCATCATCTACATCATCCTGACCTACATCGGCGCCTGCGGCGGTGACTACTACGACCTGAGCGTGCCTCAGACCACCCTCCTCCTCAGCGGTCTGGTGGGCCGGGTGCTGGGCAGCTTCGGTAAGGTCTGCATGGGTCTGGCGGTCGTCTGGCCTGCCTCACCACCGCCATCGGCATCGGCTCCACCGGCGCCTCCGTCATCAACGAGGTCTCAAGGGCCGCATTTCCTACAAGCTGTGGATGGGCATCGCCTGCGTGGTGGGCGCTGTGTTCGGCTCCTTCGGCATCCAGAACATCATCAACTACGTGACCCCCATCTTCCTCATCATGTATCCCATCTGCATCGTACTGACCGTGCTGGGTCTGGTGGACAAGTGGATCCCCAACGACGGCGTGTATAAGTTCGGTGTAGCCGTGGCCGGTATCGTCGGTGTGGGCGACGCCATTCTGGCGGTGGCTCCCAATCTGGACGGCCTGCGCAAGGCCATGTACATGATCCCCCTGGCGGAGCAGGGCTTCTCCTGGCTGATCCCCACGGTGATCGCCATGGTCATCGGCGGCATCGTCTACCGTGGCAAGCCTCGCTACAACTACGGCGAGACGGCAGTGGCCACGGAGGAAGGCTGCCAAGTAATCTATTCATCCCCTACCCCTCATTTGAAAAGGTTCCCTGCGGCCATACCACAGGGAACCTTTTCCTGTCGGAGAGGGACATCCAACGGAGTATTACCCTATGAAAAAATCTCGACCTCCACCCTACAGCGCCCCATGGTCATCTGCCTGCTGGCGGCCTTCTGCTGCCTGCTGTGGGGCAGCGCCTTCCCGGCGGTGAAGATCGGCTACGGCCTGTTGTCTATTTCCTCCGCCGATTCGGCGGAACAACTGATCTTTGCGGGGCTGCGTTTTTTCTTTGCCGGTGTGGTGACGGTGCTTTTTCCACAGCGCTTCCCTGCGTCGGCTGCGGCTTCCCGCACGCTCCTCCCTGTGGAAGTCCACGAAGCTGGGCCTGATCCAGACCCTCGTGCAGTATGCCCTGTTCTATATCGGCATGGCGCACACCTCCGGCGTCAAGGGCTCCGTCCTGATGGCGGTCCACGTGTTCTTCGCCATTTTGATCTCCGCCAAGCTGTTTCACTATGAGCGGCTCAATGCCCCCAAGCTGCTGGGCTGCCTGTGCGGCTTCGGCGGCGTGCTGCTGATCAATCTGTCCAGCGGCGGGTTAGGCGGCGGCTTCACCCTGCTGGGGGACGGTGCGGTGCTGCTGGCGGCGCTGGCCAACGGCTTCTCCATCTCGCTTTTCAAGCGGTATGCCGAGGGAGAGGACACCCTGACCCTGTGCGGATATCAGTTCATCGTGGGCGGGGGCTTTTGCTGCTGACGGGACTGTGCTTCGGCGGTACGCTGCCGCATTTCACCGGGCAGTCCCTTCTGCTGTTGGGATACATGGTGCTGCTGTCCGCCGTGGCCCAGACCATCTGGAGCGCCCTGACCCGGTACAATCCGGTGGGGCGGGTGGCGGTATACGGCTTTTTGAATCCCGTGTTCGGCGTGCTTCTGTCGGCGCGCTCCTGCGGGAGGGACAGCAGGCCTTTACCACGTACAGTTTAGCGGCATTGGTACTGGTATGCGTGGGAATTTTCGTGGTCAACCGCAGCGATGCCCCCGGCAGGGGAGCGCAGGCCGATCAGCAACCATAACAGGAAAGGGACGGTCCCTGTGGACCGTCCCTTTTCCTGTGGGAGAGCCTTTTGCTATATTCACTTACGCATATGGGGCTTCCGGAACAGCTGGTGCGCCTCCTCGCCGCTGCCAAAAGACACCTTCCGACACCCCTTGGGGACGGTGAGGGATTTCAGGTCCCGGCAGCTGACCAGCGCAGACCAGCCGAAGGGGGCCTTTGAAGCACTGATGATGTACTCCACATGGCGAAAGTCCTGCAGCTCTCCCCAATACCGTCGCCAAGCATATGCGCCTGCTGGAGGAACACGGGCTCATCATCACGGAATGGACGCAGATACAGATGAAAAACGGTATTAGGAAAAACGGTATTAGGAAAAACGGAAACTTGCGCTGCACCATCGTTCCCATGCACGAGGTCTTGGAGCAGTGTTACCAGCGGCAAACGACCGAACTGGAGCGTCAGCGAAGTGCAGCAAAAAGCTGTCGGTACAGAGCACAGAGACCATATGTCCGCCCCTGTGAGCCGCTGTGTGGTCTCTTTCGGGTGGGGCAGCATTCCTGCCCCGAAGAGAGGTATCAAACCACTTTTGGGCGGCTTCCTCGGCTCTGCGGAGGACGAAAGAAGAAGCAGAGAAAAAATTTCAAAACCGGGGCGAGAGCTCAGGTTTTCGGAATACAAAAATATGCCCCCAGGCTGAGCCGGGGCATACCTATGGGAAAGACGATCGCTTACTTCTGATAGAGCACCTTGTCGGCCTCGGCCATTTCGGCAAAGACGCCGGCGTGCTTCTTGGCGGTGACGGCCTTGATGACCAGCAGGGTGGCGACCATCAGGACGATGGCGATGATCATGCAGACCACAGCGCTCTGGACCAGACCGGCAATGATGAAGCTGACGAAGGGAAACGGCGGCCACGGTGATACCATAGGGCGCTGGGTCGCCACATGGTTCAAGGTGGAAGCAGTGGGCGCCGGCAGAAGCCATGATGGTGGTATCGGAGATGGGGGGACAGGTGGTCGCCGCACGCCGCCGGCGCAGGAAGCAGCCAGACCCACGGACAGCAGAGTCATCTGGGTATCCCAGTCAAACACGGCGCAGACCAGCGGGACCATGATGCCGATGGTGCCCCAAGAGGTACCGGTGGCGAAGCCGATGAAGCAGGCCACGATGAAGATCACGGCGGGCAGGAACTTCGCAGCAAAGGCTGCCGGTGTTGGCCATAACGCCCTCACGAAGGAACCCACCTGCAGACCATTGTCACGGCACAGGCCGCACAGGGTCCAAGCGAAGCAGAGGATCAGGATGGGGAGATCATCTGGATGAAGCCATTGGGAATGGCCTCCATGGACTTCTCGAAGGTGATGAGGCCGCGCAGCCAGTAGTACACGAACGTAAAGACCAGTGCAATGATGGAACCCAGGCACAGGCCGGTACCGGCGCAGGCGTCGGAGAAGCGACATGACGAAGTTGCCGTAGTTGTCGCTCTCGGTATCCCACATACCACCGGTCCAGACCAGACCAACGATGCACAGGGCAATCAGAACGATAACAGGCAGCAGCAGATCCAGCACGGAGGAGTGCTTGGCACCCTCTTCGTAGTCGTCGGCACCCTCAAAGGGACGCTCGGGGTGGTGAACAGATCATCCTTGACCTGAGCATTGTATTCATGGGTCAGCATGGGACCGTAGTCAATGTTCAGCAGGGGAGGTGACGATGACCATCACCAGCGTCAGGATGCAGTAGTAGTTGAAGGGGATCTGGCTCAGGAACATACTGATTCGGGAGCCGGGGAAGCCGTCGGGTACGTAGGATGCAACGGCAGCGGCCCAAGAGGACACGGGAGCCAGCATACAAACAGGGAGCGGCGGTGGCATCGATGATGTAGGCCAGCTTGGCGCGGGAGATCTTGTGGCTCTCCGTCACGGGACGCATCACGGCGCCCACGGTCAGGCAGTTGAAATAGTCGTCGATGAAGATCAGCACGCCCAGCAGCATGGTCAGCAGCTGTGCGCCGGAGCGGGTCTTCACGGCCTTCTTGGCCCAGCGGCCGAAGGCAGCGCGGAACCGCCGGCCTTGTTCATCAGGTCCACCATGATGCCCAGGATGACCAGGAAGATCAGGATGGAGATGTCGATGGCGTTGATCATGCCGACGCCCTCACCGGCGCCGATGAAATTCACGACCATCTGCCAGGGCTGGAAGTTGGCCAGCAGCAGGGCACCTACCACGCAGCCCAGAAACAGGGAAGAGTACACTTCCTTACTGATGAGGGCCAGCGCAATAGCCACGATGGGGGGGAACAACGCCCAACCGGTGGCTACGAAGCCGGAACCGTCATTGGCCACCTTGGCGATGACCAGTGCGATCACAACGATCGCCAGCGCAATAAAATACGCTATACGAAGTGCCTTTCTTTTCCATTAGGTGATTTACCTCCTCTAATTTGGTGACTTTTTATGGTAGCGTTTTTTTGGAGGTATTGTCAAGATTCTGGAAACCGCTTCCGGCCTGAATTTTGAACAAATTATGAATCCTCTTTTGGACGTTCCTCTGAAAATTGCGCCGATTCTCACTTTCTTAATAGGATTTTGCGGTCTGTTTACGGAAAACATATAAAAATCGTGCTAATATTTGAAAATCTCTTAACGCAAAATTAACACCTTTTTGCGCCTTTTTCCTTTTTTAGCAGCTTTTTGCATATTTGCGTTGCGGACCCAATTTAACGGACATATTTTTGCACGCCCCTCGAAAAATGTGGGGTTCTTCCGCAGGCCGCAAGCCTCAAAAAAGAGAGCGGCGTAACTCCCGCTGCGCCACTCCCTTAGAGAATGCCCTGTCCTATATTCGATAGAAAAAGTGAGGGCGCAGCCTTTCTGCGCCCCTCACGATGTAGGATCGGTTCAGACCAACCTCAAAGGCACGTTTCTCTTACTTGTTGTAGAGCACCTTGTCGGCCTCGGCCATCTCCCTGGAAGATGCCGGCGTGCTTCTTGGCGGTGATAGCCTTGATGACCAGCAGGGTGGCGATCATCAGAACGATGGCGATGATCATGCAGACCACAGCGCTCTGGACGATGCCGGCAATGATGAAGCTGACGAAGGAAACGGCAGCCACGGTGATACCGTAGGGGGGATCTGGGTGGCCACGTGGTTCAGGTGGAAGCAGTGGGCACCGGCAGAAGCCATGATGGTGGTATCGGAGATGGGGGACAGGTGGTCGCCGCACGCCGCCGGCGCAGGAAGCAGCCAGACCCACGGACAGCAGAGTCATCTGGGTATCCCAGTTGAACACGGCGCAGACCAGCGGAACCATGATGCCGATGGTACCCCAAGAGGTACCGGTGGCGAAGCCGATGAAGCAGGCCACGATGAAGATCACGGCGGGCAGGAACTTAGCAAGGCTGCCGGTGTTGGCCATAACGCCCCTCTACGAAGGCACCCACCTGCAGACCATTGTCACGGCACAGGCCGCACAGGGTCCAAGCGAAGCAGAGGATCAGGATGGGGAGATCATCTGGATGAAGCCGTTGGGAATGGCTTCCATGGACTTGTTGAAGCCGATCAGGCCACGGCACCAGTAGTACACGAAGGTGAACACAATGGCGATGATGGAGCCCAGGCACAGGCCGGTACCGGCGGTGGCGTCGGAGAAGGACATGATGAAGTTGTGATAGTTCTCGCTCTCGGCGTCCCACATACCGCCGGTCCAAATCAGACCAACGACGCACAGGGCGATCAGAACGATCACGGGAACCAGCAGATCCAGCACGGAGGAGTGCTTCTCGCCTTCCTCATAATCGTCGGCGCCGGCGAAGGGACGCTCGGGGGTGGTGAACAGATCGTCCTTTGACCTGAGCATTGGCTACTCATGGGTCAGCATGGGACCGTAGTCAATGTTCAGGACGGAGGTGACGATGACCATCACCAGCGTCAGGATGCAGTAGTAGTTGAAGGGGATCTGGCTCAGGAACATGCTGATACGGGGAGCCGGGGGAAGCCATCGGGCACGTAGGATGCAACGGCAGGCGGCCCAAGAGGACACGGGAGCCAGCATGCAGACGGGAGCGGCAGTGGCATCAATGACGTAGGCCAGCTTGGCGCGGGAGATCTTGTGGCTCTCCGTCACGGGACGCATCACGGCGCCCACGGTCAGGCAGTTGAAATAGTCGTCGATGAAGATCAGCACGCCCAGCAGCATGGTCAGCAGCTGTGCGCCGGAGCGGGTCTTCACGGCCTTCTTGGCCCAGCGGCCGAAGGCAGCGGAACCGCCGGCCTTGTTCATCAGGTCCACCATGATGCCCAGGATGACCAGGAAGATCAGGATGGAGATGTCGATGGCGTTAATCATGCCGACGCCCTCACCGGCGCCGACGAAATTCACGACCATCTGCCAGGGCTGGAAGTTGGCCAGCAGCAGGGCGGCTGCCACGCAGCCCAGGAACAGGGAAGAATACACTTCCTTGCTGATGAGGGCCAGTGCGATTGCAACAACAGGGGGGAACAGGGCCCAGCCGGTAGCTACAAAGCCAGAGCCATCATTGGTGACCTTGGCAATGACCAGAGCGACTACGACCACCGCCAGCGCAACAAAATACGCTATCTTGGTGCCTTTCTTTTCCATTAGGTGATTTACCTCCTCAAATTTGGTATCCCTATCTTACTCGTCCTAACGGACTATTGTCAAGTTCTTAGCGTGCTTTTCCCTCTTTTTAACAAATTGTGAACTGGCCTTTTGGTTTTTTCACAAGAATTATTCACGATATGGTGGATATTTTACACGCTGACTGGTAAAAAATGCAAGGATTGTATACAATGGAAAGAAAATTAAGGCCCTTAACCGGCAAAATGTTGAAATACCACACGTAGTTCTATAATGCAGAATAAACGAAACGACGATAACAGCATGGGAGAAGAACTGTCCCAAGCCCGGCGGAGCAGCCATGATACCCCGCAGGAGCAGGGATCTACCGTTTGGTCGAAGCAGCTCTTTTGTTCTCCTATAAAAGACGATATAACGGAAATCTGTGCGCCCACAGTGTGCAGCAGGCAAAGGCCGCAGCTTCCACGATGACCTGCACGCTTTCAGCTCCGGCGGCATACTTTTTGTCAACAACGGTGCTTTACGCAAGGAACGTGTCTCCGACGGCCCACTTTTTGCCAACAGCAGCAAAAGTATGAAAAAATGCCGCCAGAAACCCATGGTTTCTGGACTTCCTTTACCTTCAAGAGGTTTGCTTGTTATGGGACCGTCAAGGGAATTGACTCAGCAACAGACCCGCTCCCGCTCAGGTGAAGAAAATATTTCATTTACTGCTGGGAGTACGGACTCCCCGGTAGAACAGCAAGCTTCTTCAACTGACCGGGTAGCGGCAGCGTGAGTAGAAGCAGATCAATTCCCTTTTTCGACGGGACTTAGACCACAGCTCTTGCAAACGAGAAGGAAGTGCAGAAACCATCGGTTTCTGCTGGCGTTCTTTGGTGACTTTCTTTCGCTATTGAAAGAAAGTTACCCGTCGGAGACAAAATAAGATTACTTCCCCAAAGGTATGCCGCCGGAGGCAATAAAATAAGCAACTGCAAAAACATCCCCCGCCGCAGGCCAAAGCAAAGACAAAACACCGCCCCGGCGCATGACGCAGCCGGGGCGGCAAAGAGAGGAAAGCGAGCATTTTTCAAGCGGTGCCGGGCACTCAGTCGCCCTCCCGCATGCGGTAGCCCACGCCCACCTCGGTGAAGATGTACTTGGCTGGCCGGGATTGTCCTCGATCTTGCGGGGGATATTGGCCATGTTCACCCGGAGGATCTGGTTGTCGGCCTTGGCCTTGGGGCCCCACAGCTCGCGGATGATAAAGTCGTAGGTCAGGACCTTGCCGGCGTACTTGCCCAGCAGGGCCACGATCCGATACTCGGTGGCGGTGAGCCGGGCGTTTTCCCCGTGGATCAGCACCTGATGCTTGTCGTAGTCGATGACCAGATCGCCGGTGGTGAAGCGCCCGGACTGGGCGATTTCCGGGTTAGAGAGGGAGGTGCGGGTATGGCGGATGGCGGTGCGGATGCGGGCCAGCAGCTCGGAGGTGCCGAAGGGCTTGACCAGATAGTCGTCGGCGCCGTAGTCCAGCGCCTCCACCTTGTCTCGCTCGTGGTTCCGGGCGGAAACCACCACAACCGGCAGACTGGACCACTTGCGCACGGACTTGAGCACCTCCATGCCGTCCATATCCGGCAGACCCAGGTCCAGGACGATCAGGTCCGGGCAGTGGGAGGCGATCATGGTCAGCGCTTCTTCACCGCTGCCCGCAATGATGGTATCGTATCCGCTGGCGTTGAGGACCATGGAGATGAAATTGCTGATGCTCTGCTCATCCTCCACGATCAGAACCTTATCCTTGATCTTCATGTTCATCCTCCTCCAGGGGCAGGTCCACCGTGAACCGGGCGCCGCCCCCCTTGATATTTTCTCCTTTTATTTTGCCGCGGTGGGCTGCCACCACGGTTTTGCACACAGACAGGCCGATGCCCATGCTGCGGGTGCTGTCCCCCTTCTGGGCGCTCTGGGTGCCGTCGAACAGGTTGTGCAGCCGTCCCTCCGGGATGCCCCGGCCATTGTCGCACACGGTGAACCGGGCCCATTTCCCCTGTTTCTCCAGGGATACCACCACCCGGGTGGTGGTGACGCCGTGGACGGCGGCGTTTTCCAGAAGGTTCGTCATCACCTGCTGGATCAGCAGCGGGTCCATGGGCACCAGGAAGAACTCCTCCGGAAGCTCCACCCGGACGTCGATCTGCGGATACTGCCGCCGGAATTTGCCCACGGCCCCTTCGATGACCTCCTCCGCCGCCTCCGGCGTTTTGGTAACCTGCGCGTCCTCCCCCGCGCCGATGCGGGTGATGGACAGGAGATTTTCCACAATGTGGATCAGCCACTGGGCCTCCTCGTTGGCATTTTTCAGCAGCTCCCGTCGCTGCTGGGGCGTCAGGGTGTCATCCTGCTCCAGCAGCACATTGGTGGCCCCCACGATGCCCGTCAGCGGGGTGCGGATGTCGTGGGACACCGCCCGCAGCAGGTTGCTGTGGATCTTCTCCCGCTCCGCCTCCCGCTCCATCTCGCTGACCTTCTTGGCCCGGCTGGTAACGATACCGGTCGCCACGCAGATGGTCATCATCACCAGGAACGTCAGTGGAAAGCCCGCCAGCGTGAAGCTGACCTCCCAGAAGGGCGGGGTGAAGATGTAGTCCACGCTGAGCACGGCGAAGATGGAGATGATAAGGCTGAAGAAGAAGCCCGTCCGTCAGCAGGGCCGTCAGAAACACGTCCAGCAGGAAGATCATATACACATACCCGGTGTCGCCGTTCTGGCTGGCCCCCCCAGGATCAGGCACAGCACCGACAGGGTATATACAGGCTCATGGAGATGATAAAGTCCTTGCCGGGTAGGAAAAAGCCAATGGAGGATACGCCTTCGGCGCAGGACCACTGCTCCGGCCATTGGATGTGCGGTTTCTTCAAATCCCTCTACCTCCCGACGCTCAGGTTTTTTTCTGACCTGATTATACCATACTTCACGTTAAGATTTCGCTAAAAACCCGTTAAGAACAGAGAAAACACCGGATAAGACTTTTTTTCGGAACCGGTTGACAGAACCGGATACCGTCTGCTATACTATATATAACTGAAGAACCAGTCATGCAGTGAGATGCTGAGCCATGCAGAATTGCCCGGAGGAGACGCCGGGCGCTTTTGCGTGGCTTTTTGTTTTTAGAAAGGAGAGATGGATCATGTATGATGTACTGGTCATCGGCGGCGGCGTCATCGGCTGCGCCATCGCACGGGAGCTGAGCCGCCGCAGCGGCCGCATCTGTGTAGTGGAGCGCAATGAGGACGTCTGCACCGGCACCAGCAAGGCCAATTCCGCCATTGTCCACGCCGGCTTCGACGCCGAGCCCGGCACCGGAAGGCCCGCTTCAACGTGGAGGGCAGCCGCATGATGGAGGCCCTGTCCCATGAGCTGGACTTCCCCTATCGCCGGTGCGGAGCGCTGGTGCTGTGTCTGGATCCGGCGGACCGTGAGAAGCTGCAGGCCCTCTATCAGCGGGGGCTTGCCAACGGCGTGGAGGGACTGGAGATCGTGGAGGGCGAGGCCCTGCACCGGATGGAGCCCGCCCTGTCTAAACAGGCGGTGGCGGCGCTGTACGCCCCACCAGCGCCATTCTCTGCCCCTTCGGCCTGACCATTGCTCTGGCGGAGAACGCTGCCGCCAACGGCACGGAGTTCCGCTTCGATACGCAGGTGCAGCATATCCGCCGGGAGGGGGACCACTTCGTGGTGGAGACCGGCTGCGGCCCGATAGAGAAAGTCGTGCCGTGGTCAACGCCGCCGGTGTGTGGGGTGACGTGCTCCATAACCAGCTGTGCGGCGATCCCCTCCGGATCACCCCCCGCCGGGGCGAATACTGCCTGCTGGACCGGAAGGACGGCGGTCTGGTGAGCCATACCGTCTTTCAGCTGCCCGGTGCCATGGGTAAGGGTGTGCTGGTGACCCCCACTGTCCACGGAAACCTCCTCCTCGCCCCACTGCCACGGATCAGCAGGACCGGGACGACACTGCTACCACCCAGACGGGCCTGGATCACGCCATCGCCACGGCGGGCCGCAGCGTGCCGAACCTGCCCATGCGGGACGTCATTACCAGCTTCGCCGGCCTGCGGGCCCATCTGGAGGGCGGCAGCGACGACTTCTATATCCGGGAGAGCAGCGAGAACTTCTTCGAGGCCATCGGCATCGAGTCCCCCGGCTGTCCTCGGCCCCGGCCATCGGCGTGTACGTGGCGGGACTGGTGGCGGAAAAGCTGGGCCTTGCGGAAAAGCCCGATTTCATCGCTCAGCGCCGGGATATCGTCCACGTGCGGGAGCTGCCGCTGTCGGAGCGGCAGGCGCTGGTGGAGGACCCCGCCTACGGCAATATCCTCTGCCGCTGTGAGCAGATCAGTGAGGGGGAGATCCGGGACGCCATCCGCCGCACCCCCGGCGCCCGTTCTCTGGACGGCGTCAAGCGCCGGGTCCGGGCCGGTATGGGCCGGTGTCAGGGCGGCTTCTGCGCCCCCCGTGTCATGGAGCTGCTGTCCGAGGAGCTGGGAGTTCCCCAGACACAGCTGACCAAATCCGGCGGCGGGAGCCTTCTGCTGACCGGCGAGACGAAGGAGGTGCAGGCATGAAGCAGGTGCAACCGGCTTGACCATCATCGGCGGAGGCCCGGCGGGCCTGTCCGCCGCCATTGCCGCCCGGAAAGCCGGGGTGGAGGATATCCTCCTCATCGAGCGGGATCGGGAGCTGGGCGGTATTCTGAATCAATGTATCCATGCAGGCTTTGGCCTGCATACCTTCGGCCGGGAGCTCACCGGCCCGGAGTACGCCGGAGAGTATGTGCGGCAGTTCCGGGAGCTGAACATCCCCTGTCTGTCTGGTACCATGGTGCTGGACCTGTCCCCGGACCGGGTGCTGACCGTCACCGGCCGGGAGACGGGCCTCGTGCAGATTCAGGCGCAGGCCGTCATTCTGGCCATGGGCTGCCGGGAGCGCCCCCGTGGTGCGCTGAATAGCCCCGGCACCCGCCCGGCGGGCATCTATTCCGCCGGTGCGGCCCAGCGTCTGGTGAATGTGGAGGGCCTCATGCCCGGCCGGGATGTGGTGATCCTGGGCAGCGGCGACATCGGCCTTATCATGGCCCGCCGCATGACGCTGGAGGGCGCCCGTGTCCACGCCGTGGCGGAGAGTCATGCCCTATTCCGGCGGCCTGAAGCGGAACATCGTCCAGTGTCTGGAGGACTTCGATATCCCCCTGTACCTCTCCACCACCGTGGTGGATATCCACGGACGGGAGCGGCTGGAGGCGGTGACGCTGGCGCAGGTGGACGGCAGCCGCCGCCCCATCCCCGGCACGGGGGCGGCGCATCCTGTGATACGCTGCTGCTGTCGGTGGGCCTGCTGCCGGAAAACGAGCTGAGCCGGGAGGCCGGGGTGCAGATGGACTCCGTCACCGGCGGCCCGGTGGTGTCTGACGACCTGTCCACCTCTCTGTCCGGGTGTGTTCGCCTGCGGCAACGTGCTCCACGTCCACGATCTGGTGGACTTCGTGTCTCAGGAGGCGGCCAAGGCCGGCGAAAACGCCGCCCACTATATCCTCAGCGGGCAGGGCGAGACGGCCACCGTCCGGTTGGAGGGGAAAAACGGTGTCCGTTATACCGTTCCCCAGCAGCTGGACCCCCACCATATGGCGGACAGCGTTACCGTGCGCTTCCGGGTGGGGCAACCCTATCAGAAGGCGGCCCTGTGCGTCTATACCGACGGTAAGCTCCTGCGCCGGGTACCTAAGCGCATCCTGACCCCCGGCGAGATGGAGCAGTTCACCCTGCGGCGGGAGGAGCTGCCGGAGGGTGTCCGGACCGTCACATTCCAGATCGAGGAGGGGGAAGCGAAATGAATATCCGTGAGCTGACGTGTATCGGCTGCCCCATGGGCTGCCAGCTGCGGGCCACGCTGGAGGATGGTGTCGTCACCGCCGTCACCGGCAACACCTGCCCCCGTGGCGATGCCTACGCCCGGAAGGAGTGCGTTCACCCGGAGCGCACCGTCACCGGCACCGTCCGGGTGCTGGGCGGCCCGCTGCCGGTGGTGCCGGTGCGGACGCAGGGGGAGGTGCCCAAGGAGAAGGTGCTGGAGGTGGCCCGTGCGCTGCACCACGCCGCCGTCCCCGCTCCGGTGCAGGCCGGTCAGGTGGTCCTTGCCGACGTGTGCGGCACCGGCGTGGCTGTGGTGGCCACAAAAAAACATCGGCTAAGCGTTGAAAAAAGTCCTCTGTCCCGTGGTAACATAGGGACAGAGGATTTTTTTTTGCATCTTTTGCGGCGGCCATGGGCCGCTGCGGGTCATGGGCCTGCCCTGTGGGCGGCGGAAAGGAGGGGCGGCCATGCGCCATCCCATGATGAGCGTGCTGGAGCAGAACCCGGTGCTTCCGGCGGTGAAGGATGCCGGACGGCTGGAGGCGTGTCTGGCCCAACCGGCGGGGGTGGTGTTCCCGCTGTGCGGGGACATTCTGAACATCGACCGGCTCATTGACCGGGTGCATCAGGCGGGGAAATACGCCGTGGTCCACGCCGATCTGGTGGCGGGGCTGGCCCCCCGTGAAATTGCCGTGGACTTCCTGCACCGCTGCGGGGCCGACGGCATCATCTCCACCCGGCCCATGCTGCTGCGCGCCGTGGCCGGGAGCTGGGTCTGCTGACGGTGCTGCGGGTGTTCGCCATTGACTCCAAGGCCGTCAGCAATCTGGGCCGGGAGACGGAGGGCGGGATGCCGGACGTCATTGAAATTCTGCCGGGGACACTGTGCAAGGTGCTGCGGCGGCTGAGCCGGGAGCTGCCGGTGCCGCTGCTCGCCGGGGGTCTGCTGTCGGACAAGGCGGATGTGCTGGCGGCGCTGGGGGCTGGCGCGCTGTGCGTCTCCGCCAGCGACGAGCCTGTGGGCGCTGTGAGCCGTGCCGAAATGAGCTGCCGTGCCGAAGGGGACTGCCGGGTACAGGCTGTCGCCTGCGAAGCCGCCGCCCTGTGGCGCTGCGGCGCTGAGACGATGGAGAACCGCCATTCTGCCACGGCATGGGAAGAAACCGTGAAACGGATGGGCCGTAGGATGGATACATGAAACGGATAGGCAAAAACGAAACAACGGAAATGGCCCCGGTGAAAAAATGCTTCGTGGGGCTGGAGACGGCGCTGTACCTGTTGTTTCTGGCACTGGATGCCTTCTCCGCCGGCGGCGACGGGGTAAAATACCTCACCATTGTGGTGTGCCTGCTGGCGGCGGTGTGGTCGGCCCGGCACGGCGGCAGCCGCCTGATGGCGTGGGCCATGGCCTTTACCTTGGCGGCGGACACCTTCCTTTTTGCTGCTGGACCGGTGGTACGGGGCGGGCATTGTCCTGTTCTGCGTGGTGCAGGGGCTGTATCTGGCCCGCATCCGGCGGGCCTGCGGCCGCACCCTGTGGGCGCTGCGGACGGGACTGGTGCCGGCGGCGTGGGTGCTGCTGAACGCTTTGGGAATGGGAACGGCCCTGAATTTGCTGGCGGCGTTGTATTTTTGTGAATTTTCTGGTGAACGCCTGCCAGTCCCTGACCCTGCGCTCCGAGAGACTGTTTTGCGGCGGGGCTGTGGCTGTTTCTGCTGTGCGATGTGTGCGTGGGGCTGCGGAACCAGCCGTCGCTGCTGCCGGGTCTTGCCGGTGCGGCGCAGGCGGGGATGTGGCTGTTCTATCTGCCGGGGCAGGTGCTGCTGGTGCTGTCCGGCTTTCCGAAGCGAAGGGAGAATACCACATGAAGGAAGCGAAAAGGCTGTGGTCGTGGCTGGCCATCCCCTGTATCGCCTTGGCGGTGCTCACCGGCTCCATCCTGCCGGTGCTGCTGGTGCGGGGCTTTTATACGGTGCAGATCGGCCCCTTGGGGATCTGCGAGGCCAGCGGCCTCACCCGCCGGCAGGCGGCGGAGGCCTACGGCGACGTCATGGACTACTGTATGGGCCGCCGGCCGGATTTTGCCGCCGGGGGTGCTGCCCTTTTTCGGCGGAGGGCGCCAACCACTTTGCCGACGTGCGGTGGCTGTTCCTGCTGGTGGTGTGGGTGTTCGTGGCGGCGGCGGGACTGCTGCTGGCAGGGACTGTCGTGCCGCCTGCGGCGGCAGCGGCTGCCCCGGTTAGGGGCCGGACACCGGGCTTCTGGGCGGCCTGCGGGCTGGGTGGCCTGTTTCTGCTGATCGCCCTGTTGGCGGCGCTGGATTTTGACCGGGCCTTCACGGTGTTCCACAGCATTTTCTTCCCCGGCAAGGATAACTGGCTCTTTGACCCCGTCACCGATCCGGTGATCCTGATCCTGCCGGAGGCATTTTTCCGGAACTGCGCCATCGCCATCGTGACGGTGCTGCTGACCGTGTGCATCATGCTGGCGGTGACGGGCAGAAAAAGACCCTCCCGCCGGAGTGCTCCGGGGGAGGGGTGCGGCATCCTGACAAAACCTTGTCCACTGGACAAGATCGGACAAAAGAAAGGGTCGGCTGGACGTCCGCTTTCTGTCCGCCGAACGTCCCATTTTGTCCCGTGCCGCCACTGTCCGTCCCCACTGAGGGGACTTGACAGAGAGCGACGGAAAACCTACGAGTCTTTGCTAAGTGTCAGAGATTTAACAAATCATTGGGCCGACCGGCGGAAAAATTCATCGGCTGTATCCGGTTGAAGTGATCGCCGTCATATAGATGCCGTATAGGCGCTGCATAGGGAGTGCCGAGCCGGCAGAAGGGTCGGCGGCTGCACCTGTGCGATACACCCACCGCATCGAAAAAGATCAACCACCCGCACCGGGAAAGATAAACCACCCGCACCGGGAAAGATAAACCGCTGGCAGGGAGCCTATCGCATCGAAAAAATGAACCGGCGATAGGGCTATCTGCCGTACCGGGAAAATGAACCGGCAGCGGGGCGGTAAAAAAATAAAGCGCCCGACGGCGCTTCTGCAAAAATATCCACGCTCAGGCGTGGCGCTTTGTTCGGGGATCTAACTTACCGCTCGCTGGGCTGCCAATCGCAGTCGGCGAAGATCATATCGTCCAGATCGCCCTTGATCCACTTGTTGGTCATTGTGCTATCACGCTCCTTTCTTCTCTTTTCTATGATACAGTATACCCCGGCGGCGAGAAAAATACAAGAACCAAATTCTACATTTATACCAAAAAACTAACCAGTAAATTTTGCTATTCTGCACAAAGAAGGGGCTTGCCTTTGGGGCGGGTACATTATATAATAGGTTGATATTTTAATGGATCGATATTTTATCGGGCCTGCCGACGGCGGGCCGCTCCCCACGGAGAAAGGCGGTGGCGCAGATGGCGGAGAGAAAGCACAGAAACGGAAAGCTCTATCTGCTGCTGATGGCGCTGGCGGCGGCGGGAGCCGCCATCTGGGTGGGCAGCAGCGTGCTGTCGGTGGAGGAGTTCGCCTTCACCGGCGCAAGACTGCCCGCCGGTTGGGACGGCGGACGGCTGGTGGTGCTGTCGGACCTCCACGGGAAGCGGTTCGGGCGGCAGAACAGCCGCCTGCTGGAGGCCGTGCGGAAAGCCGGGCCCGACGTCATCTGCCTGTGCGGCGACATGATGGACGAGTGGGAGCGGCACGGAATACCTCCGGCCGCTGCTGGAGGGGACTGGTGGAGATCGCCCCGGTCTATTACGTCACCGGCAACCATGAGTGGGCCTCCGGGCAGATGCCGGAGCTGCGGCAGCTGCTGGAGGAGACGGGGTGACGTACCTCTCCAACACCTTTGTGCCGCTGGAGCGGAACAGGGGACACCATGACGTTGGCGGGCATCGACGATCCCAACGGCTACGCCGGCCAGAAGTCCCCGGAGGAGGTGGCCGGTGAGGTGAAAGGAGGCGGCAGGCGACGGCTTCTGGCTGCTGGTGGCCCACCGCAACAACCTCTTTGACGGGGAGTACTGCCGGTTGGGGGCGGATCTGGTGCTGTCGGGCCACGGTCACGGAGGCATCTGGCGTCTGCCCTTTACCGATGGCCTGTTGGGGGCGGGCGGGCAGCTGCTGCCCGGCTTTACCAACGGCTTTTACCGCTGCACCGACGGTCACGAGGCGCAGGTCTTTGTGACCCGTGGGCTGGGGGGGATCCCCCGGCTCTTCAACCACCCGCAGGTGGCGGTGCTGACCTTACACTGTGAATGAGGCGCTGGGATGAAGGAGTTTTTTGCCGGAAAATTTGATATCGCCGTCATCGGCGCCGGACACGCGGGCATCGAGGCCGCGCTGGCGGCGGCGGATGGGGCTGGAGACGGTGTGCCTCACCATGAATCTGGACGCCGTGGGCAATATGCCCTGCAACCCCGCCATCGGCGGTACCGGGAAGGGTCATCTGGTGCGGGAGCTGGACGCTCTGGGCGGGCGAGATGGCCCGTGCGGCGGACCGCGCCTGCATCCAGTACCGGATGCTCAACCGGGGCAAGGGGCCGGCCGTCCACTCCCTGCGGGCCCAGGCGGATCGCCGGAAGTACCAGCAGGTGATGAAGCACACGCTGGAGCGGCAGGAGCATCTGACCCTGCGGCAGGGGAGGTGGTGGGCCTGCGGACGGAGGACGGCTCCGTTCGGCAGGTGGTGCCGCGGACGGGGGCTGTGTACGGCGTAAGGGCCGTGATCCTGTGCTCCGGGACGTATCTTCACGGCCGGACCATCGTGGGCGAGTGTGTGGAGCCCTCCGGGCCGGATGGCCTGCACCCCTCCGGAGAGCTGGCGGACTGTCTGGCGGCCATGGGGCTGCCCCTGCGGCGCTTCAAGACCGGGACGCCCCCACGGATCAACGCCCGAACGGTGGACTTTGACCGCATGGAGGTGCAGACCGGTGACGACGTGCCGGTGCCCTTTAGCTTTTCCACCACCCGGCCGCCGGAGAACCGGGCGGTGTGCTGGCTCACCTATACCAATGAGGAGACGCACCGCATCATCCGGGAGAATCTGGATCGCAGCCCCATTTACACCGGGGTCATCGAGGGGGTGGGGCCGAGGTACTGCCCCTCCATCGAGACGAAGATCGTCCGTTTCCCGGACAAGCCCCGGCACCAGCTGTTTGTGGAGCCCATGGGGCTGGATACGGAGGAGCTGTATTTGCAGGGCTTTTCTTCTCCTCCCTGCCGGAGGAGGTGCAGGTGCAGATGCTCCACACCGTGCCGGGGCTGGAGCAGGCGGTCATGACCCGGCCCGCCTACGCCATCGAATACGACTGCATCGACCCGCTGGCCCTGCGGCCCACGCTGGAGGTGAAGACCGTCCGGGGCTGTATGGCGCCGGACAGTTCAACGGCTCCTCCGGCTATGAGGAGGCGGCGGTGCAGGGCTTTGTGGCGGGAGTCAATGCGGCGCTGGCGCTGCTGGGGCGGGAGCCTATGATCCTGCGGCGCAGCGAGAGCTACATCGGTACCCTCATCGACGATCTGGTGACCAAGGGTACGCAGGGAGCCGTACCGCATCATGACCAGCCGGTCGGAGTACCGGCTGCTGCTGCCGGCAGGACAACGCCGACCGGCGGCTGACCCCCATCGGCTACCGGCTGGGGCTGGTGCCGGAGGAGCGGGATGCAGGCGGTGCGGGAGAAGTACGAGGCCGTAGACCGGGAGATCCGGAGGCTGGAGCACACGGGCATCCCCCGGCAGCGAGGGACTGAACCGGCTGCTGGCGGAGCGGGGGTCGGCCCCCGTCACCGACGGCGCACGGCTCATTGACCTGCTGCGGCGGCCCCAGATGACGTATCGGGAGCTGATGACCTTCGACCCCGGCGCCCCGGCGCTGCCGGTGGAGGTGGCGGAGCAGGTGGAGATCTCCGTGAAGTATGAGGGCTACATCCGCCGGCAGGAAAAGCAGGTGGAGGAGCTGCGGCAGCTGGAAAAGCACCGGCTGCCGCCGGATATGGAGTACAGCCACATTCAGGGACTGCGGCTGGAGGCACGGGAGAAGCTGGCGGCGGTGCGGCCTCTGGATCTGGGGCAGGCCAGCCGCATCTCCGGGGTGTCCCCGGCGGACATCGCCGCCCTGATGATCTGGCTGCACACCCGGACGGAGAGGGGGGACGCCACATGAAAATGCTGGATCTGACCCACTGCATCACACCGGAGATGCCGGTGTATCCCGGTACGGAGCCGCCCCGGCTGACGGCGGCCTGTACCATGGAGCGAGACGGCTTCCGGGAGACGCTGCTGGAGATGTACTCCCACACCGGCACCCATGGACGCTTTCCGGCCCATATGCTGCCAAACGGACGGACGCTGGACGACTTCCCGGCGGAGACCTTCGCCGGGCGGGGCTTCGTGCTGGATTGCCGGGGGAGCGGCGGAGATCACGCGCCTATGCTGCGGCGGCAGGGGAGGCCCCTGCGGGAGACGGAGTTTTTGCTGTTTTGCACCGGGTGGGACCGGTACTGGGGTCAGCCCCGGTACTATGAGGCTTCCGTGTCTGACGGCGGAGGCGGCGGAATATGTGGCGTCGCTGGGCCTGAAGGGTGTGGGGGGAGGACAGCATCTCGCTGGACCCCTGCGACACGGAGGACTATCCCAATCACATGATCCTGCTGGGTGCGGGACTGGTCAATACGGAAAAAATCTGACAGGGCTGGAGGCGCTGGTGGGCAAGACCTTCACCTTCCTGACCCTGCCGCTGAAATGGGAGGCACGCCGACGGCAGCAGCTGCCGGGCCATGGCCATGCTCCGGGAGGAGGAAACAAGATAATGGGCAAACTGCGATTTTTACTGGCACTGTGGCTGGCGAAGCTGTCGGTTCCGGCGCTGAAGATCACCGGCACAACGGTACGGACTTTCCCGGCTCGCTGGCGCTGAAGCTGTGTCCGGATTTCCTGCGGTATGTGGGAAAGCCCGGCACCATCATCGCCGTCACCGGTACCAACGGCAAGACCACCGTCAGCAATCTGCTGACGGATATTCTGGAGGCGGACGGGAAGAAGGTCCTCAGCAACCGCTCCGGCTCCAACATCACCTCCGGCATCTCCACGGCGCTGCTGCGGGGCTGCGACCTGCTGGGGCGGGCCAAGTCCTATGACATGGCGGTGCTGGAGGTGGACGAGCGGGCCAGCGTCCGCATCTTCCCCTATGTGAAGCCGGACTATGCGGTGGTCACCAATCTGACACGGGCCTCCATCATGCGCAACGCACACCCCGGCTACATTGCGGATATCCTGACCCGGAGTATCCCGCAGACGGCGACCATGATCCTTAATGCCGACGATCTGATCACCTGCGGGGTGGCCCCGGAGAACCGGCGGGTCTACTTCGGAGTGGACCGGCTGCCGGGGGACACCACCCGGTGCGAGAACCTCATCGACGATCTGCGGATCTGCCCCAAGTGCAGCGGTAAACTCACCTACGTCTACCGCCGGTATCACCACATCGGCAAGTGCGTCTGCCCGGACTGCGGGTTCCGCTCCCCGGGAGAGCGACTATCTGGCCACGGACGTGGATATGGAGAAGGGAACCATGGCCCTGCGGGAGGCGGGGAGGAGCATCCCTACCGGCTTATCTCCGACAGTGTGCCGAACCTGTACAACATGGTGACGGTCATTGCCGTCTTTGCGGCAGCTGGGGTACAGCCACGAGGCCATCAGCGGCTACATGAGCCGTGCGGCGGTGGTGGCCACCCGGCACATGGAGGAGCAGGTGGGGAACGTGAAGCTGGTGCGGCAGATGTCCAAGGAGAAGAACGCACTGGCCGGGTCCCGAACCTTCCAGTATATCGCCCAGCGGCCCGGCACCAAGGAGCTGCTGTTGATGATGAACTGTCTGGGGGACGCCCACCACTGGTCGGAGAACACCTGCTGGATCTTCGATGCGGACTTCGAGTATCTCCGCAACGACAGCGTGGTGCAGCTGGTGTGTACCGGCGCACGGTGCCGGGACTACAAGCTGCGGCTGATGGCGGGGGTGCCGGAGGAGCGCATCGTCTGTGAGCCGGACGAGTTCCGGGCGGCGGAGCTGCTGCACTATACCCCGGCGATGACGTGTACATTCTCTACGGCACGGACTCCCTGGCCCTGTCGTATAAGGTGTACGACCACATGAAGGAGGAGGCCGCCCGCCATGCACAGGGCGGCGCAGAGAAGGAGGGTCAGGCATGAAGGTAGAGATCCTGTTTCCGGAGGTGGGGAACCTCTGCGGCGATCTGATGAACATCCGGTATCTGCGCCAGTGCTGCCCGGAGCTGGAGGTGGTCGAGACGGATCTGAAGTCCCGCCCGGCATTTTTGGAGGGCGGCGTGGATCTGGTATATATGGGCTCCGCCACGGAGAAGGGGCTGGAGCTGATGGTGAAGGCTCTGACGCCCCTATCGGGAGGAGCTGGCGGCCCGTGTGGACGGCGGCCAGCGGATGCTGGTGACGGCAACGCTCTGGATGCGCTGGGGAATACGTCCAGTCGGATCAGGGGCTGCGGTTCGACGGACTGGGCCTGCTGCCCACCCATGCCGAGTATCAGATGATGAACCGGCACAACAGCTTCTTTCTGGGGACCTATGGCACCGGGATGGAGATCGTGGGCTTCAAGAGCCTGTTCGGCCACACCTACGGCGCCGACGATCCCGGCACGGGGCTTTTAAGGTGGTTCGGGGCGTGGGGCGGCGGCCCGGCTCTCTGGTGGAGGGCTTCCGCCGGGGCGGTCTGATGGCCACCTATCTCACGGGGGCCGCTGCTGGTGCTGAATCCCCTTTACCAAGCAGCTGCTGCAGGATCTGGGGGCCGAGGGCACGCTGGCCTTCGAGGAGGCCGCCATGGAGGCCTATGAGGCCCGGCTGGCGGAGTTCCGGGACGAGAAGCGCAGCTATCTCTATTAAAACTGATGACAGGTATCACCAGAAACGGCTGGTCAAGCTCCGCCAGATGGGGTATACTGAAGAACACATGAATATGGGAGGCAATGTATGTCCAAGCTCTCTTATCTCGCACGGGTCATGGCCGGCGTGCGGCTGAAGAAAAATGAACCAGATGATCGACGTCGTCCACGATAAGTGCGGCCAGAACAAGGTCAAGACCTTCTTCGATATGTGCTGGTGCGGCGCACGCTATGGGGCGGGTTACTACGACTATGTGATGTTCGGGTTTTTACAACATGAACGGCCGCCAGCGGGACACCTATCTCACCCGTGTCCGCAACAAGAAGGTCATTGACCACATGAACGACCTCAGCTACTCCGACGAGTTCGACGACAAGCTGCGGTTCAACCAGCGGTTTGCCCAAGTATCTGGGCCGCAAGACCCTCAACGGCGAGACGGCCACGCTGACGGAGTTTACGGACTTTATCGCCGGACAGGAGGCCATCTTCGCCAAGATCAACCACGGCGACTGCGGCCGGGGCGTGAACAAGCTGTATGTGAAGGACTACGAGTCCCCGGCGGTGATGCTGGACTACATCCGGCGCAACCAGCTGGTGGTGCTGGAGCAGGTGCTGCCCCCAGCACCCCGACATGGCACGGCTCCACCCCTCGTCGGTGAACACCATGCGTATCCTGACGGATCTGGTGGACGGGGAGGTCCATGTGGCCTACATCAGTGTAAAGATGGGCCGGGGCGACGGGTACTGCGACAACTCCGGGCAGGGGGTGTCCTGTGCCGGGTGGACCCGGAGACGGGGAAGATCATCTCTCCGCCACCGACGACTATTTCAACGTCTATGACCGCCATCCCGACACCGGGGTGGAGTTCGTGGGCTATCAGCTGCCCATGGTGCCGGAGGCCATTGCTCTGGCCAAGGAGGCGGCCCATGAGATCCCGCAGGTGGCCCATGTGGGCTGGGATATGGCCATCACGCCTACCGGCCCCGCCGATCATCGAGGGGGCAACGACTTCCCCGGAACGGATCTGTGCCAGCTGGCGCCCTTCTATCCGGAGAAGGAGGGGCTGTGGCCGTACTATAAGAAGCTGCTGCACTGGTAAGAGTGGTATGCAAGGAAAAAGGGAGTCCTGAGACCGGAGGTTTCAGGGCTCTCTTTGGTTGTGAGGGGACAGCAGCTTTTTCCGATTGTCTCCGACGAGTGACTTTTTCCGATTGCCTCCGGCGGCCTGCTTTTTGTCAGCAGCGACGAAAAGTATGCAAAAACGCCGCTTGAAACCTTAGGTTTCAAGACTTCCTCTTTTGCGGACAAGAGCTGCCATCTAAATCCCGCCAAGGCGGGGAATTGGCGTATTTCTATTAACGCTGCCGCTGCATTGGGTGATGGAAGGGACTTGCTGTTCTACCGGGGGACGTGCCTCCGGCGGGTAACTTTCTGCCAATAGCGGCAGAAAGTCACCCGGCGGAGACAAAAAAGAACTACTACTGGGAACAGTGGGCCAGCGGAGACACGTTCCTTATAGAAAAAGGAGCGATCAGCGGAAAATTGTCCGCCGGGGACAAAAGCGGGCCGGGAAGGTATGCCGCCGGAAGAGGGAACGGTAGGGAGACAATTTCTCAGAAAATGGAAAAATGTCCCGGTCATAAGAACAGATGGTGACAGAAAGTACATATCTGGAAAACAGGCAATATTCAGGGGAAAAACTTCGCCACGCGAAACTTGCTTTTGAAAAAATTTCCCAAATTGAGAAGAATTATCTTGCCATACTGGGACGGTAGGTGTTATAATTCAACCCATATACTGGGAGAAGCTAACACTTTTTCCAACAAAATCCATTACAGGAGGATCATGAGAGATGACAGTCTGCAAACGGATCGGTGCATGGCTGCTGACACTGGTGCTGCTGGTGTCTGCCCTGCCTTACACCGCCTTTGCGGCCTCGGAGGACTCCCACGTGGTGAACGCCACCATGGAGGAGACCTCGGTGGAGGACATTGCCAGCAATGTCACCACCCCAGCTGCTGCGGGGCGCAAAGAGCAAAAACGAAACCCCTGAGCATGGAGGCTAAGCCCACCCATGAGGACAGTGATCCTGTGGAGATCATTGTGGTGGTGGATGACTCCGTGGCCAAGCCTGCGGCTCAGGCCCAGGTGAAGTCCCTGCTGCAGAAGCAGGAGAAGGCTCGGCCACCATGTCCCGTGCCATCGGGGAGACGGTGGAGCCGCAGCGTCAGTATACGACGCGCTCAACGGCTTCTCCGCCACTGTGACCTACGGCCAGTATAAAAGCTCTGAAGGAGCTGGACTGCGTAGAGTCTGTGTTCCTGTCCCCCCCCACCTTCAGCCTGCTGCCTGACACCGCCAACAGCACCCGGATGATCGGCGGCGGCCTGGCCAACGAGACGGGCTTCACCGGCGAGGGGATGCTGATCGCCATTCTGGATACCGGCGTGGACATGGACCACCAGATCTTCAGCAAGGCCCCGCCAACCCTGCCCTGACGCAGGACGCCGTGAAGGATCTGCTGTCCCAGTACGACTTCCAGGCCGAGGGCATTGTGAAGGGCCTCAGCGTCTCTTCCGTCTATAAGAGCGCCAAGATCCCCTTCCAGTTTGACTACGGCGATAAGGACACCGACGGCGCCCCCGGCACCGAGGGCAGCCATGGTACCCACGTTGCCTCCACCGCCGCCGGCTGCACCGGCATCAATGCGGACGTGCAGGGTCGTGGCCCCGGACGCCCAGATCATCAACATGAACGTGTTTAAGTCCACCGGCGGCGCGTCCTATGCGGACATTCTGGCCGCTCTGGAGGACTGCATCCTGCTGGGCGTGGACGTGGCCAACCTGAGCCTCGGCTCCGACGCCGGCTACATCGACTATGAGAATCCCGACGAGTTCTCACCGAGAGCCTGCTGAACGTCTTTAAGCGGGCCGGCGAGAGCGGTATGTCTCTGGCTGTGGCTGCCGGCAACGCTTACAGCGCTGCTTACGGCGATGCCTTCGGCGGCAAGGCCCTGGCCTCCAACCCCGATTACGGCCTGGTCAGCGAGCCCTCCACCTATGGCGAGTCCCTGTCCGTAGCCGCCGTGTCCAACGGCATGGTCAAGGGCCCCTACATCACCGTGGGCGGCCGTGACTTCGCCTATCAGGACAGCGCCACCATCAGCGAGGACGAGAACGCCAAGATCTTCCGGGAGCTGGCCAAGAAGGGCGAGCTGGAGTATGCCGTGGTGCCCGGCTACGGCACGGAGGACGACTATGAGGGGCATCGACGTCTCCGGCAAGGTGGCGCTGGTGCAGCGTGGCGGCGGTATGTACTACGAGCAGAAGGAGCGCAGCGCCTATGCACATGGCGCCATTGGCATGCTGGTGTACAACAACGTCCCCGGCATGCTGTACATGTCCATCACCGACTGGAAGATCCCCTGCGCGTTTATCTCTCAGGAGGCCGGTGAGTATCTGAAGGCGCAGGAGAACAAGGTCCTGACCGTGGGCGCCGCCGACAAGCTGGTGGCTTCCCCCACCTATGGTATGGCCGACTTCTCCAGCTGGGGCGCTACCCCCGAGCTGACCCTGAAGCCGGAGCTCACCGCCCCCGGCGCAGGGCATCTATGCCGCCGTGCCCGGCGGTTATGAGAGCATGGACGGCACCTCCATGGCCTCCCCCCATGCGGCAGTCGGCATGGCCATCGTCCAGCAGGCCCTGAAGGCCCGGGACAACAGCATGACCGGCGCCCAGCGCAAGCACATGACCGATACCCTGCTCATGAGCACCGCCAGCATCATTTACGATTCCAACGGCCAGCCCTATTCTCCCCGCAAGCAGGGCGCAGGTCTCATCAACATCAATGACGCCGTCAAGACCGAGGGCTACCTCACTGTGGACGGTATGATCCGACCCAAGCTGGAGCTGAAGGACGATCCCGCAGAGAAGGGCGTGTACACCATGACCTTCAAGGTCCACAACACCGGTAAGGATACCCTGTATTACGATATCCCCCATCGTCCTCACCGACGGGACCAACCGACCTATACCAACGGCAGCGACAACGAGGCCTTCCTCCACCAGCAGTGAGACGGCTGCCGGCTGCTGCCCCACACCTTCACCACCAACTGCAAGGATGACCGTGTGGCGGTCCCCGCAGGCGGAGAGCAGGAGGTCACTGTCACTGTGACCCTCACCAACGCCAGGAGGAACTGAAGAACTTCGCAGAACGGCGCCTATGTGGAGGGCTTCGTGACCCTGACCCAAGTGGCCGCCGACGGCAGCGCCCTGACCGATCCCATTGACCTGGGCCTGCCGTTCCTGGCCTTCTACGGCGACTGGACCAAGGCTCCCATCATCGATTCCACCGACTACTGGGAGACGCTGGACGGCTCCGACAGCAAGGCCCAGGCGTACATGAACACCGCCTTTTCCCTCCAGCGAGAACACGGTGGACACCTATCTGGGCGACAACAACTACACCACCGTGCCATATCTGGCGGACCGCAACGCCATTTCCCCCAACAACGATGACTTCATGGACAGCCTCACCGGTATCTACACCGGCCTGCTGCGCAACACCAAGAGCCTGAAGTACACCATCACCGGCGCCAACGGCCAGGTGTATCTGGAAAAAAGGACTGCGAGTATGTGGGCAAGTCCATCTACAGCTACGACTATTACCGCATTGTGCCCGCCGGTGTGGACGCCGAATATGACGGCATCGAGCCCTGGTACGGCACCGACGCCCACAACGCCAAGCTGCCCAACAACACCAAGGCCACCGTGACCATCGAGGCCACCCTGCCCTATGGCGACGGCGTGGGGACCAACCAGAAGCACTCCTGGTCCTTCCCCATCACCATCGATAACGAGGAGCCTCATGCCAGCAACCTGAAGGTCACCGAGGCCGAGGGCCGCTACTATCTGAGCCTGGACGTGTCCGATAACCAGTATGTGGCGGCCGTGGTGTTCTACAACATCAAGAACAGCGAGATGCTCTACGGTATGCAGGGCTTCGGCGAGGACAAGCCCGGCGTCACCAGCCACATCAAGGAGTATGACATCACCGGCTTCGGCGAGACCTTCGGCATGATCGTCCACGACTACGCCGGCAACTCCAAGATGTACACCGTCACCGCCAAGGGTAACCCCGACGATTACGGCACCATCACCCCCACCAACATGCTGTGGACCGAGACCTTCGACAACGACTGGCTCCCTGCCGACTGGAGCATCCAGTCCAAAGGCGCTTCCGTCAACACGTGGTATCGTGACGTGGAGTACACCGCCACCGTGGATGCTGACGATGACAACCAGCAGGACGAGTGGCTGATCTCCCGCACCACCGATATCAGCGGCGTGGATACCGAGGTCCACATGGTCTTCGATTTCTACACCACCTATTGGTACACCGTGGAGTATAAGCGCTGCAACCTGCAGGTCATGGCCTCCGGCGACGGCGGCGAGAACTGGCAGGAGATCTGGAACCTGCAGAAGGATGCCGGAGCCTTTTCACCGCCTGGGCTGCCACGCAGGCCAAGGTCACCATCCCCGAAAGTTCCAGAATTGCGACGACCTGCGCTTCGCCTTTGTCTACACCGGTAAGGGGCGGCGCCCAGATCTCCGTGGATAAAGTCCAGCTGTACGCCGATGTCCGTGGGACTATATCGCCGTGACGGCTACCTCCGGTGAGGGCGGTGCTATCGACCCCGCCGGTCCACTCTGGTGAAGAAGGGGACCAGCAGGACCTTTAACGTGGTACCTGCCACGGGCTATGAGGTGGCCAATGTGGTGGTGGACGGCACCGATCTGGGTCCCATCTCCTACTACACCTTCGAGCGTGTGGGTACGGATCACACCATCTCCGCCACCTTCCAGAAGGCACAGGCCGGTGGGGGAGATCGCCATCTTCAACAACGACTTCGACGGCGCGGCCTTCCCCGGCCAGGGCTGGACGGTGAAGAACACCAACGGCAACGGTAAGTATTACAACTGGCATCAGTCCCGCAACACCCTCGTATCTACGGGTACCGATGATAAGCAGGCCATTGTGGATGCCGACGACTACGATGAGACCGAGGCGGGCGACAAGCAGGACGAGTATCTGATCTCCCCGGTGGTGGATCTCACCGGCAAGGCCGCTACCCTGTCCTTCAACTACGGCTTCGAGCGTACGGCGCTGTATAACGGCAAGATGACCTTCACCGTGGAGGCCTCTACCGACGGCGGCAAGACTTGGACGGCCATCTGGAACGCCAAGGATGATGTGACGCAGGGCTCCGACGCTATCCAGACGGGTCTGGCGGAGATCACCGTGCCGGAGGCTATCAGACGGCCAACGTGCAGTTTGCCTTCCGCTACTACAAGACGGCTCCCCACCGGCGCCGGTTCGGTGGTGGTGGACAATGCGAAGCTGACGGCTCCTGCCGGGGCTTCCGAGACCAGCGTGCTGACCACCGTGGCCGGCGAGGGCGGTGCGGTTCAGCCTGCGGCCAGACCAAAGGTCGCCACCGGCGAGACCCGTGAACGTGACCTTCGTGCCGGATGAGGGCTATCAGCTGGCCTCCGTCAAGGTCAATGGCCGCAAAGGTGGAGGCCACCGACAACACCTACGCCCTGACCATGGATCAGAACTACGCCGTGACGGCGGACTTCGAGGTCATCCCCGATGTGCCGCAGGTGATGTTCGAGAACGATTTCGAGAGCGTCAGCGGCGACAAGTTCCCCTTCCACGGCTGGACGCTGAAGAGCGCAATGAAAAAGAATACGTGGAAGTCCTACACCTACTTCTACTGGAAGGAAAAAGGGCAACGACAGCCTGCACGCCTATATCTCCAACGCCTGGGATAAATCCGGCGCACAGGATGAGTACCTGATCTCCCCGGTGGTGGACCTGTCCGGTACCCGTGACGGCGTGCTGACCTTTGATTACATCTACGGTTACGCAGGCATGAAGAACAAGACCTACGAGGCCACAGTGGAGGTGTCCACCGACGGCGGCCAGACCTGGACGCCTATCTGGAACTTCCAGGAGACCTATCACGGCGAGACCACCCAGACGGTGGCCGGCAGCGCCGAGATCAAGGTTCCCGCCGAGTACAATGTGGACGGCGTCCAGTTTGCCTTCCGCTATGTCCATCCCAATGAGGACACATACCGGCCAGCTGGCCATCGACAATGTGAAGCTGATGGCGGTGGAGGACGGCCCCGTAGCCCAGAAGTACACCATCACCGCCACCGCCGGTGAGGGCGGCTCCATCACCCCCAATGGTGACGTCTCCGTGAAGGAGGGTGCCTCCCAGACCTTCGCCATCACCGCCGACAACGGCTATGAGATCGCTGATGTGCTGGTGGACGGCCACAGCGTGGGCGCTGTGGGGAGACTTACACCTTCGACGAGGTGAAGGCCAACCACACCATCACCGTGTCCTTCAACAAGACCGCCACGGGCGTGGAGTTCGACAACGACTTTGAGCAGGACGAGTTCCCCGGACACGGCTGGACGGTGAAGGCGGAGAACACCGGCTGCACATGGTATGTCGGTACCAACCGGAATCTGAACACCACCCGTCAGGCCCGTATCGACTTCGACTACTACGAGTATGAGGGTTACGGCATCGGCGAGGTGCAGCCCATGGCAGGCGGCAGCGGCAAGATGCAGGATGAGTATCTCATCTCCCCGGTGGTGAACCTCACCGGCAAGACGCCTACGCTGAACTTCGACTACCTGCTGTTCAAGTACATGATTCAGAACGACATTGCCAAGTTCACGGTGGAGGCCACCACCGACGGCAGCCAGACTTGGACCACCATCTGGATGCTGCCGATCTGGATGCTACCAGCGGCTACTGGTTTAAGGGTACGGCGGAAATCGAAGTACCCGCCGCCTATCTCACCAGCAACGTACAGTTTGCCTTCCATTTCTACAAGACCTATGCCCAGTACACCGGAGAGCGACGGTATGTTCGCCGTGGATAACGTGAAGCTGGTCACCGGTGATGAGGACCCCTGGCCAACGGTCACACCCTGACCGCCGTGGAGGCAGTGCCTGCCACCTGCGAGACCGCCGGCGTGAAGGCCCACTGGAAGTGCTCCGTCTGCGGCAAGCTGTTCAGCGATGCCGAGGGCAAGACCGAGACGACGATGGAGAAGCTGGCTATCCCCGCCACCGGCCATGCCTATGGCGCCCCGGTGTGGAAGTGGAACGACGACTTCACCGCTTCTGCCACCTTTACTTTGCGCTAATGATACTTCCCACGTGGAGACGGTGAACGCAACCGTCATCCAATGAGGTGACCACTGCGGCCACCTGCGAGGCCGACGGCGTTCGGACCTACACCGCCAAGGTCACCTTCGACGGCAAGGAGTACACCGATACCAAGACGGAGACCCTGCCTGCTACCGGTCACGCCTATGGCGAGCCGGTGTGGAAGTGGGAACGATGATTTCACCGCTTCTGCCACCTTTCACCTGCGGCAATGATACCTCCCATGTGGAGACGGTGAACGCTGCTGTTACCAATGAGGTGACCACCGAGGCCACCTGCAAGGCCGACGGCGTGCGGACCTACACCGCCAAGGTCACCTTCGGGGAAGGAGTACACCGATACCAAGACCGAGGTCATCCCCGCCACCGATCACGACACGGAGCTGGTGGGTGCCAAGGATGCCACCTGCACCGAGGACGGCTACACCGGCGACGAGGTCTGCAAGATCTGCCAGACTGTCGTGAAGCAGGGCGAGGTGATTCCCGCTCTGGGCCACGACTACAAAGGATGGCAAGTGCAGGCGGCGCTGAGGAGCCCACTACGCCTGTGGAGCCCGGCAAGCCGGGTGAGCCTTCCCAGCCCACCCAGCCGGAGAAACCCACTACGCCCGATACCCCCGCCACCGGCGACAGCAGCAACATGACCGCCCTGTGGTTGGTGCTGGCTGTGGCTGGCCTGGGCATCATCGCTCTGGTGGTGCTGCTTGTCACCAAGCGCAGCAAGAAGCAGAACGGCTAAGCGCTGACAAGACTCCTTAATAGTTGAAAAGGTCCCTCCGGCCATGTGACCGGAGGGACCTCTTCTCCCTGATTTACCTGAAAGTCTCAGCACAAAAGGCCATCCTGCGCCATCGGCGCAGGGTGGCCTTTATCTGTCGGGGAGGGATCAGCCCTTGTGTTCAGCGGGCTTGCAGCGGAAGGTGTAGCAGCCCTCGGCGCAGCGGACGCCCTGGGCGTCCTCCACCCAGACCTGCATCACCACGATCTGCTGCCCCATGCGGACGCTCTCCGCCCGGCAGCGCAGCAGTCCCGGCTGGGCCGGGGCCAGATAATGCAGGTCGTAGTTCACCGTCCGGCAGGTGCTGCCACGGCTGCAGGCCGCCGTTCCCGCCACATGATCCATCATGGCGGCGTAGACCCCGCCGTGGACGATGCCCAGCGGGTTCAGCATCCCGGCGCCTGCCGTCAGCTCCCCCTCGGCCCAGCCGTCACCAATGCCGGTGACGTGGAGCCCCAGCCCGTGGGTGAAGGTGCCGGGGCGGTTGGCAAGCTCCATGACGTCCTGCCAGATCTGTTCCTGTTGTGTCATATGATGCTCCTTTTCCGGGAAAAGAAACCGGCTCCCCTGCCCACAGGCAGGGAGCCGATGCTCTACGAAAATGCTTACAGATAGTTCCGCATACCCTCGGTGGCCAGAGATTCGTCCGCCGTGATGGTCACGGTGAACTTGACGCTGTTCTTCTCACTGAAGCGCTCCAGCCAGTTCAGGAACTTCTCCACCGCCATCAGGTCGCTGGTGCCGGCGATCTTGCAGAGGTTATCCACATAGACGTGGGAAATATCGTAATTGCCCGCATACAGACCGCTGATGAAGCCCCGCAGGCACTCAAAAGAATCCACGGAATATTCGCTGGCGTTCACCAAACGAACGTTATAGCTGATGTTATAGGTCATGTCGGCGCTGGGTTCCATGCAGACGACGCTGCCGTTCTCCGCCTCCACGGCGTTGTGGATCAGGTCGATGAGTTGCTTGGTCTTACCGGCCCCGTTTGCGCCCATGATCAATCTAACCATAAGTATCACTCCTCTTGATAAGATCGGGATGGTTATTCCCATTAAGATACCATATTGCCGACCAAATGGCAATGGAAAAAACGCTATTTTACAGATTTGTAGAAATGGTGTAAAGAGGCGGTCAAGCTCTGTGCAGTGCCAGTTCCTGCCGCAGGGCCTCGTAGCCGGGCTTGCCCAGCAGGGCGAACATATTCTTCTTATACGCCTCCACCCCCGGCTGATCGAAGGGATTCACGTCCAGCAGGTAGCCCGACAGGCCGCAGGCATATTCAAAGAAATAGATCAGCTGCCCCAGGGTGTCCGCGTTCAGAGCCCCGCAGCGCAGGATGATGTTGGGCACGCCGCCCTCCTCGTGGGCCAGCAGGGTGCCGTCCATGGCCTGGGTGCGGATAAAGTCCATGGTCCTGCCCGCCAGAAAGTTCAGCCCGTCGCCGTCGGCGGCGTCAAAGGGCACCGTGCCTCCTGCTCCGGTCCGGGTCGAAGCGCACCACCGTCTCGAGCAGGGAACGCTCCCCCTGCTGGATGTACTGGCCCATGGAGTGCAGGTCCGCCGTGAACTCCACGCTGGCCGGGAACAGGCCCTTGTTCTCCTTGCCCTCGGACTCGCCGTACAGCTGCTTCCACCACTCGGACATGAACCGGAAGGACGGCTCATAGGAGGCCAGGATCTCGATCTTCTTGCCGGTGCGGTAGAGCTGGTACCGGGCCCCGGCATACTGCCAGGCGGGATTCTGCTCCATATCTCCGGCGGTGCAGACCTCCTGCATCCGGGCGGCCCCCTGCATCAGGGCCCGGATGTCGATGCCCGCCACGGCGATGGGCAGCAGGCCCACGGCGGTGAGGACGCTGTAGCGCCCGCCGATGTCGTCAGGCACCACGAAGGTCTCATACCCGGCCTGATCGGCCAGGGACTTCAGGGCTCCCTTCTGCCGGTCGGTGGTGGCGTAGATGCGCCGGGCCGCGCCGTCGGGGCCGTATTTCTTCTCCAGCAGCTCCCGGAAGAACCGGAAGGCCACGGCAGGCTCCGTGGTGGTGCCGGACTTGGAGATGACGTTCACGGAGAAGTCCTCCCCCTCCAGCAGCTCCATGGTCTCCCCAGCTGCCGGTCGGACAGGCCGTTGCCCACAAAATAGATGTTGGGGGTGTCCTTGCGCTTTTTCAGATTATAGTTGGGGGAGCACAGGCACTCGATGACGCCCCGTGCGCCCAGATAGGAGCCGCCGATGCCGATGACTACCAGCGCCTGAGAGTCCTGCTGAATTTTTTCGGGCCGCCGCCTGAATGCGGGCGAACTCCTGCCGGTCATACTGCCGGGGCAGGTGCACCCAGCCGGTGAACTCGCCGCCTGCGCCGTCACCGTGCTGCAAATGGCTGTGGGCCAGCCGCAGCTGGGCGGCACGGGCCTCCTCGTAGGGCAGCGGGATAAACTGCCGGATATGGGACAGATCCATCTGTATCATATCAGATGCCTCCTCTGTGCAATTTGGTTTATCATACAACGTTTTCCGTGGAATACAAGAGGAAACCTACCCAAAAGCGGCTTTCAGCCGGCAAAAAATGCCGCCGACAGCATCCGGCGCAGCATGGTACCGAAGGTAAGGCGCTCCACGCTCTGCGCCGCCCGGATGGGGATGGACTGCACCGTCTCGCCGGCGGCATCCGTCAGCGTCAGAGTCCCCAGTTCCTGTCCGGTGGACACCGGGGCCTCCACCTGTTCCGCCAGTGTGACGGACTGGGACAGACCCCCGACCTGACTTTTCTGCAGCAGCGCCACCGCTTCCTGCGGGTCGATGCAGGGCTGCACCGTCTCCGTCTCCCCCAGCACCACACCGGGATGGCGGGGAAAGGTTCCTCCGGCACCGTGTGCAGCAGGGCATAGGTGGAGAACCCATAGTTGAGCAGGGTCTTGGCGTCCTCGAACCGCTGCTGGCCGGTGGGGGACTTCAGCACCACGGCGATCAGCTCCATGCCCTCCCGCTCCCCGCCGTGGCGGACAGGCAGTATTTGGCGCTGTCGGTGGAGCCGGTTTTTCAGACCCGTGGCCCCGTCGTAGAACCGGATCAGCTTGTTGGTGTTGGCCAGCTGGAAGGTGCCGTCCCGCAGGGTATCCATCCAGATGGTGGTGTAGCGCCGGATGTCCGGGTGCTTTTCAATGAGCTCCCGGCTCATGAGGGCGATGTCCCAGGCGCTGGTGACGTGGCCCTCCGCCGGAAGGCCGTGCAGTTGACGAAATGGGTGTCCTGCATTCCCAGCTCCCGGGCCCGGTTGTTCATCTGCTCCACAAACAGCTCCGTGACCCCCGCCGTTTTTTCCGCCAGGGCCACGGCGGCGTCGTTGCCGCTGGACACGCACACCCCCTTCAAAAGATCGTCTACGGTGATCTGCTCACCCTCCGACAGGTAGACATGGCTGCCGCCCATAGAGGCGGCGTAGGCGCTGACCGTCACCACATCGTCGTAGTGGGGCTGCCCTTTTCGATGGCCTCCATGGTCAAAAGCAGCGTCATGACCTTGGTGACGCTGGCCGGTTCCAGGGCCTGGTGCTCGTTTTGGCGTACAGCACCTGTCCCGTCTCCTTCTCCATCAGCAGCGCCGCCTCCGCCTGCACCGGCAGCTCTACCGCTCCGGCCTGTACCGGCGTCAGCGCCAGCACCAGCAGGAGCGCCGCCCATAAAGCCCGCCATCCGCCTCATATGCAGTCCTCCGTTCCGTTTTGTTTCCAGCATATGCGGCGGTGAAATTTTCATGCCGCCGTCGACAAAATTTCCGGTTGCAAAGCCGGGGGATATCTGTTATAATGAGCAGGTATCCCAGCTGCAGGGTTAGTACATCGGTAGTACATCGGCTTCCCAAGCCGAGGAGGCGGGTTCGATTCCCGTACCCTGCTCCAAAAAGAAAGACACCCGTAGGTGTCTTTCTTTTTGGAGCAGCACTTTTGCCCGCAAAAGTGGTCGCCTGCGGGCGGGCGATTTAACATGCAAGCGGGAAACCCGACTAAGGTTTCCCTTGCATACATTCCTTTCCTTGCGATATACAGGAGTGCGCACGGGCAGCAAAACCTGTGGGCGATCACAAAAAGGACTTCAAGAGAAGGCTTAATAGTGACAAAAGTAACTATTTTGTCGCAGAGAACGGTGTGACCCGAAGGTCACGCCGTTTTTCTGTGTTCATAGGTTGTTTGCGTGATGATAGGCTCGGAAATAACGGGAATATCTACATCGTCCACGAAGTTGAAGAAAATCTTCACTTTCGCTTGCGCTTGCCGCTGGATTTGTCCGGGGCATAGACGATGATTTTCTTGATATACTCGTTCACGATGGTCTGTGTCAGCTCCTCCACATCCACATATTTCTGTGTCCAGGGCGATAAAGGCATCCAGACCGTCGTTCATTTCTTCCCGCTGTTCCACCCATTCTTCGATAACTTCAATTTTCGAGCTTTAACTGTTCCTGCTCCGCTTCATAGTCCGCAGACATCTTTCTGTATCTGTCCTGATTGAGATTTCCAAGAACATAGTCCTCGTACAGCCGGGCGATGATGACATCAGATCGGCAAGGCGTTTCTTTGCCTGTTCCAGCTTCTTTTTTTGTCATCCCGGATGCTGCGCTCCTGGTCAGTCCTGCGGCATTGCAGCCATTCCTCCTGAAAACCGTCCACATCGCTTCGGATATACTCATTGACTGCCCGGATGCGTTCCAGAACGATTTCACGAAGCACATCTTCCCGATATAGTGGGCAGTACAAGTACCACGGTTGCTCTTGTAGTTGTTGCAGACGTAGTGATCCTGCTTGCCCTCAAAGTTTTTGCTTGTGGCAAAGTGGAGCTTGC
>VOFK01003275.1_pt1 | contig 51124 bp, 61 predicted proteins | sample 5384121 | NCBI WGS metagenome assembly VOFK01 (sample SAMN12384730, study PRJNA508395) | human gut metagenome | isolation source: healthy gut J | host: Homo sapiens | reverse complement strand
GCGCGCAGTAGCTGATATTAATAGCTACCACCAAACACAATAACTTAGTGAACCTTATTAACATTTTTCATCTTTGGTCATTTTGCTGGAATATCAATGAGGATAATATTCCCGTATGACGATCATTATAATTCTCTGTGTTGTCCTTCGTTACGGATGCACTGATGTGAATATTCCTCGCTTTTGGTGACAGTAGACGATCAAACCTTGCTGAATGAAGAAGTGTTTGACAAGCCACCTTCAATACCTGGTGGCATTATGTGGAAAGCAAAGTTTGCTGGTTTTTATTTATGTGAAGCGATCTTTTTTTCATTTTAAACGAAATTAAAGTGAAACTTTAAATTTTTACCGGTGAGCAATTACGCGAAAAGCAATATTCATATCGTTGGCGGTATGAGAAAAAGAAGATTAGATATTAATTATGATGTAATGTTGTGATAGTTACCGTTGAAGAGTGAAAGCCCTCGCAGCATCACGCCACTTTGCATGGTAAAAAATAAGTGCTTCCAACAGCTCAACTTCAGAAAAAGACGGGCCCAAACAATGGAACAAAGGTTAAAGCAAGCGAGGCAATCCGGCGCAACAGACAAAACGCCATGGCTGTATGCCTGGAGAAACGCGAAGCGAAAAACCGACCCAGCCGTATCATCAGAAAGAGTGAGGAGCATGGAACACTGATGCACGATGAACGACAAGCCTAAGGGTCAGCTATAAATAGAGGCATCAAGCCAAGAGGACGAACATCAGAGGGATTGGCGATAACTTTTTGTCATCATCGCTTTAAGACCAAGTTCTGTGTCCGACAAAGGAAGAGTCGCAAAGAACAGACAGGTAAAACAAAGGCGAAATGACCATTCTATAACAAGGTACAGGGACGGCAAAACGGCGAAGGGACTTTGGCGACGTATCATATACAGGGTATTCGAGAAGCATCGCTTCTATACAGGACTGGGCAAGTGGGCAAACCGCACAACTTGCTCCCCAAGGTATTTTCAGTTACAACAGCCATAACCTCATTGGAGGATTGTCCTAAAAGAGTTTTTGCAGTCAAAGGAAGAAAGAGTCTGCAAGCCACATAGCCAACAGACTCTCTCCTGATTATTCACAGATGACAACATCATCCTTGTACTCCGTCACTTCCTTGCCGTTGATGAGCTGGACAATGACCTCACAACCCAAGTCCTCGACAATCGTTCCTCTGTCTGACCTCTTCGGGGATAAAGCAAGGTGCAGAAACACCCTACAACGCATCGTCCAACTGCTCCATGTCTATCGTTGCCATATCCGTTCCTCCTTGTTAGCCGAATGTGATTGGATTGATGCAGAAATTCGTGTCCTCTGCCTCATACTCGTATTCATTGATGAAGTCAATCATCTTCTGTTCGCTTCTTCCGTCCTGTGAGACACCAGTCTTCTCACACCACAACTTGATAGCATCACCAAAGGTGGAGTAAGCACCCTCACAATCCTCAAAAGTTCTCCGTATGCAGTGACGTAGCACTCTTCGGGGAAGAAGTCGTTCTCATCGTGCGTATAGAAGATGTCGCAACCTGGCTCAACCTCTCGCCAACTGATTGAAAGTTCATCGCCAAGTGCCTTGCCTTGTTCACCTCCTCAAAGAACAAGTCGCATGAAGACCAAGCACTTTCGGTGTCAAAGGACAAGAGGGCATAATCGTCTTCCACGTTCTCCTCATACTCTGCCCAATAGATGTGTCCTCTCACCGAGATGCCTTTCTTCTCGTAGTCAATGCCATAGTGTTCTGCCAAGAGATACAGATACACATTATTACTGTTCACCTCCAACTCTTGGAGTGTGTTCCAAAGGTCTGCCACGGCTTTGCGTGAGCCTGTCACCTTGTACTGAGTGTCGCAAATGTTAGCCATAAGATAAAATTTTTATTTTCTTCCCTTATGTAGAACCAACTACCATCGGGATTGATTAAAGAATTATGTTGCCCCAAAAGGTGTTATGGCTCATCAATGCAAGGTTTTGCCGTCAAATACTACCTCTGCCACAATCAGAGCGTGGAGATTTCACGGACAAACCACAGGCACCGACCTTGCAGGATGAACGCCATGACAGGTACCTTTGCAACACAATTCTTATCAAAGCCCGATGGGGTGGTACATGGCAGACTGCATGGTACAGCAGTGTGAAGTGACGTTATAGGTGGAGATAAGGCTATAAGAGGTTTTTTGCAGTCAAAGGAGAAAAAAGAGTCCACAAAGTGCAGTATCTACAGGACAAAAAAACAAGCTTTTAGTTTACCTTGGTTAGCTCTTATATATATGCTAACCTAAAGTAAACTGTATATATGTCCGTCTAAAACCCGAAAACCGTACGGGTCAGCTTACGTCAGAAACAGAAGTATAGAACCATAGAAGTGGTTCAAGAAGTCTTTCTTCCTTTGACTGCAAAATATTATCTTTGCACGAATCATAATTGCCCTGTAGGATTTAATATAATTTAACACTCTTTGTTGAATGCAAGGAAGAACAGCTTCAATATGCTGAATATCAGTAGTATATCATTGTATTGACCCTTAATCTGTAGAAAAGGATGTTATCATACAAAGTAATGTCCATTTGTACTTTTTCTATATGGTTTTATACTTACATTTGCATATCATTTGTATCTTGATAACAGTAACTAACTGATTATCAATATACTTTATATTTGCAGAAGTTAATCAGCTTGATAATTTTGTATTGGTAGGGCAGCAGAAGTTGGAGAATAAGCAGTATGATTCTCTTTTTCTTCGATGATTCATAATTTAAATTCGGTTTTAACAGGAAAAGTGCTTTTTGCTGATTTTGATAGGACATTCTTATCCTTATTTCCAACATTTGTCGAAAATTTCAATTCATTGCTTCAACCGAATGATAAATTTGCATTGGAGAATAAAGATGCGTTAAACTCTACCTTACGTATTTTTTGCCTTGATCCGGTTGGGAATTACAGAGTCTGAACAAATATCAGAAATCCTGGGATATTCCGTGAACACCGTTTATAATTATAGAGTTCGCACTCGAAATAAAGCTGTTGATCCTGCTAATTTTGAAAAAAAAATATCAGAAAAATAGGTCTGTAGTTGTTATATAAGTACGTATAAATCCCTATATTTTCACCTGTTTTTTAATTTTGTAATCATTTGATTATTATTTAATTAGTTTTCTAATTCCCCTATATTTTTTGTTATATGGCGGATATATCCCCTCTTTTTCCGGTTGGTAATTCTTAATTTTGCCTATGCTTCGATTAACAAAGAGTATAAACGACTTAAATCAAAAAAGAACCGTGAAAAGTATGAAGAACTACAACCGATTATTTTTTTTATTGAATCTAATTGCTTTATTTTTTTCTTTCCACTTCGTCTCTGGCAATAAATTCCATTTCTTCTTTAAAATTGGAAAAAGGTAATTTTCGGATTTTGTTATCCGGGCATGAAGTAGAACCTGTAAAGCTGGCGGCAGAAACCTTATCTAAAGACTTTGAGAAGGTAATGCATTACAAACCTGTAATCTCACAAACGATTGATGAGGCAAATAGTATTGATATTGTTATCATTAACGAAGAGACGGGCGGTTCTTTGCTTCAGCCTCGATTCATTCGTCCTTTGGATGGTTTCGAATCTCATAGGGTATATTGTAGTCCCGATGAGAAACGTATTTATCTTCATGGAAAAGATATGCGTGGTGCTATATATGCTATTTATACTTTTAGTGAATTATTTCTTGAAGTGCCCCCGTTGTGTGGTATTTTTCTTCTTGGGAACCGCAGTATAAGAAACAGGTGGAGATACAATCGGACTTTGACTATTTTCAGAAGTCACCACAAGTCAGGTATCGTGCTTGGTTCCCCTAATGATACCGATTTGTTCAGCCCCTGGAGACGCTTGTCGAAAGAGAACAACGAATTGTGGCTGGAGACTATGTTGCGGTTGAAGCTTAATACTGTCGAATTGGAAGCTACGGTTACATATCCCGATTATAAACTGAATGGTCAGGCTGCTTTATTACGTAAATAAGGACTGGTACTTACTTCTCATCATCACGTAGCCTGCAACAATAATCTGAAAACTGGGAAGGATACTGGCGACGAGTGCGCGGCATGAAAGCACCGGAGTTACTTTTATCGAATGAAAAAGCTCTTGTTGAGTTTTGGCAATATAGCATAGAAACGGTGTGTCGTGATAAACAGGAAAATCTGTGGCAGATTGCTTTTCGTGGTGTAAACGACCAGCCTTTTTGCTGCTTTTGCCGATGCTCCGGCGGGTGATAAGGAACGTGCAGAGGTGATTAACCGTATGATCCGCATACAATTGGCTATGATAAAAAAAGCAACTGGAGAGAATGATCCTTTTGTACGAATGACCTTCTACGATGAACTTTCTGACTTGTTGGCTAAAGGCTATTTACAACCTCCGACAGGTAAGAATATGCTTTGGACTTTTTCGTTGCCGGACGGAGAGATCACTATCCTTACGATGATTTGGTTACATTCGATACGACAAAGCAAGTGAAAACTAGGATATTATATGAATCTTCAATTCACTTCGACCGGTGCTCATCTGGCTCCTGCAGAAGGACCATGGAAGATGGAAGCAAACTATCGTTATGTGAATACACGCGGTCCGCTGACTTTTCGGTGGTTAATGCTGGCAACTTAAGAGAGTTTGTCATGGAAATGTCGGCCAATGCCCGTATGATGTGGGATATGAAGGCGTATAATACAGATTCATTCCTGATTGATTTCTGTACTCAATATTTTGGAAAGGAACATGCAGCAGAGGCTGCCAAACTTTATCATGATTATTACTATGCTTATTGGCAACAGAAGCCTTCAGAGTTTCCGGGGATGGAACGTCAGTTTATCTTTCAGGATTTACGCTATTCTCGTGTTTTTGAACAAATCGGAAAACGTTTTGATGACTTTTCTCCGAATCCTTTGTATGAGATCGGTTTGAACGGGTGCCCGGTCGTTCATTCCGCATTGACGGAAATAATCAGGTTGATTCATTGATTGCGGGAATGAAAAAGACAGCTGTACGTTTTGAGGAGGTTTCACGACATTGTGAAGATTTTCTCAAATCCTTGCCAAAACAAAATCAACGGTTCTTCAGAGATAACTTGGCTGCTCCTTGCCATTATATGGCAGCATTGAGTCATTCATTATATCATTTTGTATCTGCTTATAAAGAAAAGGATCGTAGTAAACGGACTGAACATCTAGGAGTTGCTATCCAGGAATTGGAAGAGGCGCGTGATGCCCTGTATGCAACGCAGGAAGGAGTATTCTCCACTTGGTATATAGGTGATTCCATGAATGGTAAATTCAATATTCCACAGCAACTCAAATTATTAAATAAACTACACAAAGAACTTTAGTAACAATTTATATTAATTACCTAATTGAATCTAATTTATGAGAAATTTAGACTTTAGCACGAAGGTATTTCGTCTGCTGATGCTGGTTCTCCTACTCTTTTCGGTACAGATAAGCCGTGCTGATGAAGGGTGGCCGAGAACTCTCAAAGGGCGAATTGTTGACGCGAAAAGTGGAGAAACCCTTATTGGAGTGAATATCCAGATCTTGGGAACTACCACAGGTACAATTTCAGACTTTGACGGAGGATTTCAATTGGTGGTCAAAGCCAATTCCGTTATCCAGTTTTCGTATGTGGGATATAAACCCATTGAAATCAAAGCTGAAGAAGCGGTAAAGAAAACTGTTTTTCAGATGGAAGAGAGGATGCTGGTGTACTTGAAGAAGTAGTGGTAGTGGGGTATGGTACCCAAAAAAAGGTGACTAGCGTAGGCTCTATCACACAAGCTGATGGAAATAAGTTACTAAGAGGAGGTAGTGTCAATTCAGTAACCGAAGCATTACAAGGAAAATTGAACGGTGTAGTAGCTATTAATTCCGGTGGTATGCCGGGAGGGAATGATGTTTCTATGTATATCCGTGGTAAGAGTACATGGGGAAATACAGATCCGCTTGTATTGCTTGATGGTATTCAGAGTGATATTAAGGATGTGGATATGAATGAGATCGAATCTATCTCTGTATTGAAAGATGCTTCGGCAACTGCTGTATATGGTGTACAGGGGAGGTAATGGCGTCATTTTGATTACTACTAAGCGTGGTACAAATAAAAGCACCTACTATCAGTTTTTCGGCAAATTATACCTATAAGTCACCGACTACCAGTATGGAACTTGCTGATTATGTTACGTCCATACGGGCTTATAACCAAGCTATGGCTAATGATGGGAGCTGGAACAAGTTGATTCCCAGGTCTACACTTGATGCATGGGAGCGTGCTTATGCCGAAGGAAATTATGGTGCGTACAATGATGTATTTCCTTATGTAAACTGGTGGGATGAGTTGGTCGGGTCAGGTTTTACGCAGAATTATAATGTTAATATTCGTGGTGGTACGGATTATATGAAGTATTTTGCTTCGGTTGGTTACCAGGGGTGACGGTGATATTTATAAGTTAAAGAAAAATGACTCATTTGATCCCCGACATAGTTATAAACGTTACAACTGGCGGGCGAATTTTGATTTCAATATAACGAAATCCACAAAACTTTCTATTAATGTGGCAGGTAAGATGGCTTATCGTAATAAAGCACTTGATGACAGTAATCCGTTCTATGCTATATTGACGATCCCGACGAGTGTCTATCCTGTGAAATATTCTGATGGAGAATGGGGAGATGATACTTATACTAATCCGGTAGCTAATATGAATATGGAAGGTGCCAATCTGCGTAAAACATTTCAAGGGTGGTATGATGCTTCTCTTGAACAGAAGCTTGATTTTATTACTAAAGGGTTGAAAGTAAATGCCAAGGTTTCTTATTCTTCATCATCTACTACTTCTACAGCCACTTATCTGGGTACGGAAGCAGCAAGTCAGGCGTTTAAATATATTATTCGTTATTCACGTACATACGACTATGCTAACCCGATTATTGGTGAAGATGGACAGTTAACTTATCCGATGTTGGAAAGTAAGCGTCTTCCTTATGAAACATCAGTGTCTAATCCTCCTTTTGTTAAGTATTACGATCAGCTGGATGCTTATAGCCGTCGGTTTTATTACGAATTCTCTATTGCTTACAACCGTTCGTTCGGGGATCATAATGTAAGTGCACTTGCATTGGTGAATCGTCAGATCTTTGACTCAAAAAGATGGTGGCGATATTCGTTTCCCGAACTATAATGAGGATTGGGTTGGACGAGCTACCTATAACTGGCGCGAACGTTATCTGGCGGAGATGAACATTTCATATACAGGTTCGGAGAAGTTCGCACGTGGACATCGGTTCGGTTTGTTCCCTTCTTTCTCATTAGGATGGCGGTTATCTGAAGAATCGTTTATCAAGAAACATTTGGGAGACGTACTTACAAATGCCAAAATTCGTTACTCGTGGGGAAAAGTAGGATCGGATGCCGGAGCAAGTCGTTGGAACTATATTCAATCGTTTACCTCCGGAGACCATCTGACTTTGGGGACTGATGCTACCGGACATAATTGGGGACCGCTTTATACAGAAGGTTCTATCGCTAATCTGGGCTCTACTTGGGAAAAATCAACCAAACAAAATTTAGGTATCGAAATTGGTCTGTGGAATAAATTGTCATTAACGCTTGACTTGTTTGACGAAAAGCGTAGGGATATCTTAATGACACCCAATACCACATCTTCTATTGCGGGAGCTACTTTTAATTCGTTGAATATTGGAAAAACGAAGAATCATGGTATCGAACTGGAGTTGCGTTGGGATGATAAGATTGGCAAGGATTTTCATTATTATGCCAATTTTACAATGGCGTCAAGCGAGAATCGTATTGTATTCCAAGATGATCCGTATAAAGCTCCAGACCATTTGAAAAAGGCGGGAAAGCCGATCGGGCATCAAGCACGATATTTGGCAATAGGTAACTATGGCTCTATTGACGATGTATTTAATTATGCTCAAAGCGGTACTATCAATTCCATATCACCGAATCAGGTGATTCCTCGTGACTTGGTATATATCGATTTTGATGCGAACGGTATTCTGAACGGTCAGGATAAGGTGGCGGTCGATCAGTTGAATTATCCGCTTCATACCTATGGTCTTGATTTGGGATTTAATTGGAGAGGGTTGAGTTTCAGTGCTATGATATATGCTCCTACAGGTGTATGGAAATTGGTGGATACAGTTTATGCATCTTCGTTTAAAGGCGGAAAAGAGTAAATGCACAACCTGGGCGTTAAATACTTGGTCGCCTGAAACGGCTAGTTCAAGTGGCATTCAGAGACCTTCTTTACATTTAAAGGATGATGGTGGATTTAACGGTACTGAAAGCACTTGGCGCTACCGGAACTTTTCATATCTACGTCTAAAGAATGTGGAGGTTAGTTATCAGTTACCTAAGCGTTGTCTAACTCAATGCGTATCTCTAGTTTACAGGTCTACGTTACTGGTAATAACTTGTTGACTTTTTGGGGAGGTGACAATCGCATAGATCCGGAAGGTAATCAGACAGGTTATCCTATTCTGCGTTCGGTAACATCGGGAATCAGACTTTCATTCTAATCTTAATAAAAATAATGATCATAATGAAGAATAAATGTACATATATACTTGTCGGTCTCATGCTTTTTCCTGACTGGATGTGAAGATTTTCTGGATAAGCGTGAAGATGCAGGCGGACTTGATGAAACTGCTATTTATGCCAGTTATGAGTCTATACGTGGCTTTTGGATAAAGTATACAGTAAACTGGACACTTATAACTGTATGGTGAGCCGTGATGCAGGAAGTTACGGTCGTACGTATGTCGGCGCAATGGCTGATGAGATGGGAGTAGTATATAATAATACGGTTTTTAATAAGTTCTTTTTCAGGAGCATGGTTGCTGACAGGGAAGAGCGAGAATGTTTACCGAGATAGGTAATGGAAGCTTAACTCCGATTGGCAGGGCTTATCCGGCTTTGCGTATAGTGAACCGTGTTATTGAGAATATAGATAAAGTTCCCCTGACGGAAGAACAGCGGAATGAAATATTGGGACAGGCTTATTTCTATCGTGCCTGGTGCTATTTTCAAGTTATCAAACGTTATGGGGAATGCCGATTATTGATCGTGTATTTGCCGGTGGAGACGATGATCTGCCTCGTGTAACTTATCATGAGAGTTCGGAATGGATGGTTAGTGATATAGATAAAGCGATTGCAATGCTGCCTGATACTTGGGAAGCTATGCATTATGGACGTCCTACTAAATTGGCTGCTTTAGCTTTCAAAGAAATGGCACTTCTGTATGACGCGAGTCCGTTAATGCAAAATGACCTGGATGCGGTAGTGGTGAAAGAATACGATAAAGAACGGGCTAAGAAAGCAGCACAAGCAGCTTGGGCAGCTATCAGTTATATGAAAAAAAATGAATCGCTTACAGGAGTCCGGTTGGCGACAAAAGAGGAATATACGAATACTTTCTGGTTTCCCGATACGGAACTCAAGAGGGCGGAACATATATGGATGTGCCGTAATATACAAGGTACGACTAATCGCTCTATGTGTATTCGTGCATTTTGGCTGTATGGAGATATGACCGGGCAGACTGGGGCGGAATCTATGGCTATGTCATGTCCTACCTTGAACGCTGCTAACATGTACGAGCGTCAGGGTGAGGATGGTATCTATTATTCGATTGACGATCCGAGATCCGGTTACCAGTTTGATCCCGAAACATGCTTTTGTCCGCCGTGATCCTCGTTTTTATAATAATATCCTGATTCCGGGTGATGAATGGGGGACGTATAAGGATGGAGCTCCTCATTATATCCGTTTGTGGGTAGGTTGTTCTGCTTATAATCAGTATTTGACGAATTCTAATACGAATGCTCGTGAATTGTCAGGTTTTATGTGTCGCAAATTCTTATGGCCGGAAGCAAACCAGAAACATACAGGAAGTACGAGTGGGGCGGTTACTTATATAGGTAAAATAGCACAAACGGTATTTATCAGAGTTTCGCAACTTTATCTGGATTTCGCCGAAGCCTCTTTTGAAGCTACGGGAAGTGCCACGGCTAAAGTGGAAGGATGTGATATGTCTGCTGTAGAAGCGCTGAATTTAATTCGTAAACGTATCGGGGTTACAAATTTGCCTTCTGATATTGTGAATGATCCAGTTAAGTTCCGTGAAGCTTATCGCCGTGAGCGTGGTGTGGAGCTGATGTTCGAGCATCATCGCTGGTGGGATTTGCGTCGTTGGATGGTTATGCACGAGGTGTTTAAAGCACCGTTCCCGCTCAAGGGGTACGCTTCCATCCAGTAGGAAGTTATGGAGATAAGGCAGGTAACTATACTCGTCCGGCTAGCTTTACGTATGAAGAATTTGAAATGACTAAAGAGGTACGTAACTTTTCTAATATGCGTAATTACTGGTATCCGCTTCCTCAACATGACGTTGATGCTCTTCGCAATCTGAAACAGAATCCAGGTTGGTAATGAAAACACTTAATAGTTGATGTTAATGAAAAACAAATATCATATATTCTTTACTGGTATGCTGTCCATTGCTTTTTTTCATGGGAGCTACCGTGACACAAAGCTCAAGATTCGATAGCAGTCGTTAGTCGTGTCAATATTGAACACCTGAAAGCAATGCCCGACTTGCAACTCTCCAATACATTGCAAGGGCAAGCGGCAGGTTTGATTGTTATTCCTAATACGGGAGGTATCGGTTATGCCAACTCGACATTTTATGTTCAGGGGACAACATAGTAACGGAACTAATAAGGCTATCGTAATTATAGATGGCATTGAACGTCCGATAGATGATATATTGCCTGAAGAGATTGAATCTATTGAGGTATTGAAAGACGCATCTGCCAAGATTCTTTATGGTGCGCAGGCTACGAATGGCGTTATCTTAGTGCGTACTAAACGTGGTCAGGCTGGTAAGCGGGTGATTCGTTTTGGTGCCGAATACGGGGTACAACCTGTGACTCGCTTACCCGAATATCTTGATTCTTATAATTATGCGACACTCTTTAATGAAGCTTGTGTCAATGACGGCTTGCTTCCTTTGTATTCCGACGCTGATCTTCAAAGGGTATCGTAATTCTACCGGGGTGAATGATTTACTTCATCCCAATGTTGATTATTATAAGGAATTTTTGCGCAGCTCAAGTACGTTCCGTAAAAAGCGACACTGGAATTGAGTGGAGGTAATGCAAGAGCTGAATATGCCGTTACGGTAGGTTATACAGGAAGTTCCGGTTTGGAAAAAGTAGGCGATCGGTCTGACTTGAATCGGGTGAACGCCCGTGGTAATCTGGATATACGTATTACCGATTTCCTTTCGGCTTCGGCAGATGTGGCTGCCCGTGTGGAAAAAAAAGGACTGGGGAGCTAAAGATGGTGGCGGGATGTTTAGTGAAATATCGACACTCCGTCCTAATGAATATCCTTTTATGATTTCGGCTGAGGATATACATGGTCATAATGGTATAGCGGCAGATGAAACGTCGTTGTTATTTGGAGCCAGTTCACGTAAGTCAAGCAATCTTTATTCGGATATGCTCTATGGCGGTAATACGTCGGAACGTTATGTCAATAGCCAGACTAACCTCGGTCTTAATTTTGATTTGAATGAGTTTGTGGAAGGACTGGCTGCGGAAGCGTATATTACTTTTGATAATTATAGTTATCTGCGTCAACAATTACGGAATGATTATCCCACTTATTCTATTGATCGTTACCTGAATGCTGCCGGAGATGAGGAAATACGTTTTTACAGAACGTAAGAAACTGAATTTGCCAAAGAAACAGTCTATTGCGTCTAACAGCACTTATCGCTATTTCGGATGGAATGCGCGTGTAAAATATAATCGTTCGTTTGGATTGCATGATATGGGAGCAAATGCTGCTTTTCGCTATACGGCAGAGGAAGCTACGGGTAGTTCACAAGATTTGAAAGAAGGTAATTTCACTTTCCGTGCCAATTATGCGTATAACAAACGGTATATGCTTGAAGCTACATTGGCGGCAATGGGGTCTAACAGATTTCAGGAGATAATAAGTATTTCTTCGCTCATTCGGTAGGAGGTGCATGGATAATATCTAATGAATCTTTTTTTTAAAGGATATGAAGGCTGTAAATCTTTTGAAAAATGAAGGTGAGCTACGGTCATTTAGGATATGCAGGGGATACAGACTTTTTTTCTCCATAGAACCAATTGGAAGAAAGGGGATAAGGAGGAATTCAAACCTAGTACGGGGGGCAATACAACCGATTTGATTCGTTTAGGTAATCCTGACTTGAAATGGGAGTATTCTAATGAATTGAATATCGGTATTGAAGGTCGTTTCCTGAATAATCGTCTGTCTGGTGAGGTTAATTACTTCCGTGAGTTACGTAAGAATATAATTGGTATCAACTCTGCTAAATATGCAACGATAGGAGGAAACTTCATTCCTTCTGAAAACATAGGTGAGGTATTGAATCAAGGTATTGATGCCTGTGTAAACTGGAATGACAAAGTAGGTGAAGATTTCACGTACAATCTTGGATTTAATATTACTTTTTACTAAAAAATAAACTTCGTAAAACGAATGAACTAAATAATATTGAAGACTATCGAAAGAGTATTGGACAACCTACTAGTGCCATTTTTTTTTGGCTGGCAGTCACAAGGTTTATTCGGAAAAGATGTGGCTATTGTCGGGCATCCCGCTTTCAGAGTTTTGGGAACTATCAGGTAGGAGATATTGCTTATGCTGACTTGAATAATGACGGAATGGTGGATAATAATGACCAGACATGTATCGGACAGAGTTTCCCGAAGACTACGTTGGGAGTGGATGTAACTTTAAACTACAAGGGATTCGGACTCTATATATTGGGTACGGCAACAACCGGAGTCACTCAAATGTTGACTAGTACTTATTACTGGAACAAAGGACTTGACGGTTATTCCGTACTTGCCAAGGAGCGTTATCATCCGGTAAATAATCCTACTGGTACACAGCCTCGTCTGACTACCACTTCGGGGAGTGAATAATTATCGCAACTCTACGTTTTGGACGAAGAACGGTTCATTTTTCCGTCTCAAGAATGTTGAATTGAGCTATACCTTGAATAATAATTCGAAAAAGGCATAGGCAAGAATTATAAATTCTTTGTGAGGGGAGCTAATTTGTTTGTATTGTCGGGTATTAAGGAACTTGATCCGGAACAGATGCTTGCCGGTATCAGCAATTATCCTGTGTACCGCACGATTACAGGTGGAGTATCTATTAACTTCTAAAGTTGACGCAATTATGAAAGTATTGAAATATATATTTAGTATGATGCTGTTGGGTGGCATCATCAGTGCTTGTGCCGACCTTGACACTAAGCTGACAAACGAATGGTCGGAAAGTGATACATGGAGAGATGCGGATATGGCGCAAGGTGTTTTGTTATCTGTTTATCAGGATGTCATGATTGCGCCCGATGCTTGGGACGGCAATTTCCTGGATGCTGCTACAGATAATGCACTGACCCGGAATTATGACTCTAAGGTGTATCGTGCCAGTCAGGGGGCATTTAGTCGTTCTACTAATCCTCTTGGCAATTGGAGCAGTTGCTATGACCAGCTTCAACGGATTCATTTGTTCTTGGATAAAGGGCTGACAGACAACGTGAGTTATGATGTAGCAAATGCAAATAACGACAAAAGAACCAAGCGTCGCCTTCAAGGTGAGGCACTTTTTCTGCGGGCATGGTGTAGTTTTCAGTTATTACAAATGTATGGAGGAAAACCGATGATGGAGAAGTGCTGGGATATCCGATTGTGACCCGGTATATTACTCGGAAGAATCTGCCCATCCTGAAAATTTTAAGCGTGATACTTATGAGGATTGTGTAAAAGCAGATATGCGATGACTGTGAAACAGCTATGTCTCTGTTACCATTAACCTATTCGGGAGGGATGCTATCTTGGGTGATATATCTTTGGTAGAGCGTCCGGATTGGCTGCTGCTGCATTGAAAGCGCGTGTATTGCTGTATGCGGCGAGTCCGGCTTATCAATCTGACCGCGTCGTAAAAAATTGAATGGTATGGGGGATTATACGATTATCGATCAGGTTGCCTATAAAGCAAAATGGGAACGTGCAGCACTCTATGCGTATGAGGTGCTCCAGATGCAAGGGATGGCTACTTATGCTGCGTTGATACCCAATGAATTGTATGACGGCGGTGATGCACAATCTGCAGAATTTCTTTTTTAGAACATTCGTAGGTCGCAGTCATGATATTGAAACAAGGCATTATCCTCCTTACTATTATGGGAATGCACAAACTATTCCATCCCAAAAATCTGGCTGCTTCATTTCCTGCTAAAAATGGTTTCCCGATAGATGATCCTCGTTCTTTATACGATAAGGATAATCCTTATGATTGCGAACGCGATAACCGTTTTTAGTGAATCTGTATTACCAAGGACGTCAGTTTGGAGCTAATGCATCTTATATTGACGTAACACCTGGAGGTAAAGATTCCGGTTATCTGGATGTGAAAGCCAGTCGTTCGGGGTATTATCTGGCAAAGTTTATCAATGCGGATGTGGCTAATTTCCTGAAACCGTTGGAAGAGCAAGATTCACGTCATTATTATCCGATGTTGCGTAAAAGGAGAGGTTTGGTTGAACTTAGCTGAGGCTTCCAATGAAGTGTGGGGGCGAAGGTAGCAGGCCCCGGATGCTCCATGTCTGCGTATGATGTCAGTCGTGTGATTCGTGAGAAATCGGGAGGGATTACGAATACGACCTATCTTGATGAAATGGCTGGTACACCGGAGAGTTTTCGGAAACTGATTCAGAATGAACGCCGGATCGAGAGTTTGCTTTCGGAGAACCAACGTTTCTGGGACTTACGTCGTTGGTTGCTGCCACTAAATGAATCAATTTTTAGGTATGGAGGTTACTCGTAAAGAGGATAGTAGCGAAAAATTTTGAAGTAAAATTGGTGGAGGAACGGCCGCTCAATGATATCCGCTATTACTATCTTCCTTTGCCGTATGATGAATTACAGAAGAATCCGAATCTGAAAAATAATAAAGGTTGGTAATAATCTAATTAAAAAGAAAATAAACACATGAAATTAGTAAAGTTTTTTATTCGTATCGTTCGTTGTGCTGGTTAGCTTTACCTCATGTTATGATGAGTATACTAACGATTATGAAACTCCCAATATGGGTTTTGCTGTGGCTAACCCCTTGCGTACAGTGATTGCTGATAGAGATATGCCTATATATATAGGCGTATCTATCGGTGGTAAACGTGAAGTGGATATGTCGGATTGGGCAAAAAATTTGAGATTGATCCGTCATTGGTAGAAGAGACTGGCAAAGTATTGCTTCCAAGTAATTACTATACATTATCTGACCAGGAATATTTTCGTGTACGTAAGTCTAATCTTCCGGTTTGCTGATGTCCGTATAGATTTTACGGAGGCATTTTATAACGATCCGCTTTGTCTGGAAGCGCACTATGCATTGCCATTTCGTATGACAGAAAACTCTTTGGGAGCTTTCTACGCGAGGGAGATGAAACAACTGTTGCTGTTATTAAATACATTAGCACTTACGCCGGAACTTATTATCGGATGGGAAAGGTGACAGAGGTGGATGCTTCAGGGATTGCCATAGGACAACCGGTAAGTTATGGTGATACGTATGATATCATCAACTGTAGTACCGTTGCTTTTAATAGCAAGGCTCCGCGCATTGTGGTTTGTCCTGGTGTTGGTAATGAAAAAGAGGGGTTGGTAGTGTAACGCTCTCAATGGATGCGGACAAGAATGTGTCAGTAACTGGTGTGGATGGAAAGGCGGCTATCAGCAATGCTTCAGGAAGTTATAAAAATAGAAGGAGACTATGAATATGTTGCTGATGTCACTAAACGCGCTCCTCAATTTGATTTGGAGTATACTTATGAGAAAGCGGGCAAATATTATCATGTAGTAGAAAATTGGTTCTACGTCAGGATCCGCTTTTATGATTTGCGCGTTGAGACATGGTGATGAGTAATAGATATGATTGAAACATAATATTAAGCAAAGATGAAAAAAAAATCTATTTCTCGTGCTATGCATTTCTTTTTATTTGTTTTGGCTGTAGTGCAGAAGCGGAATGGGAAAAATTAAAAGTAAAAGAAGTAGTGAAGACGGATCCTGTTATTGATTGGTCGGCTACTGCTGATAGTTGTACCTATGTTCTTATTGAGCAGTTTATGAATAAAGAAAAAGGAACTTTCTGGAAATCACCGAAAGATGTGAGTGGAGGCTCGTATAATATTTATTGGCAACAGGCACATGCGATGGATGTCGTTATATATTCTTATGAGCGTATAAAAGGATAAGAATCCGGCATTGGCTGCCACATACAAGAATTATTTCAAATTATGGTTTGATAATAAGGCGAATAATTATCATCATAGTGACAGTGATGAAACTGGATTTTTGAATCCTTTACGGATGATATGTGTTGATTTGCCTTACGTTGATACATTTTTGTCGGAAGCTACCGGTGATGCTGTTTATATAAATATGGCAAAAAATATTTATGATACACATATTATAACCCGGCATGGACAGATGCTAAAGGAACCGGATTGCCTTGGAAAAAGCGATGATAAGAGCCGAAAATGCTTGTACAAACTCTCCTGGTTGTTTAGTTGCTGCCAAGCTGTATATAGGAAGTTTGGAGGAGAAAATTATCTCGAAGATGCGAAAATGTTATATAAATATATTGTGGGTAGTTTACTGAAAAGTGACGGAAGAGTGGAAGAGCCTCCTTTGACATATACACAGGGGACTTTTGAGAGGCATGCCGACAATTATATCATATTACGCAGGAACGGGAATATATGAGAAAGGCTGAATTGGTAATAAACTATACAATGACTAGTGATCGTTGTTTGCAAAACTGGATTTTGCGGGATGAAGGAACAAATATGGATGGAAGTATTTTTTAAAGCGGTATTTGTGCCTTATGCTGTAAATTTGGCTTTGGATGATGATACTTCTGATTTTGTGAAAAAGCGTATTAAAAAACTTTTTGTTGGACAATGCCGAAGCATTGTGGAAAAACATGGATAGAAGAAAATATCCTGCTATGTATTGCAATTATTATTGGGGTAGTATGTTTCCTTCCAATGAAATTGCATCCATGGGGGCACAGGCAAGTGGTAGCTCTCTTTAATGGAAGGAGTTGCCCGAATGATGGTGACTCGGAAAAATAAAGTTATTTTTGTAGCCCAATATAATTAAATCGAGCTTATGAATCATCGGTTCCGTTGTTCTTGCATTATCTTGTTCATTTTTATTTTTGTATTAGTCATCTTTATGGGCAGAAGCAGGCAGTATCTACCGTTGATACAGGGTATGAACTTTGGTTGAATTACAAATCCGGCTCCAATTCCCGATTGAAGCAATCTGCTATTCGGTATGCCAGTCAGGTTCGTTTGGCGGGAAGCCAGTATGATGAAGTAATAAAAGAGGAGTTGGAGCGTGCTTTAAAAGCATTACTGGAAATTACACCGGGTTTTGTTTGTTGTGAAGAGGCTGGAATTCAGATGAGTTTCTGTACAGATAAAAGGCTGGGTAAGGAAGGATATATCATCCGTAGTGGTAAAAAGAGGATAACACTTCAAGCCTATTCCGATGCAGGGTTTCTTTATGGTACGTTCCATCTGATTCGATTGATTCAATGTGGTGAACCACTTGTACAACTGAATATAAGAGAGATACCTGCATTGGAATTTCGACAACTTAATCATTGGGATGATTTAAATGGAAATATAGAGCGGGGATATGCTGGTAAGTCGTTATGGAAATGGGAGGAGTTGCCGGAGAAAGTCGATAGTAGATATACTGACTACGCCCGTACTAATGCATCTATAGGCATAAATGGAGTCGTGTTGAATAACGTTAATGCCGATCCTCGTATTTTGCGCAGGGACTATTTGAAGAAAGTAGCTGCCTTGGCAGATGTTTTTCGTAAATACCATATACGGGTTTATCTTACAGCTAATTTTGCAGCACCTTTAGAACCGTCGGCAACTCCGGATGTGATCAAGCAATGGGGAGGGATAGGTGACCTTGATACAGCTGATCCGCGAGATCCGCATGTACAAGCGTGGTGGAAAGTGAAAGTTGATGAGATATATGAGATGATTCCTGATTTTGGCGGATTTCTAGTAAAAGCCAATTCGGAAGGTATGCCCGGTCCTCAAGACTATCATTGTACGCATGCGGAAGGAGCAAATGTGTTGGCCCGTGCTTTAAAACCTCATGGAGGTATTTTGATGTGGCGGACTTTCGTTTATAATCCGGAGATTGATAAAGATCGCATCAAACGTTCTTATAAAGAATTTCTTCCGCTTGATGGAAAGTTTGATGATAATGTAGTTTTACAGACGAAAAACGGTTCACTTGATTTCCAACCAAGTGAACCTGCCCAACCTTTGTTTGGGAGCATGAAATATACTTCTTTGATGCCGGAACTCCAGATTACTCAAGAATATACAGGACATTCTACATATCTGGTTTATCTATTGCCTATGTGGAGGGAATTCTTGGATTTTGATACCTATAGTGAAGGAAGAGGAAGTACAGTGAAGAGTATTATTACAGGTAAGACTGCTTCTTATCCCTTTCGTGCAATTGCAGGTGTGGCAAATACTGGAGATTTTACAGAACTGGACAGGACACCACTTTGCGCAAGCCAACTGGTTTGCTTTTGGGCGTTTAGCATGGAATCCCGATGAAGAAACAGAAAAAATAACTTCTGAATGGATAAAGTCTACCTGGAATTGTGACGAACAAACTCTAAAGGTTATTGAACAAATGATGATGCCGACCTGGGATCGCTTTGTTCGTAGTCATTCGCCTTATAGCCTTGGATTAACTACTCTGGTAAAATGTCATTATAAAGCAGGGTTCGGAATACGTGCCAATAAAGAGTGGAAAATTAGTAAAGAAAGTATTGGCAATGATCGTACTGTCGATGGGTCTGATTATGTATCTCAATATTGGGGGCTTAATCGTTCAATCTTTAATGATATAAACCTGTGCCCTGAATTGTATTTGCTCTGTTTTCATAATGTATCGTGGGAGCATAGAATGAAATCCGGTTTGACTCTTCGTCAAGAATTAACCGCTAATTTGAAACTGGGAATAGAACAAGCTGATAGAAATATCCGGCTTTGGAAATCAATTCGTCATAAGATTGATTCCCGGAGATTTGCAGAGGTAATGCAAAGTCTTTTTGAAAGAACGGAGAGATGCTGAAACATATTACAATGTTGCTATTCATTTTTTTTTGATCTTTATAAGTAAAATCTGTATTGGATGAGTTTTGATGTGAAAATGGTTATTTTTTTTTGTCCTTTATTGAATGGCTATTTTTCGTAACTTATTGGAAAGATTGCCGAACTTTGGGTGTGAGTAATTCATACACTTCTTGTTACTAAACTTATTACGATATTATGTTATGAATAGAAAAAGTTTTATTCTCAATCTCTGCTGTTTCTGGTATGATAAATATCATCCCAATGTCGGCACAAGCACCCAAACCCAATGTTGTTATCATCATGACCGACCAACAGCGAGCTGATTTGTGTGGTCGCGAAGGTTTTCCGATGGCTGTCACTCCTTTTGCCGATTCGCTGGCATTGAGTAATGTCTGGTTTGATAAGGCGTATACGGTAGCTCCTGCTAGTATGCCTGCGCGTTGTTCCATGTTTACAGGACGTTATCCGACTGCTACGCATGTCCGTACGAACCACAACACTCTCGATATGTATTATAAGAAAGATATGCTCGAAGTGTTTAAAGAACAAGGATATAAGACGGCATTAGTGGGAAAGAACCATGCGCATGTGAAAGGGAAAGATTTTGATTATTGTGAGGAATATTTTCATTGGGGAAAGAATCAGCGTGATACGCAGGAAGATAAGGACTTTGCATTTTTTCTGAATAATAAAAGCGAGAGGTCAATATTTGGAAGCCACCCCTTTCCCGGCAGAAGCGCAGAATCCGGTGAAAATGGTTACCAAAGCTTTGGCTTGGGCGGAGCAGCAAAAAGATTCCGCATTCTTTATGTGGGTTTCAATGCCTGAACCGCATAATCCATATCAGATATCAGAGCCTTATTTCTCAATGTTTTCTCCGGAAAAAGATACCGGCAACTTTGACTAGCCGGAACGATTTATCTAAAAAAGGAAATAAGTATGAGATTTTGGCGGAATTGGAAGATACAGCCTGCCCGAACCTGGCAAAAGATCTTCCTCGTTTGCGTGGAAATTATTTAGGAATGCTTCGTCTGATTGATGACCAGACCAAACGTCTGATTGAAGGATTCAAAGCAGCCGGGCTTTATGAAAATACCATTTTTGTAATCCTGTCAGACCATGGGGATTATTGTGGGGAGTATGGCTTGATTCGTAAAGGTGCAGGAGTGCCTGAATGTTTGACCCGTATTCCGATGATTTGGGCAGGATATAACATTCATCCGCAAAAAATCTCCTATGGATGCACATGTTTCTATTGCTGATGTATTTCCTACTATTTGTACAGCAATCGGTGCAGATATACCTCTTGGAGTGCAAGGACGCAGTTTATGGCCGATGTTGACGGGTAAATCGTACCCAAAGAAAGAATTCTCGAGTGTAATTGTACAACAGGGATTCGGTGGTGAAGATTTCACCCGGGATGAACCGTTGACATTTGCTAAAGAGGGGGCTTTGCAACCCAATAAAATAGCTCACTTTGACGAACTGAATACCTGGACACAAAGCGGAACTGAACGTATGGTTCGCAAAGATGACTGGAAACTGGTACTCGACAATTATGGTCGTGGTGAACTGTATAACTTGAAAGCCGATCCTTCCGAGATTAATAATCTTTATAATAAAAAAATATGCTTCCAAACAAATGGAATTGCTGGAAGAATTGATGACTTGGGAACTGCGTGTACAAGACCCATTGCCGGTGCCAAGAAATCGTTACCATTTTTAAGCGGAATCCATATAACTATCATTTTGAAGATAAAAAGAAATAGAACTGAATAACTAGAACTACTGTATCAATGAGAATCTTTTCGCTATTAATATTATTGGTAGTGGCATCTGCCCTGCAATCACAAGTGGTTGTGAATGAGAATGTAAAACATAGTAAATATACTTTTTCCCATTAGTCGCATCGAAAATAAAGGCGACCGTGTGTTATGATGCCAATGATTACCCGGTTGTAAAGAAGGTTGCCGAGCTGTTTGTGTCTGATATTGAAAATGTCACAGGACAGAGATTAAAATTGGCAGATGAATGGAAGAAAGGAAGAACAGTGGTGATTGTCGGTACTATTGAAAAGAATCAGGCAATTCGTCAGTTAGCCTCCAATGGGAAAATAGATATATCTCCTTTGGAAGGGGCATGGGAACGTTATCTGATCCAGACAGTTAATCATCCTTTTCCAGGAGTAGATAAAGCGCTGATTGTAGCCGGAAGTGACAGGCGAGGAGCTTCTTACGGTTTGTTTTCTCTTTCGGAAATGGCAGGTGTGTCTCCCTGGTATTGGTGGGCGGATGTCCCTGTGAAGAAACATAAAACACTTTATGTGGATGCTCCCACCACTGTTTCCAAGACCCCTTCCGTGAAATATAGAGGTGTTTTTCTGAATGATGAAGATTGGGGACTGAAACCTTGGGCCGCTAAGACTTTTGAGAAAGAGCGTGGCAATATAGGTCCCCGTACTTATGCCAAAATATGCGAATTGTTGTTACGGTTGAAAGCCAATCATCTGGCTCCTGCCATGCATCCGGTGTCGACCGCATTTTATAAGATACCTGAAAATAAGTTGGTGGCAGATACTTTTGCTATTGTAATGGGGTCCAGTCATTGCGAACCATTATTGTTAAATACAGCTAGTGAATGGAATTCAAAAACGATGGGGCCTTGGGATTATGGTAAAAATAAGGATAAAATTAATGAAGTTCTAGGAAACCGTGTAAAGGAAAACTGTGCTTATGAGAATGTATATACATTGGCTTTAAGAGGATTGCATGATGCGGCTATGGGAGGAGGTGATGTCCCCATGAAAGAAAAGGTCAAAATGCTGGAGAGTGCGTTGAAAGACCAGCGTAATTTGATTGCAGAACATATTGATCGACCGGTTGAAACAATTCCACAGGCATTTACTCCATACAAGGAGGTGTTGGAAATCTATTCGAATGGATTGGAATTGCCGGATGATGTAACCATTATTTGGCCGGATGATAACTTCGGCTACATGAAGCGCTTAAGTGGCCCGCATGAACAGAAGCGCTCCGGGCGTGCAGGTGTTTACTACCATGTCTCTTATCTGGGAGTTCCCCATAGCTATTTGTGGTACAGCACTACTCCCCCGGCTCTGATGTATGAGGAACTCCGAAAGGCGTTTATGATACGACGGCAGACCGTATCTGGCTGGCTAATTGCGGTGATTTAAAAGGAGCCGAAATGCAAGTGTCTTTATTCCTTGATATGGCTTATGATATAGATAGCTTTAATGCGAATAATGTGGTTACCTATCCCGCCCGTTGGTTGGCAAAGATGTTTGGGGGATCAGTATTATAGCGTATTTGAAGATATCACTTCTTCGCATATCAATCTGGCCTTTTCCGGAAACCGGGAATATATGGGTTGGGGATATTGGAATAATTATTGGGGCGGGGGAGAAAACGTACGGATACGGAGTTCTCTTTTGCCAATTATAATGAAGCAGAAAATCGTCTGAACGAATATAGCCGCATTGGGAAGAAAGCGGAAAATCTTTTGGCATCTTTGGATAAAGACAGTCAGCCGGCTTTTTATCAGTTATTATACTACCCGGTGAAAGGTGCCGAACTGATGAACCACATGACTATAAAGGACAATATTATCGGCAGTATGTTCGTCAGCAGCGTGCCACCGCTAATTTGATAAAGGAGAAGGTAAAGAATTACCATGATAGTCTGCAAATCATAACTGAAGGGTATAATTCTTTGTTGAACGGGAAATGGAAATATATGATGTCTTTGAAACAGAATTATGAAGGTTCCAGTTCTTACTTTATGCTTCCGTTGATGGAAGAAAGTTATACACCGGTTGGTGCTCCTAAATTAGCTCTTCAGGCAGAAAGTGAAATTTTGGATAAAGGTGGGTTGAGCTATCATAGTTTGCCTGTTTATAACACTTTTTTCCCGTAAAAAGCCATTGGATCGATGTGTATAATCAAGGAAGTGGAGATTTGAGTTGGACTGCAAAGCCGTCGGACGATTGGATTATAGTGTCTCAAAAAAGCTGGGAAAACTCTGACAGAGGACCGAATCAGGGTATCTGTTGATTGGGAGAAAGTTCCGGTTGGAGAGAGTATTAAAGGTGCTGTGGAGTTTAGTTCTAATGATCAAAAAGAATGTGTATTGGTTTCTGTTTTTTAATCCGGCGTCTCCTGTGCGTGATGAGATGCAAGGAGTATATATGGAAGAGAATGGGTATGTCTCTATTCCGGCTGCAGGGTTTCATCGTAAGTTTGAGAGTAATGACATAAAAATGAATATTCTTCCCGGGGTTGGGGTTGAAGGGTGTGCTTTGCAATTAGGGAATCCTATATCTCCCTTACAGATGTATCGTGCTGGTGATGTACCTAGAGTGGAATATGATTTTTATACGTTTAATGCCGGGATTTATGATGTGTATACCTATGTTCTACCTACATTCCCTTTGCACGCAGAGCGAGACTATAAATTGCCGGAACATACTAATTCGGATACGAAGTATAGTGTCCGTATAGATGATGGGTTCTATTTCTACTCCATCTACTTCTGCTATTGAGTATTCTCAAGTTTGGTATGATAGTGTACTGAAGAATTGTAGAGTGAATAAATCTACTTTGTATGTGAAGAAGCCGGGCAAACACACACCCTACAGATACGTTGTGGTGATCCCGGGGTCGTCATTCAGAAAATAGTCATCGACATGGGAGGATTAAAACGTTCATACCTTGGACCTGAAAGCACAAAATGTAATTAGCCTAATTGATTGGAGAACCAGATGGCTTTGCCATGGGTTCTCCTTCTTTTTGTGGTATTCCCAGTATAGGCATCCCATCTTTGTCCCACTCTATTTTTTGTAAGCGGGGAGTACGTGAATCCATTGCACCCGGAGCATCATTCGGTATCTGACGGGCATGATAAAGCATATAACATTCTTTTCCATCCGGTGAAGAGACGAAAGAACTGCCGCCGGGGCCAAAAACTTCATTCTCCGGTTCCTGCTGAAATACGGGTGTCGGATGTTTCTTCCAGGAAGCAGGGTCCAACAGGTTGGCATTGGCGTCTGCTGTTAGCAATCCTACACAATAATAGGGAGTCCAGCTACCGCTGGCGGAATAAAAAATGCATACTTTATCTTTATTCTTCGGCTGGAAGAAATGAGGTGCTTCGTTCACATGGATCGGATAGGCTGTTTTGCTGCCATCGGGGATTCACCCATTGACACTCCCATTCATATTCAGGTTTGGAAATCAGAACTCTGTCGGAAGAAAGAGTCCACGGATTTTCCATCGAAGCGATGTAAATACATTGTGTCTCGCTGTCAATTCTTCGTTTTTGCCATCCGCACCAAATCATGTAACGCTGTCCGTTGTGTGTTCGAAAGTACTCGCATGAATTGCCCAGTTATTATCTTTGTCGGTCGGTATGCGCCCTTTCATGACAAACTTACCCTCTGTAGGAATATCAGCCTCGTTTTCAATCACATAAATCTGGTGATTGTCCATATTACCATCGTCTGCTGCGAAGTAAATATACCATTTGTTGTTGATGCGATGCATTTCGGGGCCCATAAGTGATGGGAATTGCTTGGATCGGTTGGTATCCATACCGGCTTTCTAAGACTGTCATTCAAATTTGTAATATCACTGGTCTCCCAGAGCATGATTCTGCTTTCAGAGCCTTGCGTATAATAATATTTCCCTTTATAAAAAACAGCCCATGGCTCTGCTCCTCTTTCACGTAGCGGATTTGTATAAGTAGCTCCTGTTATGGCTTCCTTTTCCGGCTCTGTTTTCTTCTTGGGTTGACAGGATGCACAAATAATGACTAAAAAGTACGGCTAGTAATAACAATCTGCTTTTCATGGTATTTTTCATTTAATAATGACACTGCAAAGAAAGCACAAAATCCTGATAAATCATCTTTTTTTTGCAGATTGGTTAGTATTTATCCTTAATTGGTTTGTATTTATTGAATTTCTAGTTGTTTTTTCTCATCTTTGTGGCACGAACTTTAAAATTGATATTGTATGAAACTGAAGCACCTTATTCTTCTTAGTGTTATTTGCTGTTCCCAGTCTGTATTTGGACAAAAAGCCAATCAACAACCGAAGACGAGTGGCAATCCTGTATTTCCGGGATGGTATGCCGATCCGGAAGGAATTGTATTTGGGGATGAATACTGGATTTATCCTACGTATTCGGCGCCTTATGACGAACAGACTTTCATGGATGCCTTCTCATCTAAAGACCTGGTGAATTGGACAAAGCACCCGAAAGTGTTATCAAAAAGAGAATATTAGTTGGTTTGAACGTGCTTTGTGGGCACCTGCCGTGATTCATGCGAATGATAAATATTATATATTCCTTTTCGGTGCCAATGATATCCAGAATAATAATGAATTAGGCGGAATAGGTGTTGCTGTAGCCGACAATCCCGCAGGACCTTTTAAAGATGCGTTGGGAAAACCGCTGATTGATAAAATTGTAAATGGTGCGCAACCGATCGATCAGTTTGTTTACAAAGACGATGACGGACAGTATTATATGTATTATGGTGGCTGGGGACATTGTAATATGGTGAAACTGGCCCCGGACTTGTTGAGTATCGTACCGTTTGAAGATGGTACCCTTTATAAGGAAGTAACCCCCCGAAAAATATGTAGAGGGACCTTTTTATGTTGAAACGTAACGGAAAATACTATTTTATGTGGTCAGAAGGCGGTTGGACCGGACCAGATTATTGTGTTGCTTATGCCATTGCCGACTCACCGTTCGGACCCTTCAAAAGAGAAGCAAAAATATTACAGAGAGATCCCAAATATTGGAACAGGTGCCGGTCATCATTCAGTTGTAAAAGGGCCGGGAGAGGATGAATGGTACATCATTTATCATCGCCATCCATTGGGTGAAACGGATGGAAACGCTCGTGTGACCTGCGTTGACCGTATGTACTTTGATAAAGATGGAAAAATAAAAACCCATAAAGATGACTTTCGAGGGAGTAAAGGCAAGCCCATTGAAGTAAAAATCTGAAAAGTTCAGCCCATCCATAATTAATATTTTAATAAAGATGGGCTTTTTTGATTTATTGTTTTATTTTTGTCCTTGTAAATCAAACATACTTATTATAATGAAAACCAGATATACACACTCTTTTCCGACTCCCTTTTTGTGGAAAAGGTTTCTCGAGGGAGATTCGAGTGCGTATACCAAATCTATAATCGAACGGTGCAAGATCTGTTTCGATTCGGACTATTATATACTTCAGACAAAGAATTAATTAAAGATTGCATACATGATGTGTTTGTGAAAATTCACATGAATCGTGCAAAGTTAGCCCCAACAGATAATATTGCAGCTTATTTGACGGTAGCGTTGAAAAACACTCTTTTTAATGCACTAAAAAAAACAACAGATTCTCTTTCGTTTGATGAAATAGGTGAGAGAGAAGAGACGGTTGACGAATCCCCCAGTCCGGAAACTATATATATTAATAATGAACAGGAAAAACACGTTCAGGCAACCGTGCATACTATGATGTCTGTATTGACGGACAGACAGCGTGAAATTATTTATTATCGATATATCAAAGAGATGAGTATCGATGAAATAAGTAAGGTGACAGACATGAATAATCAATCTGTTTCTAACTCCATTCAACGGGCTTTGGGACGTATCCGGGACTTATTTAAGAGAAAATAAGAGAGAATAATCAACCTATTTTTCCTGCCTATCAAACAAAAAAGTGGAAAAAAAACTTCGAAAAGGTGAGTATAAAAATGAAAGTACAACTGTTATTCATACGTAAAGACAATGAAAATGATGAACTCTGAACAAAAACATACAGATTTTTCCCTATATACTTTTGAAGAATTCCTTCAGAATGATTTCTTTATTTCTTCCATGAATTATCCTACGGAAGAAACACAGAAGTTCTGGGATGAATTTGAACAGATGAATCCTTCTAATATAGATGAATATATAGCAGCAAAAAGATATTTGGAGGTTTTTTCAAAAGAGAAAGAAGAAGTACTTTCAAACGAGGAAACGGATGATTTATGGACTCGTATTCAGGCAACCAATATAAATAAGGAGAAGGCGAAACGTAAGAACTATTTCTTAATAGGATTGAGCTCGGCGGCTAGTGTTGCTATTCTTGTGGGATGTTTCTTCTTATTAAAGAGTTATTCTTCGGTGCTGGATCCGGATATTGCCACTTTTGCAGTGAATACCAAAGCTGATTTGCCTCTGACGGAAGAAACACTGTTGATTTTGGCGGAAGATAACGTAGTGAGCCTGAAAGAAAAAAGAAACGGAGATTACGTATAATTCCGTAGAAATCAAAACAAATCAGGAAAGTATACAAAAGGAAAAATCGGCAGCTTACAATCAATTGGTCATTCCGCGTGGAAAGCGATCGGTATTGACGTTTGCCGATGGATCTAAAGTCTGGGTGAATGCCGGCACGAGAGTGATTTATCCGGTAGAGTTTGAAAAAGATAAACGTGAAATCTATGTGGACGGAGAAATCTACATAGAAGTAGCCAGAGATGAAAACCGCCCTTTCTATGTGCGGACCAAAGATATGAATGTCAGGGTGCTTGGTACTAAATTTAATGTAACGGCGTATGAGTCGGAAGCAATTAGAAGTGTAGTGCTGGCGCAAGGATGTGTTCAGGTAGAGACAGCCCGGACTCCGAAAAGCGATTTTGGCTCCTAATCAGATGTTCAGTTCTGCCGATGGAAAGGAAAATATATCACAAGTAGATGTAGAACAGGCAATATCGTGGATAAATGGACTCTATTGTTTCCAAAGTGCCGATTTGGGAATTGTCTTGAAACGTCTGTCTACCTATTATGGCGTGAATGTAGAATTTGACCCAGCGCTAAGTAAAATAAAATGTTCCGGAAAAATCGATTTGAAAGACAACTTTGAAACAGTTATTAATGGATTAACCTTTGTTGCACCAATTTCTTATGCCTATGATGAACAATATAAAACGTATCGAGTAGTAAAGAAATAGATATAAAAAAATAAGATAATAAACTAATCTAACTCCCGTATTTTATGGTAATTATTGTAGAGAGTGGATGATACACGCTATCATCTAGCTGGGATGTGTGTGCCCAAGAATGTTTAGACACAGAAAATAATATTATGAGAAATTTTTAACATGTTTAATATGAAAAATGCAATTAGAGAACGGAAGAGTAAGGTTCTCGGGCTATTCCTTTGCTTTTTTACTTCTCGGAATAGACTACTCTTTCGCAAGTTACAACAATTATTCTCAATTTAAGACCCTCTCGGTCAGCATTAATAACTCGACGTTGAGAGAATTGCTTAAAACACAATAGAGAAAAAGTAGTCAATTTGTTTTCTTCTATTTAGATGACGCTGTCAACTTAGAACGTAAGGTATCTATCGACAGTAAGAATAAGAATATAGAAGAAATTTTTCTGAACTTTTCGAAGGTACTTCGTGTACTTATCGGATCTCTGACAGGCAAATATTTATTTCCGGAAAAGCCCCTGCTTCAACCGAACAGCAACAGAATAAGCGGAAAATATCCGGACGTGTCACTGATATAAAAAGGAGAGCCGCTTATTGGGGTGAACGTCACTGTGGATGGAGATGCAAATGGTTCGATTACGAATATGGATGGTTTGTATGAGATATTCGTAACCAAGAAGAGTGTAGTGCTTAAATTTACCTATATCGGGTTTAAAACTTCTGAAATACGAACCAATGCTTCGACCAACATTTATGATGTCACCTTGGAAGAACAGGTCAACGAATTGGAAGAGACTGTTATTGTGGGTTATGGTACCCAGCGTAAAAATAAGTAATATCGGTGCACAGTCTTCCATGAAGATGGAAGATATTAAGACGCCTTCTGCCAGTTTAACAACTACATTGGCAGGTCGTTTGGCGGGTGTTGTGGCTGTACAACGTACAGGAGAACCGGGAAAAGATGCTGCTGATATCTGGATTCGTGGTATTTCCACTCCCAACACTTCTTCTCCGCTGGTATTGGTGGATGGAGTGGAACGTTCGTTCAATGACATCGATCCGGAAGATATTGAATCGTTGACAACGCTGAAAGATGCATCAGCAACAGCTGTGTATGGTGTACGTGGTGCCAATGGCGTAATTTTGATTAAAACCAAACCGGGAAAGGTAGGAAAACCGACAGTGAGCGCGGATTATTATGAATCGTTTACCCGTTTCACGAAGATGGTCGATTTGGCAGACGGTATCACTTATATGAATGCAGCCAACGAGGCAATGCGTAATGACGGTATTGCTACGAAAATATACAGAAGATCAGATACGTAACACGATTGCTGGTAAGGATCCTTATCTATATCCGAATGTGGATTGGTTGAAAGAAATCTTTAATGATTGGGGACATAATCGCCGTGTGAATGTAAATGTACGCGGTGGTAGCGAGAAAGTCGCTTATTATGCATCAGTCAGCTACTTTAATGAGACAGGTATGACGGTGACTGATAAGAATATCGACACCTATGATTCTAAAATGAAATATAGCCGTTACAACTTTACTACCAATTTGAATATCGACGTAACTCCTACTACTAAGGTCGAGATCGGTGCGCAAGGTTATCTGGGAGAAGGAAACTATCCGGCCATCTCTTCTGCCGATTTGTATAATGCGGCAATGTCTATCTCACCGGTTGAATATCCGAAGATGTTCTTTGTTAACGGAGAAGCCTATGTGCCGGGAACTTCAACCAATAATAACTTTAACAACCCTTATTCACAGGCTACACGTCGTGGTTATGTCAACCTGACGAAAAATCAGATTTACTCTAATTTGCGCGTCACACAGAATTTGGATATGCTCACGAAAGGACTGAAACTGACTGCTATGTATGCATTCGACGTATACAATGAGATACATGTACATCAGGACCGTGCGGAGTCTACCTACAACTTCCTGGACACTAGTGTTCCTTACGATATGAATGGGCAGCCTATTTTGCAACGTATTTATGAAGGAAGTAACGTGTTAAGCTATAAACAGGAAACGAGTGGTAACAAAAAAGACCTATTTGGAGGCTTCCTTGAACTATGACCGGACATTCAACGACGATCATCGTGTCAGTGCGTTATTCCTGTTCAATCAGCAATCCAAACTATTATATCCGAAAGGAACACTGGAAGATGCGATTCCGTATCGTATGATGAGTATTGCCGGTCGTGCCACTTATTCATGGAAAGACCGTTACTTCGCAGAGTTCAACATCGGTTATAACGGTGCCGAGAATTTTTCGCCCAAACATCGTTTCGGAACTTTCCCTGCATTTGGTGTAGGATGGGTTGTTTCAAATGAGAAATTCTGGCAACCTCTGTCGAAGGCAGTTTCTTTCTTGAAGATACGTTATACAGATGGTAAAGTGGGTAATAGCGAAGTTTCCGACCGTCGTTTCATGTATCTGGATCAGATGAAAGAAAATGGAGACTATGGTTATAAATTCGGACCGAATGGAACTAAGTGGTCCGGTTATGAAACAGTGAATATGGCTGTTGACCTGATTTGGGAAGAATCTCGTAAACAAGACCTGGGTATTGACCTTAAGCTATTTAATGACGATCTGTCTATTGTATTCGACTTGTTTAAAGAACGTCGTGAAAACATCTTGTTGAAGCGTGAACATTCTATACCTTCATTCCTGGGGTACAACACATCTGCTCCTTACGGAAACATCGGTATCATAGAAAATAAGGGATTTGACGGAACAATCGAATATAACAAGCGTATCAATAAAGACTGGGTAATTGCGCTTCGTGGTAATGTCACCTTTAATAAGGATAAATGGATTCAGGGAGAATTGCCGGAACAGAAATACGAATGGATGAACCAATATGGGCACAACATCAATGGAGTGAAAGGATATGTTGCCGAGGGACTGTTCACTCAAGCTGAAATAGATGATATGGCACGCTGGGAATCTTTGTCGGCTGCCAATAAAGCCATTACTCCCAAACCGTTTGCTTCACAGTTTGGAACAGTGAAAGCCGGAGATATCAAATACAAGGATTTAACAATGACGGTCAGATAGACGCATACGACCAGACTTACATTTCTCGTGGGGATGTGCCGACAACTGTCTATGGTTTCGGATTTACAGTAGGTTGGAAAGACTTGTCTGTGGGTATGATGTTCCAGGGCGTAGCAGGAGCCGAACGTGTTTTGAATGGTAGCAGCGTTAATCCGTTTAATGGCGGTGGCGGTAGTGGTAACCTTTACTCTAACATTGGCGACCGTTGGACAGAGGAAAATCCGGATCAGAATGCCTTTTATCCGCGTTTGTCTTATGGAAGCGAAACAACCAGTAATATTAATAACTTCCAGAAAAGTACCTGGTGGGTGCGTAACATGAACTTCCTGCGTCTGAAGACATTGCAGCTCTCTTATAATCTGCCGAAACCCTGGGTGAATAAAGTTCATCTGAAGAATGCGGCTGTATATGTAATGGGAACTAACCTGTTCACTTTGAGTCGCTTCAAATTGTGGGATCCGGAGTTGAATACCGATAATGGTGCTTCTTATCCGAATACGACTTCTTATTCAGTTGGTATTAATTTCACATTCTAAACAAAAAGATAATGAAAAAATATAATTATATAATCGTAAGTTTGCTGGCGTGTCTCTTGACGACATCTTGTAATGACTATTTTGACCAGGTGCCTGATGACCGTTTATCACTCAAGGAGATTTTCACAACCAGAGATGGAGCCTTGCGGTATCTTTCGAATGTATACACATTCTTACCGGATGAATTTAACCAACGTCAGGTGCATGAAACAAGTCTGTACCGTACTCCCGGTCCTTGGACAGGCTCCAGCGACGAAGCAGAGTGGACAAATGACAATAAAGGGAAACTGATAAATAACAACTCTATCGATGCGACGGAAGGAACAATGGTATTATATCGCTGGAAGAGCTGGTTTTCAGGTATTCATGAAGCGGCAGTATTTACAGAAAATGTAGATCAGGCACCGCTGACTGTTACAGAAAGAAATCAATGGAAAGCGGAAGCAAGAGCTTTGCGGGCGATCTACTATTTTTATCTAGTACGTACTTATGGTCCGGTTCCTTTGCTTGAAAAGGACTTCCCGATGGATACTCCGAGTGATGAGTTGCAACTCTCGCGTAATACGGTAGACGAGTGTTTCGATTTTATGGTATCAGAGTTGAAAGGTGCACAAAACGATGGTTTATTGGACGATGCTTCTACCGACAAAGTGTCCGGATATGGCCGTATTGACAAGGCGATTGCACAGGCGTTTATCATCGAGGCATTGACTTTATCGTGCCAGCTGGTTGTTTAATGGAGAGTGCACTTACTATTCAGGCCTGGCTAATACGGACGGAACAAAGCTGTTCCCTAACAAACCGGACGAAGCTACCAAACGTGCCAATTGGCAGAAAGTGATTGATGAATGTAACACTTTCTTCTCTAATTATGGAAGTCGTTATCATTTGATGTATACCAATAAGGACGGTGTTTCTGTTTCCGGTCCGGACTCGGAAGGATTCAGTCCGACGGAATCTTATCGCCGTGCAGTAAGAACCTTGTTTTCTGAAATGGGTAACAATAAAGAAATGATTTTCTACCGTTTGGATAATGCTGCCGGAACCATGCAGTACGACCGTATGCCGAATAGATCCGGTAATACGACCAACTATAGGGGGTGGTAGCTTGTTGGGAGCAACCCAAGAAATGGTAGATGCCTATTTCATGTCAAACGGAGAATCCCCTATCTCCGGCTATAGTGCTGATGGTGTCACTCCGATTATCAATGAAGAATCCGATTATGTAGAAGAGGGAGTCTCTACAGCAGAATACAAAGGAATAGACGGTACTTTATATGCACCGGTAGGAACCAGAATGATGTATGTTAATCGTGAACCTCGTTTCTATGCAGACATAACCTTTAGTAATTCAAAATGGTTTGAAGGAACAGAAGGCGGTTATATAGTAGATTTCACTTATAGCGGAAGCTGTGGTAAGGAACAAGGTAGCAATGACTATACGAGTACAGGTTATTTAGTACGTAAATGTATGGATTCCGGTGACCGTAACCAGAATCTGGTTTGTGTGCTCTTGCGTCTGACTAATATTTATTTTGACTATATCGAAGCGCTTGCACATGTCAGCCCGACTCATGAAGACATCTGGACATATATGAACATGATCCGTAAGCGTGCAGGTATTCCGGGATACGGTGAAACAGTCAATCTGCCTAAACCGACTACAACGGAAGAAGTCATGGAGCTGATTCGTAAGGAGAAACGCATTGAGTTGAGTTTCGAAAACTGCCGTTATTTTGATGTACGTCGCTGGGGATTGGTAAATGAGTATTTCAACAAAGCAATTCACGGTATGAATGTCAATTATGACGGAAATGAATTCTTCAAACGTACGGAGATTGTGAAGCGTATTTTTGACCGTCAGTACTTCTTCCCCATACCACAGGGCGAAATTGATATTGATAAGAACTTGGTTCAGAATACAGGATTCTAAATACTGATTATAAAATAGAAATTATGATGAAACAATATATTTTCTCTGCAGTTTGTCTCATGTCCGGTGTCCTTTGTATGTCCTCTTGCAATGAGGATAAACAGGCAAAGCCATATACCCCGGATTACGAGATTGTACCGGAGTATACCAATGCGGATACCTGGACTGCCTATGAAGCATTTAATGATAACTTACTGGACCCCGATAAGAATATTTATAAAACAAGTACCGCTTATACTGCTGCTACCGACCGTAATAACGGAGCTGCCGCTATCTGGTGCCAACCGATCTATTGGGATATGGCTATGAAACGCATATAAACGTGCAAAAGCGGAAGGAGATACGGAAAGAGAAAACAAATACAAGCAGTTGTGTGATGATTTGTTTGCCGGAAATAAAGCACATTATGTAAACTTTTGATTTCGACGATAATAATGAGAATACCGGCTGGTTTATCTATGATGATATACAGTGGTGGACCATTACTTTGGCACGTGCTTACGAATTATTTAAAGTGGAAGAGTATCGCAGTCTGGCAGAAGCAAAGTTTTGCACGTGTATGGTACGGTTCTCCCCGCGTAGGTGATACGGGTTCTTATGCAGATCCTGAAAAGAATTTGGGTGGAGGTATGTTCTGGCAATGGCAGCCTATCGGCAATCCGAATGAAAATGCTGCCGGTGATGGTAAGATGGCTTGTATCAATTTCCCGACTGTGGTAGCTGCATTGACCCTTTACAACAACGTTCCTGCCGATCGTGTGGCTGATCCGAATCCGGAAAGCTGGAGTAATAAGTACGGTGATTTTACCCGTCCGCATTATGAAACGAAGGAAGCTTATCTGGCAAAAGGAAAAGAAATCTATGAATGGGCTGTGAAGAATCTGGTAGACAGCAATACCGGAGAGGTTGCCGACAGCAAGCATGGTGAAGGCAATCCGGCATGGTCGGACCATGTATACAATCAGGCCACTTTTTATCGGAGCTTCGTTATTGCTTTATAAAGCTACCGGTGAGAAAACATATTTGGACAATGCAATTTTAGGAGCTGACTATACAATGAATACCATGTCCGGAACGTATGATTTACTGCCGTTCGAGAGTGGCGTGGAACAGGGTATTTATACCGCTATCTTTGCGGAATACATGGCCATGCTGGTAAATGATTGTGGCCAGACCCAGTACGTACCGTTCTTGAAACGTAACATTAATTACGGCTGGGCTAATCGCGACCGGACACGTAATTTGTGTGGTGGCGAATATCATAAGGCACAGATAGAAGGCGCTACTATTGACAGCTATAGTGCATCCGGAATACCGGCATTGATGTTATTGTTTCCGGCAGATAAATAATTGTAACCCATAAAAAAGAAGAATAATGAATACGAAATATTCAAATTGGAAAATGTGGTATTATGTGTTATGCATGGTACTGACACTTCAATTGGCGGCTTGTTCTGAAGAAACGCATGACGAGTATACTGCGGCTCCTGAAATAGAGGATACCTATATCGACCAACTAGATGCATTGATTGCTGAAATGACCGATTTGCAGCAAAATTCGGAATACGGAGATAAAAAAGGACAGTATCCCACCGAAAGTCGGGCTATTCTGACAGATGCGATAGATGATGCCAATCGTGCGGTACTTTTAATCAAATATCAGCAACCCTCTCCGTCGGAAAGTGAGAAACAACGCTATGTGGCAGAAGCCAAGGCGTCTATAGAACAGTTCAAGAGTACGATCCGTACAGAAGACGCTGAAACAACACCGGCTGAACTGTTTGTGGACGGACGTCGTGATGGTGGTTCTTATATCGATTTCGGACGTAGCGAAGAATATGTCAATTTCGGAACCGAAGGAAATCAAGCCTTTACTGTCGAGTTCTGGGTGAAAGTAACCAAAGGTGGTGGAAAAAGATCAGAATGTGTTCCTCTCTACCTATATGGGCGGTGACGGATGGCGCAATGGCTGGATGATGTATTGGCGTAATGCAGACGGTGGTATTTATCGTGCAACTTGGGGCGAAACAGGAGGAAATATCTGTGAACCGTCACTAAAGGCACCGGAAGATGGAGAATGGCAACATTTCTTGTTTGTGTACAGTGATAAAGGCTTGCCGGGCAGTCCGGAGCTTCGTGCGAAGTTGTATGTGAACGGAGAAGTGAAAACAACCGAGGGAAGCGTGGGTAGCAGATTCTATAATTCAAGCAACTATGCCAACTATAATGCACCGATGACCGCTTTCGGACGTTATATGCGTACCAGTGAATAATCTGTTTGAAGAAGGCTTTGCCGGTTATATGAAGAAAATCCGTATCTGGAAGAGCGCAAAGGATAACGAATATGTTCAGAATTCTTATAATGGAACGGCTGAAGTGACGGGTAAAGAAGCAGATTTGGCGGCAGCATGGGATTTCATGACCAAACCTTCCGGTTCAGGTAATGAAGTAATAGACCTGACAGGCCGTCATACTGCTAAGATTATCGGTACTTACGAGTGGCAACGTATTGTTGAATAATAATGTAAAACGATGAAAACATGAAATGTTTAACTAATAAATGGAGAGAGGGAGCAATGCTCCTCTCTTTCCTCCTGATTTCTAGTCTGGCAGGGATATTTACCGCTTGTGACGATATTGAAGACGAGTATATAACAGATACACAGTTGAGTATCTTGCAGGAAAATCGTGCGTCATTGAACTATTTATTGAAGAATTCAACCTACGGAACTGCTCCCGGGACATATCCTGAAACCGGAAAGGATATATTAAATGCCGCTATTACCGAGTTGGATGCACTGATAACACGGGTAGAAGCTGGTGAGGAACTGGATGAAACAACTTTGGAAACTGCTGTAGCAAAGGTAAATCAAGCGATTGACGAGTTTAAAAATTCAAAATATTACAATCTGTCTCCGGAAGCACAGCAATATATCAATAATTTACTGGCTAAGGCGGATGAAATACTTGCGATCGTTAATGATGAAACGAAGTGGGGAAATCATCAGGGACAATATCCGGTAGAAAATAAGTCGGTTTTGGAGAGTGCAGCTAAAGACTTGGAAAGTCTGGCTGAAAGAATCAAATCCGGTTCCATCACAGATATGACGCAGGAGATTTATGATGAGACTATTGCTGCTGCCGATAAGAAAGTAGAAGAAGTTGAAGATTCTGCATGGCCGGATAACAGTCAGATTACCTGGAATCTGTTTGTAGATGGAAATGCCGGTTCCTATATAGACTTTGGTTATAGTGAGGATTATGTGAAGTTTGGAGAGGATGACAATCAGGCATTTACGATTGAACTTTGGGTGAATATCAAAGAATATTGCAATAAGCAGGGAGAAGACAACTGTACTTTCCTTTCTACCATGACAAACGATCCTCATTGGAGCGGATGGCGTGCCCAGGGATCGTACAAAGGGATTGTTGAGAACAATGGTTGCTCACTGGCAAGATAATAATCACACAAATCCACAAGAATGGGAACCGGGATGGAAAAAGTCGGACAACTGGACCAAAGATCGTTGGACGCATTATGCATTCCTCTTCAGGGATAAGGGATTGCCGGGATTTGATACTCCGACAGATGTGAAGTGCTATTCCATGATTGATGGTACGAGACAAGGTGAAGTCATTCGTGTGGGTGAGTCCTGGAGAACGTATATCAATAAACAATCCATAGCCAATCAGATTAAAATGACCGGATTCTGTATGATGGACAATAATGGAAACCGTAACGAATGGTTCTCCGGTTACATAAAGAAGATACGTATCTGGAAAACAAACCGGACAGAAAATCAGGTATATGCTTCTTATATGGGGAATGAAGAAGGTGTAAGTGCCGATAATCCGAATTTGGTAGAAGCCTGGGATTTTGAAGTGAAAGGTGATCAGCCTACTCAAAGTGCTACCAGAACAATTACAGGTTTGAAAGGTCATACAGCAACATTAGTTGGTGATAACTGGCAATGGATTGAATCCACAGACATTACAGATAACAAATAATTGTTTACCGGGATGAGTTTTCAATAGGTAGATTAAAATATTCCCCTTATCTCTGTCATAAGGACAGAGTAAGGGGAAATTATTCTCCAATAACCCTTTATTAATCCTTTATTTTTATTGTAGAAAAGTGTTTTGGTCTGTATTTGTTCTTTATTGAATAAATATTATCGTTTTTTTTTCAGCTATTTCTGCAATCTTTGTAACAGGAAAAATACTATAAACTTATAAATTATCATGAAAAGCAAAATTCTTTTGGCCTCTGACACTACTATTGGGGAGTATCAACTACCACATGGGCAGTCGGTAATTTAGGAAAAGCAAACCAGAAGAAGCATGCGTATACGAACGAAGATGTATGGGCAGCTTATGAAGGATTTAATAATACACTACTAGACTCCAATAAATATATTTACAAGACAAATTCGTCCTATCCGAGTGCTGTTGACCGTGGCAATGGAGCAGCGGCTATCTGGTGTCAGCCTATTTATTGGGATATGGCAATGAATGCCTATAAACTGGCAAAAGGCACAGAAAGACAGAAAGAAGACAAGTTATTATAAAACACTCTGCGAGAAAATATTCGCAGGGAACAAAGCGCAATATTGCCAGTTCGATTTTGATGATAACAATGAAAATACCGGCTGGTTCATCTACGATGACATCATGTGGTGGACTATCAGCCTGGCACGCGGCTACGAACTTTTTGGAGTGGATGAATATCTGAAACTCTCGGAAGCCAGTTTCAAACGGGTATGGTATGGCTCGGAAAAAGTGGGTGATACCGGTTCGTATGACAAAGAAAACGGAGGTATGTTCTGGCAATGGCAACCCATTCAAAATCCGAAACCGAATAAATTCGGTGATGGAAAGATGGCATGTATCAACTTTCCGACAGTTGTTGCAGCATTAACCCTCTACAATAACGTACCTGAAAATAGAAAAGAATCGACCGACAAACGGCCGGATTATCAGACGAAAGCTCAATATCTTGCCAAAGGTAAAGAAATCTATGAATGGGGAGTGGAAAATCTCTTGGATAAAGCAACAGGAAAGATTGCCGATAGCCGTCATGGAAATGGCAATCCCGCATGGAAAGCGCATGTCTATAATCAGGCAACCTTTATCGGAGCGTCCATACTGCTTTATAAGGCGACCGGAGAGAAACGTTATCTGGACAATGCTATTCTGGCAGCAGACTATACAGTGAAAGATATGTCTGCAGAACATAAAAGTGCTACCTTTCGAAGGTGGTATTGATGAACAGGGTATCTATACTGCTATCTTTGCGGAATACATGGCATGGTTGGTGTATGATTGCGGACAAACCCAATATCTCCCGTTCCTGAAACGTACCATCAAAACAGGTTGGGCAAACAGAGATAAGACACGGAACGTATGTGGAGGCGAATACTATAAAAAGTTGCCGGAAGGTGCGGAAATCGACAGTTATTCTGCTTCCGGTATACCGGCATTGATGCTTTTGTTTCCGGCTAAGAAATAAATAGAAAACGACGGAATTTGCGTAAAATAGATTAAATAAACAGGTGATTTAAATTATGAAACAACAACTGATGATGCTGTTACTGGGAACAGCTTCTGTACTTTGTAGCTGTGAGACCCAGGTAGAACAGCACGAGAAGAATGAATTACGTGCTCCGGCATATCCGCTGGTGACAATTGATCCTTATACTAGTGCATGGTCTACTACGGACAATCTATACGACAGTCCTGTAAAACATTGGACAGGCAAGGATTTTTCTTTACTTGGTGTTGCAAAAAGTAGACGGACAAACCTACCGTTTCATGGGAACGGAAGAGCTGGAACTAAGACCTTTGGTGAAGACATCCGAACAAGGTAGCTGGACAGGAAAGTATACTACTCAACAGCCTGCTGACGGATGGCAGAATGCCGGATTCAATGATAAAGCCTGGAAAGAAGGCGAAGCTGCCTTCGGAACAATGGAGAATGAACATGTAGCCAAAACACAGTGGGGAGAAGAATTTATCTGGGTACGCCGGGTAGCTGATATTCAGGAGGACTTGACAGGAAAGAATGTATATCTGGAATTCTCTCATGACGATGATGCTATTATTTATATCAACGGCATCAAAGTGGTAGATACAGGTAATGCTTGTAAAAAGAACGAACGGGTGAAACTGTCGGAAGAAGTAGTAGCTTCTTTGAAACCGGGTGAAAATCTGATTGCAGGTTATTGTCATAACCGGGTAGGAAACGGACTGTTGGATTTCGGATTGCTGGTAGAACTGGACGGTTACCGTTCTTTCCATCAAACAGCGCAACAAACTTCTGTAGATGTACAACCCATGCAGACTTATTATACATTTACTTGTGGTCCGGTAGATTTGAAACTGACATTTACCGCTCCTATGTTCATGGATAATCTGGACTTGTTGTCACGTCCGGTCAACTACATTTCTTATGAAGTAGCTTCCAATGATGGTCAGAAACATCAGGTTGAATTGTATTTCGAAGCATCTCCGCAATGGGCAATCGACCAACCTCACCAGGAATCTGTTGCCGACAGCTTTACTGACGGCGATTTGTTATTCCTTCGTACCGGAAGCCGCAATCAGGAGATTCTGAAGGAAAAAAAAGGGTGATGATGTTCGTATCGACTGGGGACATTTCTATCTGGCAGCTTAAAAGGAAAACAGCACATCTGCAATCGGTGACGGCAGAGAGCTGCGCAAGAACTTCGTAGCCAATAAACTGGAAGCTCCTACCACAAACGGTTATGATAAACTGGCTTTGGTACGTTCATTGGGCGAAACACAAAAAGCTGATGGCCACCTGTTGATCGGATATGATGATATTTATTCTATCCAATACTTTGGTGATAACCTGCGTCCTTACTGGAATCGTGAGGGTAATGAAACGATTGTTTCCCAATTCCAGAAAGCAGAGAAAGAATACAAGACACAAATGAAGAACAGCGCTGCTTTCGACAAGAAGCTGATGGAAGAAGCTACTGCTGCCGGTGGACGTAAATATGCCGAACTTTGTGCATTGGCTTATCGTCAGGCATTGGCTGCACATAAACTGGTACAGGCTCCGAATGGCGACTTGGTATTCCTTTCTAAGGAGAACTTCAGTAATGGTTCCATCGGAACAGTCGACCTGACTTATCCGGGAGCTCCGTTGCTTTTATACTACAATCCGAATTGGTGAAAGCTACCATGAACCATATCTTCTATTATAGCGAAAGCGGAAAATGGGCGAAACCATTTGCTGCACTATGATGTCGGTACTTATCCATTGGCTAACGGCCAGACTTATGGCGGTGATATGCCGGTAGAAGAATCGGGTAATATGGTAGTGTTGGCTGCTGCCATTGCCAAGGTAGAAGGTAATGCAGATTACGCACAGAAACATTGGGAAACCCTGACTACGTGGACAGACTATCTGGTAGAGAACGGACTTGATCCGGCCAACCAACTTTGTACCGATGACTTTGCAGGTCACTTTGCACACTAATGCCAACCTTTCTATCAAAAAGCAATCATGGGTGTTGCTTCATACGGTTATCTGGCAGATATGCTGGGCAAAAAAGACGTGGCTGAAAAGTACACACACAGAAAGCGAAAGAAATGGCTGCCGAATGGGTGAAAATGGCGGATGATGGTGACCACTATCGTCTCACATTTGACAAACCGGGAACATGGAGCCAGAAGTATAACTTGGTGTGGGATAAACTGTTGAATCTGCAAATCTTCCCTAAAAATGTTGCAGAAACGGAAATAGCTTACTATCTTTCGAAGCAAAATAAATATGGTCTTCCGTTGGATAACCGTGAAACATACACAAAGACCGACTGGATCATGTGGACAGCTACATTGGCAAATGACAAAGCTACCTTTGAGAAATTTATCGAACCCGTATATCTGTTTATGAACGTTACACCTAACCGTGTTCCGATGTCCGACTGGGTATTTACAGACGAACCGAATCAAAGAGGCTTCCAGGCACGTTCCGTTGTAGGTGGATATTATATCAAAATGCTTGAAGGAAAACTGATTAAATAAAACAAAAATACCATGAAGAAACTAGCTCTATTCGCTTTTACGTTACTTAGTGCATGGGCTATGACTGCAAAAACAATTACCGGACCGGTGGACTACGTTAGTCCGCTGGTTGGTACGCAGTCAAAGCACGCATTATCTACCGGAAATACTTACCCTGCCATTGCGCTGCCCTGGGGAATGAACTTTTGGGTTCCGCAGACTGGTAAAATGGGCGATGGATGGGCCTATACGTATGACGCTGACAAGATCAGAGGATTCAAACAAACCCATCAGCCAAGTCCCTGGATCAATGATTACGGTCAATTTGCCATCATGCCGGTAACCGGTAAGGCAGTATTTAATCAGGATGAGCGTGCCAGTTGGTTCTCTCATAAAGCTGAAACGGCTACTCCTTATTATTATAAAGTATATCTTGCCGATCATGATGTAGTGACCGAAATTGCTCCGACAGAGAGAGGCTGCTTTCCGTTTCACTTTCCCCGAAAACGACCACTCTTATGTAGTGGTAGACGCTTTTGATAAAGGTTCGTTTGTGAAAGTAATCCCTTCGGAGAACAAGATTATCGGTTATACCACTAAAAACAGCGGTGGTGTTCCTGCCAACTTTAAAAACTACTTTGTACTGGTATTTGACAAACCGTTTACTTATACGGCTGCCGTAGCCAGTGGTGTGATTGACACCAACAAACTGGAAGCGACAGACAATCATGCCGGTGCACTGATCGGTTTCAAAACCCGAAAGGGCGAACAGGTGAATGTACGTGTTGCTTCCTCTTTTATCAGCCCCGAACAGGCGGAACTGAACCTGAAAGAGCTGGGTACGGACAACATTGAACAGATTGCAGCGAAAGGCCGCAAGATATGGAACGATGTTTTGGGACGTATCGAAGTGAAAGACGATGATATCGACCATTTGCGTACTTTCTACTCCTGCCTGTATCGTTCGGTATTATTTCCCAGAAGTTTCTACGAAATAGATGCGAAAGGGAGACGTGATGCACTACAGTCCTTATAATGGCGAAGTACTTCCCGGTTATATGTTTACCGACACCGGTTTCTGGGATACTTTCCGTTGCCTTTTCCCTTTCCTGAACCTGATGTATCCGTCTATGAATCAGAAGATGCAGGAAGGATTGGTAAACACTTATAAAGAAAGCGGATTCCTGCCGGAATGGGCAAGTCCGGGACACAGAGGTTGCATGGTTGGAAACAACTCCGCTTCCGTAGTTGCCGATGCCTACCTGAAAGGATTGAAAGGATACGATATCGAAACCTTGTGGGAAGCTGTGAAACACGGAGCGAATGCAGTACATCCGAACGTTGGCTCTACCGGACGATTAGGACGATTAGGACATGAGTATTATAATAAATTAGGATATGTGCCTTATAATGTAGGTATTAACGAGAATGCAGCCCGTACACTGGAATATGCATACGATGACTGGTGTATCTATCAATTGGGTAAAGCCTTGAAGAAGCCTAAAAAGGAAATAGAAATCTTCGCAAAGAGAGCGATGAACTATAAGAATCTGTATGATAAGGAACACAAACTGATGCGTGGAAAGAATGAAGACGGTACGTTCCAGTCTCCGTTCAATCCGTTGAAGTGGGGGGATGCCTTTACGGAAGGCAATAGCTGGCATTATACCTGGTCGGTATTCCATGATCCTCAAGGTCTGATCGACCTGATGGGAGGTAAAGACGGATTCAACCAGATGATGGATTCTGTATTTATCCTGCCTCCGATTTTCGATGAAAGTTATTATGGAGCCGTTATTCATGAAACCGTGAAATGCAGATTATGAACATGGGCAACTATGCACATGGTAACCAGCCGATTCAGCACATGCTTTATATGTACAACTATTCCGGCCAACCCTGGAAAGCGCAACATTGGATTCGTGAAGTGATGGACAAACTTTATACCCCTGCTCCCGACGGTTATTGCGGTGATGAGGACAACGGCCAGACTTCTGCCTGGTATGTATTCTCGGCAATGGGATTCTATCCGGTATGTCCGGGGGTACGGATGAATATGTTTTGGGTACTCCCTACTTCAAGGAGATGAAGCTGCATCTGGAAAACGGAAAGACGGTGACTATCTCTGCTCGAATAACGGAGACGATAAACGTTACATTTCGTCGATGAAATTGAACGGTAAAAGAATATACCAAAAACTATCTGACTCATCAGGATTTGTTGAATGGCGCTAGCATTTCTTTCAAGATGGATGCGAAACCCAATCAGCAACGTGGTATGCCAAAGAGACCGATTTCCCTTATTCTTTCTCTAACGAATTTAAAAAGGAAGAAGTAATCATGAAGAAACAGATCAAATATATCAGCGCAGGTATGCTGGCAGGTATGCTTCTCTGTGGCGGGGGAGCTGCAAGCCTCCAACCGTATGACGGAAATGCATGTATGTCTGGCGGATGCTATTCAGAAAGATAACCGCCCGGAAATATCCAATCGTTTGTTCCGTTCCAATGCGGTAGAGAAGGAGATTCTCCGTGTACAGAAACTTTTGAAGAATGCGAAGTTGGCATGGATGTTTACCAACTGTTTCCCGAATACGCTGGACACCACTGTACATTTCCGTAAAGGAAGCGATGGCAAACCGGATACGTTCGTATATACGGGCGATATCCACGCCATGTGGCTGCGTGACCTCCGGTGCACAGGTATGGCCTTACGTTGCAATTAGCTAATTCGGATCCCGAACTGAAAGAAATGTTGGCAGGTGTTATTCTCCGTCAGTTTAAATGTATCAATATCGATCCGTATGCAAATGCGTTTAATGACGGTGCCATTCCTGACGGTCATTGGATGAGTGACCTTACTGACATGAAGCCCGAACTGCATGAACGCAAATGGGAAATCGACTCGCTTTGTTATCCCTTGCGGTTGGCCTATCACTACTGGAAGACTACCGGAGATGCAAGCATATTTAACGAAGAATGGATTCAGGCAATCACTAATGTACTGAAAACATTCAAAGAACAACAACGCAAAGACGGAGTAGGTCCTTATAAATTCCAACGTAAGACGGAACGTGCACTGGATACTGTGAGCAATGACGGTCTGGGAGCACCGGTGAAACCAGTCGGTTTGATTGTTTCCAGTTTCCGTCCTTCGGACGATGCCACAACGCTTCAGTTCCTTGTGCCTTCCAATTTCTTTGCCGTATCTTCTTTGCGTAAGGCAGCCGAGATTCTGGAGAAGGTAAATAAGAAGACAGCTTTGTCTAAAGAATGTAAGGACTTGGCGCAGGAGGTGGAAACAGCTTTAAAGAAATATGCGGTGTATAATCATCCTAAATATGGTAAAATCTATGCATTCGAGGTAGATGGTTTTGGCAATCATCTGCTGATGGACGATGCCAATGTGCCCAGCTTGCTTGCCATGCGTTATCTGGGTGATGTGAATGTAAACGATCCGATTTATCAGAATACCCGCCGTTTTGTGTGGAGCGACGACAATCCTTATTTCTTTAAAGGCAAGGCAGGCGAAGGCATCGGCGGACCGCATATCGGCTATGACATGGTGTGGCCCATGAGCATTATGATGAAAGCCTTCACAAGTCAGAATGATGCTGAAATCAAGACTTGCATTAAGATGTTGATGGACACGGATGCTGACACCGGCTTTATGCACGAATCTTTCCATAAGGATAATCCGAAGAAATTTACCCGTGCATGGTTTGCCTGGCAGAATACTCTTTTCGGTGAGTTGATTTTGAAGCTGGTTAATGAAGGAAAGGTAGATTTATTGAATAGTATACAGTGATATGCTGACATAGTAAATTGAACGCGGATAACGCGGATGATGCGGCTCTTTTTTCTGATGCAAAATTAGAAAAACGCGTTATCCGCGTCGTCTGCATCTAAATATGAATAGCTGAAAACTAATATTAAAAAAACAATTGTATCATGAAAAAGTTATGTGTATGGGCAGTTGCCGCCCTTTTAATGGCAGCTTGTACTCCGAAAGCTGAAAAGGCTACAGATTCCGGTTTACTGCAGAGTAAATTCCAGACAGAAGTAGATGGAAAGAAGACTGATTTGTTCACTCTGCGTAACAAGAACAACATGGAAGTTTGTATCACGAACTTCGGTGGACGTATTGTTTCAGTGATGGTTCCCGACAAAGACGGACAGATGCGTGACGTTGTTCTCGGTTTCGATTCTATTCAGGACTATATCAGCAAGCCTTCGGATTTCGGTGCGACTATCGGACGTTATGCCAATCGTATCAATCAGGGACAGTTCACCTTGGATGGTGTAGAATATCAGCTTCCCCGCAATAACTACGGTCATTGTTTGCACGGCGGACCGCAAGGATTCCAATACCGGGTGTTTGATGCAGAATTGTTGAATCCGCAGGAATTGCAGTTGACTTACCGTGCAGAAGACGGTGAAGAAGGTTTTCCGGGAAACATCACTTGTAAGGTAGTGATGAAACTGACGGACGATAATGCCATCGATATTCAATACGAAGCGGAAACAGACAAACCGACGATTGTAAATATGACCAACCACTCTTATTTTAACCTTGAAGGCGATGCAGGCAACAATTCCGGTCATCTGTTGATGGTGGATGCGGACTATTATACTCCGGTGGATAGTACTTTCATGACAACTGGCGAGATCGTTCCGGTAGAAGGAACTCCGATGGATTTCCGCACCCCGACTCCGGTAGGCGAACGTATCAACGATTATGATTTCGTACAGCTGAAAACGGTAACGGTTACGACCACAACTGGGTGTTGAACACGAAAGGCGACGTAACCCGTAAATGCGCTTCTTTGAAATCACCGAAGACTGGTATCGTACTCGACGTTTATACTAACGAACCGGGTATTCAGGTATATGCAGGTAACTTCCTCGATGGTTCGCTGACAGGAAAGAAAGGCATTACTTACAACCAACGTGCTTCCGTATGTCTCGAAACACAGAAATATCCGGATACTCCGAACAAACCGGAATGGCCGTCGGCTGTACTTCGCCCGGGTGAAAAGTATACAAGCCAATGTATCTTCAAATTCTCTGTTGATAAATAATGGATTAATGAATCAGCTCCCTGCTCGGTTGCGGGAGTAGTGGAGCTTGATAAGCCTGTTATCAGACAGCTCTTGTCAGAAGGTAAAAATAGAAATAAATTATGAGATATTGGAAAACATGTTATATCACCTGTTTTATTTTTGTGCTGATTCCACTTTACATTGTATGGGCAGGAGGATGTTGAACAGTTGCAGAAACTGGACAAGTTAATGTTTAGCGGAAGATATTTTGAATCAAAAGAATTACACAAAAAATATCAGATACAACGACGATCCCTTCTGATTTAGAGTTATACTATAAATTTCGAATGGCGCAATTTTTAAACAAGACAGACAGTGTCGCCTACTATTTAGAGCAGTTTATACCTCACCATTATGCAACTTTTGGGGAGGAAACACTTGTTTTTTATTCTAATTTGTTTGATGCGTACATCGAACTAGGGGATATGGATAAGGCATTGGATACTTATCTGCAGATGAAACGAATTTGGAATGAAAGTCTTACAAAGACAACTACAGGCGGAAAAGAATATGAAGAATGGCGAACTGCTACAGAGAATTTCTTATCTTATGCTGAATATGCAGTGACCTTGCCTCCTATAAAAATGAAACGGAACGATACACACTTTCTTTTGTTGACATAGAAGAAGGCGACAGACTTGTTTTTCAAGCAAAATATAATGGAATATTACAGCGCACTATCTTTGATACAGGGGTGGGACCCTACTGTGTCCTGAGTAGAAAGTTGGCGGATGGGATGGGGGTTAGATATGACAGCATTGACGAGAATAAAGTAACGATCAATGAGGACTTGATTTCTGTCCGGAGTATCATTGATTCTATTGAAGTTGGAAATATAACTTTTTACAATATTCCAGCCTTCATTTACTCGGACACCGCGAGTGTTCCGTTTGTATCCGGTTCATCAATTAAGAGAAGAAAGAAGAGGAAGAAAGCGCAGACTGTTGTAGATTCGGTGCGTACATTGTTTACGGATTGTGTGTCTCTTGGACTGCCGGTAATGAAATTGATAGGGAAAAAAATACAGACTGATTACGAACATAACAAAATGTGTTTCCCCGTCTCTGTGGCCAATGCTCACCTTCCTAAAGCTCCCAATATTTATGCATACAAATACGATTTGTATATGCGTATAAAACTCAATGGAGTTGCTTTTACAGCTAATCTGGATACGGGTTCTAATGAATATGTTACAGTTGATTCTGCATTTTATGAGAAACATCAGAAAAAGAACTTTGCCGATTGCTTCTACCTGTAAAAGAATACATTCGGGGTAGTTATGCTGCATCAGGCCCGGGCGATCACATATAAAACTTTAAAAAAGATCCTGCAATAATATTTGATGATAAATTAATGCAGCCTCCTGGACCGGAAGCTGTAAAGACATATCCTCTTGGCCAAATCGTTCCGGTATATTCTTTGATGGAGTTATAGGCAATGGCTTTTTATCGGAGAATAGGAAAGAAAGTGCTGCTGGACCTTGATAATATGCGTCTTGAAGCAGTGCAATGAGAGTTGAAATAATCTAAATGAGAATAGAATAGACGAAATGAAAAAAAATAAAAACTAAAGGACTTTTTGCATCGATAGTGCTTGGATGGTGGCGGTTACAGCTTGTGCGCCTGCTTCTTCTAGTGGTACGGTGACAGTAGTGGACCGACCGGACATACAGTCCGTCAATACCAATTACATCGGGTATCGCGCTCCGCTTCGACCGTTGAATTTTATAAAGTTGCCGGTAGGCAGTATTCAGCCCGAAGGCTGGGTGAAGAAGTATCTCGAATTGCAGCGCGACGGTCTGACCGGACATTTGGGGGAGATCAGCGCCTGGCTGGAAAAGGATAATAATGCCTGGTTGACAACTGGTGGCGATCACGGTTGGGAGGAAGTTCCTTACTGGCTCAAAGGGTATGGCAATTTGGCATATATCCTGAATGACCCGAAGATGATTGAAGAAACCAAATATTGATTGAAGGTGTATTTGCCAGTCGCCAGCCGGATGGCTATTTCGGTCCGGTCAATGAACGTAACGGCAAACGCGAACTTTGGGCACAGATGATTATGCTCTGGTGTCTGCAATCTTATTATGAGTATTCTCAAGATCAGCGTGTCATTGACCTGATGACGAATTACTTCAAGTGGCAGATGACTGTTCCCGATGACCAGCTTCTGGAAGATTATTGGGAGAAAAGCCGTGGCGGTGATAATATCATCAGTATCTACTGGCTTTACAACCATACCGGAGATGCTTTCCTACTCGAATTAGCCGAGAAAATTCACCGTAATACGGCCGACTGGACGAAATCCACCTCCTTACCTAACTGGCACAATGTCAATATCGCCCAATGTTTCCGTGAACCTGCCACTTATTATATGCTGACCGGAGATTCGGCGATGCTGAAAGCCTCTTATAATGTCCATCATCTGATTCGGCGTACTTTTGGTCAAGTTCCCGGTGGTATGTTCGGTGCGGACGAAAATGCCCGTCTGGGATATATTGATCCCCGTCAGGGAGTGGAAACCTGCGGACTGGTTGAACAAATGGCTTCTGATGAAATCATGCTTTGCATGACAGGAGATCCCATGTGGGCGGAACACTGTGAAGAAGTAGCGTTCAACTCTTATCCGGCTGCCGTGATGCCGGACTTCAAGGCATTGCGTTATATCACTTGTCCGAACCATGCCATCAGTGATTCGAAGAATCATCATCCGGGCATTGACAATCGTGGACCGTTCCTTTTCGATGAATCCTTTCAGCAGTCGTTGCTGCCAACACAACCATGCACAAGGCTGGCCTTACTTCACCGAACATCTGGTATTGGCAACTCCCGATAACGGAGTGGCAACTAGCTATTTATGCAGCTTGCAAAGCTACAGTGAAAGTGGGTGACGGCAAGGAAATCACTTTCACGAAGAGACAAATTATCCTTTTGAAGAAGCTATTGCCTTTACTGTTTCTACCGGTGAAAAGGTCGCTTTTCCGTTCTATCTTCGTATTCCTTCATGGACAAGGAGCAGAAGTGCGCGTGAATGGTAAGAAGGTAAGTGTAACTCCTGTAGCGGGAAAATACCTTTGCATCAATCGTGAGTGGGCGAATGGTGATCGTGTGGAATTGACTCTTCCGATGTCTTTGTCTATGCGTACCTGGCAGGTTAATAAAAACAGCGTAAGTGTAGATTACGGACCTTTGACTTTGTCTCTTAAGATTGCAGAGAAAATATGTAGAGAAAGACAGTCGGGAAACAGCTATCGGTGATTCAAAATGGCAGAAAGGTGCTGATTCGAAGAAATGGCCTACTACTGAAATCTATCCGGATAGCCCCTGGAATTATTCATTGGTATTGGATAAGAGAGAGCTTTGAAAAACTTCAAGAGTAATCCGTAAATCCTGGCCGGCTGACAACTATCCTTTCACAGCAACCAGTGTACCTTTAGAAGTAAAAAGCTACCGGCCGTCCGGTTCCTGAATGGAAGATAGACGAAACCGGATTGTGTGGCGTATTGCCGGAAGAAGATGCAGTGAAAGGTGATAAAGAAGAAATAACATTGATCCCCATGGGTGCGGCACGGTTGAGAATCTCTGCGTTCCCGAACACAAAAGAATAAATTAATAACTAGAAAACTTAGAATAAATGAAACGTATTGTTTTTTTAGATTACATCCGTGTGTTTGCATGCTTTCTCGTCATCCTTGTTCATGCCAGTGAAAACTTCTACTGTGCTCCCGGAGCCACTGATATGGCAGGACCGCAGTCTTTTTTGAGCAAATGAAGTAGACCGGTTATGGGTATCAGTGTACGACGGTTTTTCACGTATGGCGGTACCCCTGTTCATGATAGTCTCCGCCTTCCTGCTTGCACCGATGAAGAGCAGTCTATCTGTGGCAATTCTATCGCCAGCGCTGTCTTCGCATCCTTCCACCGTTTTTCATATTCATGCTACTGTACAGCACTCTACCTATGTTGTGGGGACAGATAGACGGAGGAAAAACATCTATGAAGGACTTGTCGCGGATATTCCCTGAATTTTCCGACGCTAGCCGGACACTTGTGGTTTATGTATCCTCTGATAAGCCTTTTATTTGTTTATCCCAA
>VOFK01003644.1_pt1 | contig 51147 bp, 81 predicted proteins | sample 5384121 | NCBI WGS metagenome assembly VOFK01 (sample SAMN12384730, study PRJNA508395) | human gut metagenome | isolation source: healthy gut J | host: Homo sapiens | reverse complement strand
CATTCATGCGTACCGAATAAATGTATAACCGTCAATCTGCGAGGGGATAGAGGGTGACGCATGTCGCTGCCGGATTTGGTGTAGGATTTGGTCTGCTTATGGTAGAGGACCTTCTGCAGGACAGTTTTCAGGAGGGCGTTTTTCTCCTGCGGGGATGCGGCGAGCGGGTAGGTCTCGAGGACGCGGCGGACGGCGGGGCCAGACGGGCGCGGGCCTGTCTGGCACGGCCAGCTCATGGATCGTGGTCTGGCTTGCCTCGATGCGGTCGACGATGACCTGCTTGTCAGCGGCGAGCGCCTGCGAGCGCTGCAAGAAGATCTCCGGCGTATAGATGCCGGTCTCGACCAGCTCATACGCGCGGGCCTCCTGCGCCTCCAGCTTGGCAAGCTGCTTGCGGTCGGCGGCGATCGAGGACTCGAGCGCGGTGCGCATGGGCGTGTCATCTGGCGCAGCGGCCTCACCGAGCTCCAGCTCGCGCAGCCAGCCACGCAGAGCATCCAGCACGGCGTCTTCCACATCATCATACCACGCGCTGACGGTCGTGCAGCCGTAGGAGGGACAAAGGAGCGTATCGCGGCGGTTGCCGGACGACGGACGGCGAACCATCACGCGGCCGCACTGGTCGCAGCGGACGAGCCCGGCGAGGCTCGTCACGGTCCCCCATGCGCCCTTGCCGCGCGGGCTGGCGCTGGAATAGCTCAGAGCGACGGCCTTGTCGTACTGCTCCTGCGAGATCAGGCCGTTGTGCAGCCCTTTATAAAGCTTCAGATCCTCCTGCCGGGTGCGGGGACGGCTGACGACGACGGAGCCGTCAACGATGCGCTTTGTCTCTGGCCTGCCGCCGGTTTGATCCATCCGGCGTTTGCCGGATTGCGCAGGATATCCAGCACAGAGTCCGCGCGCCAGAGGCTGCCAGAGTTGGTAGGGACGCCGAGGCTGTTCAGCCGCGTGGAGATCGCCTTCGCGCCGATGCGCGCGCAGCCATCGCCGGTGTACCAGTTGTAGATCTGCTGCAGGACGGGTGCCTGCTCCGGGTGCGGGACGAGTTTGTAGCCCTTGTCATTCGGCAGCTTCTCGCGCAGCCAGCCGAAGGGTGTCTTGCCGGAGATCCATTTGCCCTCACGCAGAGACGCCTCCTTGCCGCGCGACAGGCGGCGCTTGATGGTGTTGTACTCGCGCCGGGACATAAAGAGGCCGAACTCAAAGTATTCCTCGTCCATCTCGTTGTTCGGGTCGTAGGTCTTGTTCGGCGTGATGATGCGGGTTGTCGGAGTATTTAAAGGTCTGGGCAATAATGCCCTGGTCGATGGTGTCGCCGCGCGCCAGACGCTCAACCTCCATGACGATGACGCCCGCGTAGTTCCCGGTCTCGACGAGCTGCAGGACCTTCTGCACCTCCGGCCGGACGGCGATGGAGTCGCCGGTCACGACTTCCTCGCAGATCTCCACGACGTTCAGCTCGCGGCTTTCGGACAGCGACAAAAAGCGCGGCCCGGTGCCGTTTGAGCGTGTCGGTCTGGCCGAGAGCTTCGGCCTCCATGTCCTTCCGGGACTTACGCAGGTAAATGATGTACTGCGCGAGCGGGTCGGAGATTTTCCAGGTAGATGTAAATTTCATAGGCAGATTCTCACCACAAGGGAAAAAGGTTATACGGATACCGCTCCGGCGCCGGCCGGGGCGGTTTTATTTATGTGCGGATCCAGCCGATTGATGGGATGAGCACGTCGGCCACAAGCGCAAGGGCACACAGCAAAAGAATACCCAAGAGGATGAGCGTCACAAGTCGGTGCATGCGCAGGGACTTCTGCTGCTGGGCAAGCTGCGCACGAAGCGCCGCGGTCTCGGCACGGAGTTTTTCAGCATCGGGAGGCTCGGAAGACTCGGCAGGCTCGTCATGCGGGATGCCGAAATACTCATCCATAGAGACACCCATCTCCCGGCAGATCGGGCCGACCGTGTAAACAGACGGATTTTTGATGTCGCCGCGAAAGAACTGGGAGACGGTGCCGACGGAAAGGTCGGTATTTTCGGCGACGTCCTGGTTTGTTTTGCGCGGAGTGATCGTCTGCTTCTGCTCACGGCATAAATCAGATAATTCTTCCTTCAAAACATGTCATTCCCCAAAAAGCAAGACGTCTGACTGCAAAAAGCAACTGTTATATCTTTTTACAAGACTACCGTGGACAGGCTACCCTAAAGTTACAGACGGCTCCCGGTCGCCTGCGCAAGCAAAAAAGCCCGCGCCGTTGTTCGGCCAGCGGCGCGGGCGACATCTCAAAGACCAAGCGCGTACATGAGGCCGGGGATGACGCGGACGAACAGGAAGCAGCCAGCACAAAGCGCAAGGGCAATGACGATGATAACTTTCCGGACTCTGCGGGGACCAGCGACGGCGGACTCGTATTCCTCAGGCGTCATGCCATCCGTGTACTCATCGTAGAGCGGGCGCCCGGCGTCGTCTGTGAACTTGTTATCATAGATCCGGCAAAAGTCGACCAGCGTGCCAATGCCGCAGAACCCAAGCGTGATGAGCCAAAGCAGACCGGTCCAGATCTTGCCGACATAAAACCGATGTGCACCGAAGCCGCCGAGGAAGATACAGAGCAGCAGCGCAGTCGAGCGCTTCTTCTGCACGGGCTGGCGGGGCTCCCGCGCGCGGGACTCAGCCTTCGCCTGGTCGCGGATGTAATTCACGGTCCCGCAGCCGCAGTACGGGCAGATCAGAGCCTCATCGTCGATCTCCTTGCCGCATTTGTTACAGTACATAAAACCTCCATTCAGGCATCAAGCATTTCATAAAAAACATTTTCGCTGATAATTTCAATGTCGTTTCCTTTAAGGCGAAGCTTCTCAGCAGCCTTTTGCTTGTTGCTTTTCCAGTCTTTGATTACTATAATCGCTGGAACCGAGAACAAGGTAATTAACATCTTTCCGGACACCGTCAAGACATACGCCGCCACGGTCTACGACCAACTGCATGGCAGCTTTTCGCGGCATCTTATCCAGCGTGCCGGTGAACACGAAGACCTTGCCGAAAAACGGAGACGATTCGTCAAAATGATCAGTTTCCGGAACAATATCCCCGGCCCTCCACGGCTTGTGGTGCTGTTCCAAAGAAATACTGTGTTTGGAAACATAGTCGCGCAGGTAACGATAGCACTTGTCGGTTTGCTCAACATCAGAAAAGGCGCGATGCGCGACAGATTCGTCAATCCCAAATCTGCAGATAAGATCTTTAAGACGGTGATGACGATCCTCTGGGAAAAGCTTACGACTTATGCGCATGGTGTCGACGAAATCATTTGAAAACGGTTCGAGTGAGAGAGCAGAACAAGAATCATAGATAAAGTTGATGTCAAAATTAACGTTATGACCAACGACAACATCAGAGCCAATGAACGAGAGGAATGCCGGAAGCACAGAATCAAGAGAAGGTGCAGGAGCAAGCATATCATCGGTAATGCCGGTGAGCTCAGCAATAAATTCGTCGATAGAGTATCCGGGATTGACCAAGGATGAAAAAGAGTCCTCTATTGCGCCGTCGACAATGCGGATTGCAGCGACTTCGATGATATCGTCATACTGAGGGTCAAGGCCGGTCGTTTCGAGGTCAAGAACGACATAGCGGCTGGGAAAAGCGAGTAGGCTATGACCCTTACGGTCGCGCACCATGCTATTAAGATGGGCACTCTCAAGAGCAGCACTCATGACAAAACCTCCAGTTTGATATGTAAATTTTTGTAGACTCTCATAATTGTAATTAACGAACGTATGTTCTAATATAATCATGCGAGTCAGGAAAAGGAACCTACAAATATTGTAAGCCACCGCCGAGGAAAGCACAACCGGGAAAGTGAACAAAAAATGAACGGTATTTTTGTGGAAGAATGGGGGAACGGATAGAATGACGCGAAGTTTTTACCTGCAGGACATCCGCCGCATGCTGCGGCTTGCGACGACGGAACAACTCGATCTGGTCTGGCGCTTCATGCGCGGACTGGTCGCATAAAAAAAAGAGCCGAGGGCGGTCACCGTCCTCGGCCATTTTTTTGCGATCTCGGCGAGCAGCTGCCATTCGTCGACGCTGAGCTTGCTGATGATCGATACAAACCGCTTGCGCGGCGAGTCGTCCGGGTCGTGCATGACGACGCCCATGAACTCGGCGATCTCCTGATTCCTCGTCAGCTTCTGCTTCATCTCGCCCTCGCCGGTGCGAAGCCAGGCCTCGCTCACATTATATTTTCGGCAAATATCCGCTATCGTGCGGTCACTTGGCAGAGACTTGCCGGAGCAGAGCATGGAGACAAATGCGGACGAAACATGCAGATCTTCGGCAAATTTTGTTTTTGTAATGCCGAGTGCGTCAATCAGGGAGCGAAGACGATCCTGAAAAGTTTGCATTGAATCCCTCCTTTATGTAACCAGCTTAACACACGGGCCGACAAAAGTCAAGAAAAATATTAAGCTAATTAAAAAACAGGGCTTGACAAGTTAATTGACTTAGTGTATGATGTAAGCAGCTTAAGAAAATGCTAACGTACTTACAAGAATACGAGGTGAGAACAATGTCCGAGAAGGAAAAGCAGGCAATCGAGAACCTGAACAAGAGCACCGAGAAGCTGACGCCGGCACAGATGCAGCGTCTGAGCGATATTGCCTATGGTATGGCGCGCTGGCAAAGGAGGCCAAGCAGGAGCCCGAGCAGGACAAGCAAACTGCGTAAAGCTGAAAAATCTGGAAAAAATAGAGCCGGAAGGAGGCTGAACCATGCGAAAACAGTATGACCCCATTGCGGACGAAGAGCCGCACATCGTGGCCGAGTATCATTTCCCAAACTGCACGGCGTATATCGCGGACAACTACCTGCGACGCCTGACGCCGGAGCAGAAAGAGGCCAACCGGCAGGCCGCCCGCCGCGTGGCGTGGCAGATCCTCGAGCGGGCCGCAGCCGAAGGGCGTCTGCCCACGGCCAGCAATTAAACGCGCCGCAAGGCGCGTACATAGGAGTCGATATTATGGCGAACGTCAAGACCTACACCCTGACGCTGGATGCGCAGGAGCTGCATGATCTGATCGAGGCGGCGCTGGTCTGCGAGTGCCAGGCTGCGCAGATCATCGGCGGGCTGAAGCGCAAGGGGGCGACCTGGACGCGCAGAAGCTCGTTACACAAAAACGCCCGTCTGTCGCGGCTCGTCAGGCGGATGCAGGAGACGAAGGAGGATAAGCGGAATGCGGAAACTGATTCTCAGCGGAGACGATTGGTTTGAGCTGAAGCACACGCTGGAGCTGCTTGTGATCGTGGCAAACAACGCGGCGAATGAGCACGAGAACATGGCTGCACACGCTCAAGTGGCGGAATTGTTGAATGGTAAAACCTCGCAAAACGCGCCAGGGAAAGGACGGAAAACTACAAGCGGCTTATGGCACTGGTAGAATCGGCAGAACGTCTGCAGGAGGCGAAGGCATGAAAAAGCTGCTTCCTGACAACGGCTGAATGGCTGTATCTCGCGGGACGCTCGAAAGGAACATGATCCGGATGGATGCGGATGCGTTCCGTCTTAAAGAGGGGAGAGCCAGGCAGCGAAGCAAGGCGGGAAGCCATTGGGAAAGAGCTCGAGAGCATTGAGAAGGAGCGCAGGAATATCGAGTTGGTGCTGGAAAAGATCAAGGCGGCGGACAGCGTACAGGACGGAACGGAGGAGAAAAAATGAGAACGAACCTTGCAGAACGGCTCGGGTATGAGCCGGAGGAAGAGACCAGGGAGCGGCAGGAGCAGCTGCTGGAGGAGCTGCGGTACCGGGAGGCCATGCGGCGCGTGGTAAAGACCTGCTGCGTGTGGCTGGGCGGCGCGGCATTTGTACTGGCGGTGATCGCCGGGTACGCAGAGATGGCCGACGCCTGCGTCGCGACCGGCGCGATCGCGCTGGGCCTGACGACCTACGGGATCTTGTGATGGGCGAACAGAAGATCCCGGTCGAGCTCCGGCCGGATCAGCTGGCAGACATCATCGACGCCGTTCTGGCTTTTGCCGATGACTGCGCCAATGACCGGGAGATCCTGCAGAGCATGCCGCGCGTCGACCGGGATACGGTCGAAGACCTTCTACGGCGCGAGTCGGCGCTGCAAACGCTCGCGGCATGGCTGCAGCACGTACAGGAGGAAGCGGAGTGAATTATTTTGCGCCGCGCATGCGGCCCATCCCGCCGCCCTGCGGCCGGAACTGCCCGGACCGAAGCGGCACATGCCGCGCCGGGTGCTGCACCTGGACGCTCTACGAGAGCATCCGGAACCACATCTACGACGTCAACCACCGAGACAGGGACAGCCTGCAGCCCGACCTTGCAGCGGGAAAGCAGATGGTCCATGCCGACAACCAGATAAGGAGGCGCAAACACATTGCGAAATAGCATCGATTACCCAGGCGAGCGGGCACCGAGGCGCCCCGCCGTGATCGCACAGGCCGGATATACCGGCCAGAACCACTTTTCCGTTACATATGGAGACCAGAAAGTGACCGTCCGCGCCGAGGATGGCTATGCGGCCCTTTTTTACCGCAGCCAAGCAATTGGGGCTATAAATTTACCCGCCCGGAGTACCATCAGAACGCCCGCGCGACCAAGCTCCACTACACGCCGGACACACGGCCGGGGGCGCTGGTATGAGGTTTGTGTGTGACGCCTGCCAGGATATCACGAACATCGAGGCCGACCGGATGGAGATCCAGGGCGAAAAAGTTGATGGTGTACAGCCGCGGGGCGGCTGGTATATGTTGCGGATCTGGGGGCAGATCATGCTGGCCAAGCTGACGCCGGGGAGGGAGGACGGCAATGGACTTAGAACAAACCGCGATTGAACGGCTGAAAATGGCCTCGGATATGAGCCTGCGCCTGTACGAGCAGCCGATTGTGATTACATACTCGGGCGGCAAGGATTCAGACGTGCTTTTGCATCTGGCTGGGAAAGCGGGTATCCCGTATGAAGTGCTTCATTCGCTGACCACGGCGGACGCGCCGGAGACCGTCTGGCACGTCCGAGACACCTTCCGGCACTTGAGCTGGCAGGCGTAAAATGCACCATCGATACCCACCGCACATCGGACGGCGGGAATGTGACGATGTGGAATTTGATCCCGAGAAAAGCTCATGCCGCCGACACGCCTGGTGCGCTACTGCTGCGCGGCGCTCAAAGAGACCAGCGGCCGCGGGCGGTGGATCGCGACCGGCGTTCGCTGGGCCGAATCGCAAAAAGCGCAAAGTCCCGCGGCGTCATGGAGGCCCGCACAGAACAAATCCAAGCGGCTGACGCTGATGAACGACAATGACGAAAGCCGCATGTTGATGGAAAACTGCCAGCTAAAGGGGACCCGGACAGTCAACCCGATCATTGACTGGCATGATACTGACATCTGGGATTACTGCACGGCAGAAAAAGATCTCGATGAATCCGCTTTACGCCTGCGGGTTCGAACGCGTGGGCTGTATCGGATGCCCAATGGCGGGCAAGCACCGGAAGGCGCAGTTTGCACGCTATCCAAAGATCAAGGCCGCGTATATCCGAGCGTTTGACAGGATGCTTGCGGAGCGGCAGACGCGGGGGCTGCCCTGCGACTGGCAGACGGGCGAAGACGTCCTGCACTGGAGCCTGGAGGACGGCGTGCTGCCCGGCCAGATGATTTTTTGATGGAATGGAGGAGGACACGCTATGACAGACAAGGAAATCGTGCAGGCGCTGCGGTGCTGCGCAGAGGGCGAGTGCAAAAAGACTGCGCCATGCATGAGGATAAGCAGCGCTGCCAAGAGAATTTATTGACAAAGCCGCTGAAGCCATCGAGCGCCTGACCGCCGAGAACGCGGCGCTGCGGGAGAAGGTGCCGCAGTGGATCAGCGTGGAGGATAGGCTGCCGGAGGCTTGGAAAGACGAAGACGGCGTACTTGTAAATTACATGATTTACACCCCAGAGTTTGGTGCAGATATTGGCAACTATCACGCGATGGCCAAAAGATGGTTGTGCATGGCGATACCGTGCACTGTCACCCACTGGATGCCGCTGCCGGGCGCGCCGGAGGAGGAGAAAAAGCATGAGTAAAGCTGTCTTGATCAGCATTCACCCTGAGTGGGTTCGGAAGATCCTGAACGGGAGTAAAACGGTCGAAATCCGCAAGACCGCGCCGAAGTGCGGTGTGCCGTTTAAGTGCTATATCTACTGTACCGCAGGCGGAAAGGGGGCGCTCATGGTGAAAGCCAACGCAGGGGCGCCGGCTATTACGGCGGAATCGGCCTATGAGCGCGAACAGGCGGAGGCGTTTGGATATGAGGCCGCCAACGGGAAAGTCGTTGCGGAATTTACTTGCAATAAGATCGGAACGATCTACCCGCTTTGCATGATCCCCAAATGGGCGACGGCGGATGCCTGCCTCACCCGCGAGGACATATACAAGTATCTGGGCACGGAGCACGGATACGGCATGCAGATCGATGATCTTAAAATTTACGATACCCCGCGCGAACTGGGCGAGTTTACTGGCCTGCGGACAACAAAAGACGGCTTTGAGCTAAGTTTGATCACCCGTCCGCCGCAGAGCTGGCGGTATGTAGAGGAAGAACTATGGAACGACTGGAGGAAGAACTATGGAACGACTGACTGAAAAGCACTATCTCGCGGAAGACCACTCACATGAAATGCTCGGAAGACTGCAACGTGGATATGGATTGCGTGATTGCCCTGCGTTTGACAAGCTAATTGAGCGCCTAGCGGCCTACGAGGCCACGGGGCTGACGCCGAGGAAATCAAGGCTCCATTTACGGAGGACACGATGATAAATGTGGCAGCGCAGGCGCTGGGCGTGGAGGAGCCGCCTCGCGAACTGGTCGAGGCCGACAAGGACGGGCGCGTGGTGGTGCTGCGTGCAGGCAGGGAGATGAACTGTGGACATACTGCAATCACCCGGTTAAGCGGGTATATAGTTTTACCGTATCGGACGAGCGCACTGAACGGGCGGACTGTGCTGAATACGCCAGGTCTCGACGATCAGACCAGAGGACATCGGCAAAACCGTATTTTTCACCCGCGAGGAGGCCGAAAAGAAGCTGGAAGAAAGGGAGGGCAAGAAGGATGGCAACGAAACGAATATGTGACCGCTGCGGGCGGAGATAAACCCCCAAGCTCTGCGACGTATGTAAACGTACGACGCGCGTTCCATGAGGAATCACCTGATATTGAACTTTGCTGCTCCTGCGCGATGCAAATCAAAGAATGGCTTAAATCGCGTGTAGAGGAGGGCAAGAAGGATGGCGTATAACGTTTATTTTTCTTGCGATACGTGCGGAGCCACATATAACTGGGTAAACCACACGGTTTCACAATCTACTGCCGCGAGGATTGCGAGAAGCGATAGGTGGAGCGTTGGGAAACGTGGATGGTTTTGCCCGGAGTGTCGGAAGAAGAGGAGGAAGAGAGAAAATGCCTGACGAATACATCAGCCGCGAAGCGGCGCTGAAAGATTTTGAAGCCAGCAACGCTCACAATCCGAACTGGACGCCTACGCGGGTAAAAACGCTCCTGCTTCGCCAGCCCACCGCCGACGTTGCGGAGGTGCACCATGCACGATGGGAAGAAGCGGACTGGCGCGAATATGACGCGCAGATTCCTAAAGCGGCAATCGTATGCTCGGACTGCCGGAACGCTTTTAAGAAAGGATCGCTTAGAATTCAGAGCTTCTGCCCGGCCTGCGGTGCAAAGATGGACGGTGCCGCCGAATGAGCGGACTGCGGTTTGAATCGATGGCGGACATGCCGCCGCGGATGCGGGGAGCTTTATGCACGGCAGCAGATGCCGGGGGCCCGCGGCGCCGAAGAAGGCCTCGAAGTATCACAGCGCGCCCGCCGAGCGCGGAGAGCTGCGCTTCGACAGCAAGAAGGAAGCCCGGCGCTATGACGAGCTGATGGTGATGCTGCGGGCCGGGATCATCTCCGACCTGCGGCTGCAGCCGCAATTCACGCTGCAGGAATCTTATGTGACAGAGACCGGGGAGCGGATCCGCGCGATCCGGTACACGGCGGACTTCTCGTACCGCTTCGGCGGCAAGCTCGTCGTCGAGGACGTCAAGTCCGCGCCGACGCGGACGAAGGAGTACCTGCGCAATAAAAAATTCATGCGCTCGAAATTCGGGGTAGAGATACAGGAGGTTTAATATGCCGGAAGAAAAAAACGAGGGCCGTCAGGGAATGCCCTGCGGCCTGCCGAAAAGCGGGAACGCCTGCAAGAACCGAACGACGGCCTGCTGCCTGAAATGCGGCTGGAATCCGGATGAGCACGCGCGGCGGCGGCGCTGCCGCTGACCGAGAACGCCGACGGGCTGCAGCACAAGGATATCAGCCAGCCCGAGGACTAAGACCAGCAATCAGCCGGGGAACCATATTTTTTTTTCGGACTTATGCCGCGGCCGCTCCGCCATGAGACGGCTGCGGGAGGATCACCCCTGGCTCTGCACCCGGCCCGCGAAACCTCAAGCCCGCGGGCCGGGGATAAAAAGCGCGTGGAACGTGCGCGCGGATGGGAACCATCAACGTTACCCCACGCCGGGTGCCGGGATCGCCCGGCGGCATCGTGTTACCTCCTTATGGAAAGCTGCCTGAGCAGACAAGGGCAGCTCGTCTGCGGCGACAGGGGGACGCGCAGGCGCAGGCGGTGCAAGTCCGCTCTGCATAGGGGCCGGGAGACCGGCCCCTGACGAAAGGAGAATGGAAATGTCACACGTAGTCGATCTGACGGGCACGGATTTTGGATATTTGCACGTAATCGGGCGGGATACCAGCAAAAAAGGAGACACGGCACACTGGATCTGCCGGTGTAAATGCGGGACCATCTGCAGCAAGGACGGAAGATACCTCCGGAACGGGCATGCAAAAAGCTGCGGCTGCTTCCGGAAAGAACGCGCGGCCACGCTCGTCACCAAGAAGGATCCAGCCAAAAAGCCAAAAGCCGAACCGAAGAAGGAAAAATTCGGCCGCGGCCCGCAGCGGGCAGGCTCCGGGATCTGCTACAACCCACTCTGCCCGACGCGCAACAACTACCGCGGCGCCTGGAGCTGCACCGAATGCCGCTTCTGCCCGGAACGCAAATTTGCCCGCCAGTCGAGGCGGGAGATCATCACAATTTAGAGGAAGATACATGCACGTGTATGGCGTGCGGGTACAAGGACTGACGCTGAACGGGGGGCCGGAATTTCCGGCCACGCTTTGAGCGGGCAGAAAAAACAAAGGAGGGCTACAGCATGCAATGGGAACAGGGATGCTTATTCGATGACAACCCGGAGTATGACGCATTTACGGAGAAATTCAAACCCAAAAAGACAACGGACGACTGCTACACGCCACCGCTTGTTTATGATGCGATCCGGGATTGGGCGTGCAGTGAATATGGGATTGACCCGGCCTGCATCGTGCGGCCATTGTATCCGGGTGGGGACTATGAGCGTCTTGACTATCCGGACGGCTGCGTCGTGCTGGACAACCCGCCTTTTTTCGATTCTTTCAAAAATCTGCGAATTCTACATAGACAGAGGGATTGCGTTCTTTCTTTTTGCGCCATCGCTCACGGCGTTCTCCGGCCGATCAGTTGTGCTGAGGATGAACCATATCATTTGCGATGCAGACATCACGTATGAAAATGGCGCAGTCGTTCGCACGGCGTTTGTAACAAGTTTCGGAGGAAACATCGCGCAGAGCGCCCCGACGCTCAGAAAAGCGGTCGAACGGGCGATGCGGCAGATTAAGGCGGAGACAAAAAAGGAGCTGCCGAAATATACATATCCGGACCATGTGCTGACGGCAGCCATGCTGCAGAAATATGCGCACTACGGTATAGAGTTTGCGGTTAAACGCGAGGACTGCACATGCGTTGCCAAACTGGATAGTCAGCGCGAAACGGGAAAGACAATCTTTGGTGGCGGACTGCTGCTGTCAAACCGAGCTGCCGCCGAGAAAGCTGCCGCCGAGAAAGCTGCCGCCGAGAAAGCTGCCGCCGAGAAAGCCGCCGCGCACGTCTGGGAGCTGTCTGAACGTGAAAAGGGCATTATTGCGAGCCTCGGGAAATAAACCGAGGCAGGAGGAGCTATGGTAAAGCGACACAAGCGCCGGAAGTTTTCCGGGAGGGTCTGCGAGCAGATCGTGTACACGGTGGCGGGCGGCGCGGATCCGAAGACCAGCCGGCCGAAGAAGCCGCGGTTCCAGTCGCAGGAGGAACGCGAAGAATTCAAACACCAGGATCTCGGCCGCGAAGTTCGCGGCGCTCGTCAACGCCAACTTCTCTCCGACCAGTTATTACTCCACGCTCACGCTCGATTCAGAGCATGAGGTACATACCGCGCAGGAGATGCGCAGGATCCGGGACAAACTGTACCGGCGCTTGGTGTATCACTACCCCAAGGCAAAGATCGTCATCGTCTACGGCCGTGGCAAATCGACCAGCCGCTTCCACCTGCACCTGATCACGGACGGCATTCCTGCCGATGAGCTCGGCAGACTCTGGGGCCTTGGCAGCGTCATCGACTGCAAGCCGCTGCGGAAGCACAATTATTATCTGGATGAGAACGGAAATAAGGTAGACCACGGGCAGGACTACACGGCGTTGGCCAACTACCTGCACGGCCACTGGCGCAAGGAGTTCGGCGGCCACCGGTACAAGGCCAGTCGCAGCTGCGTCCGGCCGGAGCCGGAGCCCGCGACCGAGGCGGTCCGGGACTACAGCCCGACGCGACCGCCAGTCGCCCCGCGCGGCTACATCCTCGTCGAGTCCAGAGCCACGCAGTATGGATTCCTATATTTCAAATATGTATGGGATCCCAAAAACGAGACACATAAGCGGAACGGGAGCCGCCTTCTTTAAGCCTTGTAAATGTGTTGAGTTTTGCGACGAAGAAGGAAGGAGCTGAACAGATGTCGAAACCGAGATACTGGTGGTACGGGAATGTCTGCCGCACCATCGGCGAATACCCGAAACTGAGCCGACAGGTTCGGGATATGAGCCGGCAGAAGATCACGCCGGGCTATTCCTCGCAGCCAGGCGGGCAATCCTCCGGCCGCACCGTCGAGGACATTGCGGTGCGCGTACTGTCCTCACGGGAGTACGAGGACTACACGGCGATCCAGTCCGCCATCAACACCGCGCAGACCTGGCGGGACGGCGGCGATGTGCTGGAGATCGTGCGCCTGCATACATGGATCTGGCCGCGCGAGAGTCTGGAGTCCGCTGCCAGACAGGTACACGTGAGCACATCCACGGCCAAGCGGATGTACAGCCGCTTTGTCTACGAGGCAGCGAGGGCAATGGGCTACCGCAAAAGTTGAGCTAACAGAGCCTAAAATCTGTGCTACAGTGATAGCGTGAAGAATTGGAGGGAACAGGATGCAGCCATGGGCCGCACGCTTTTACGCGTCCGGGCGCTGGAAGAAATGCCGCGCCGGGTATATCAAGTTCCGCCGGACCATCGATGGCGGGCTGTGCGAAGAGTGCCGGGACAAGCCGGGCTATATCGTCCATCACAAGCGGGCGCTCACGCCGGACAACATCACCGACCCGGACGTCAGCCTGTCCTACTCCAATCTCGAGTTTGTCTGTAAAGACTGTCACGATCAGTTCGACGGTCACGGCGTCGCAAGATCTCTGACGCAAAAAATTTTCTTCGACGCCGCCGGAGACCCGATCCCCCCCGTCGCGCGAGGCCGGGGCGCCGGGCTAGATCACCGCACGCCCTACCTCGGAAGAATACGCAGGCCGTTCGCGAGCCCCCTACAAAAGCGCGGCGATAAGTAATCTACGCGCACGCGCGGACAGACGGCAAAAATCACGCGAAAAAAAGGAGGCGGTTTTTGTGGCGAACAGGCAGGAAAAAGACAAAGGAACAGCGTATCCGCGCCGAGAAAACCAGGCTCCGGAGAATCTACAAGCTTCTGCCGAAGGAAGCGGCCGGGACTGTCGCGGGACTCATCGATCAGGCGGCCTTTATGCGCATCGAGTGCGAGGACATGGCAGACGACCTGCGGGAAAACGGCTGGACAGAGAAAATTCCAGCAGTCGGAGCGACTGGAGCCATATGACCGCGCCCGGCCGATCGGGCAGGCGTACAACTCGACAAACGCGAACTACCAGAAGATCATCAAGCAGCTCACGGCGCTCCTGCCGAAGCCGGACACCGCGCCGAAGCAGGAGGACGACGGCTTTGCAAGCTTTGTCCGGGAGCGTGACGAGGAATGAAAACTCACGCGCTACCCGGCGACCTACAACCCCATCCTCGAATACTGGCAGGCCATCCAGGGCGGCCGCGAGGTCGTCAGCATGAAAGTCCAGAAGACCTACAGGCACGTTGTAGAGCAGCTGGAAAACACAGATTCCGAGTTTTACTACTCGCCGCGCCGGGCAAACCACGTCCTCGAATTTTTTTTTTAAAACTACTGCCACCACTCCAAGGGCAAGGCGGGCGGCCAGCTCGTCCGGCTGGAGCTATGGGAAAAAGCACTGCTGGCGACTGTCTTCGGGTTTATCGACATCGAGGGCAACCGCCAGTACCGCGAAGCGATCCTCATTGTCGGCAAGAAAAACGGAAAATCGCTGCTGGCATCCGGCGTCGGACTGTATTTGCAGACGGCGGACGGTGAGGCTGGCCCGGAGGTCTACGCCGTGGCCACCAAGCGAGACCAGGCGAAGATCATCTGGCAGGAAGCAAAGCGGATGGTCAAGAAGTCCCCGGCGCTCTGCCGCCGGATGCGCAGTCTGGTTGCTGAGCTGGACAGCGATTTTAACGACGGCGTTTTCAAGCCGCTGGCCTCTGACAGTGACACTCTCGACGGACTCAACATCCACGGGGCCATGATGGATGAGATCCACCAGTGGAAGAGCGGGCGCGCCCTGTACGACATCATCGCCGACGGCGTGACGGCCCGTGAGCAGCCGCTGATCTTTATCACTTCCACCGCGGGCACCATCCGCGAGGACATCTACGACGAAAAATACGAAGAGGCCGAGCGCATCATAAACGGCTACGAAGATCCGGACGGGTACCACGACCCGCGCCGGATCGCGTTTATTTACGAGCTCGACAAGCGCAGCGAGTGGACGGACCCGGACTGCTGGAAAAAGGCAAATCCGGGCCTCGGGACGATCAAGAGCTACACGGCGCTGAAAGAGCGGGTCGAGCGGGCGGAGAAAAACCCGGCCCTCGTCCGCAACCTCGTCTGCAAGGATTTCAACATCCGCGAGACCTCCAGCGAAGCATGGCTCAACTTTGAGCAGCTGGACAACCGCGACACCTTCCAGCTCGACAAGGAAAACCGCCGCCTGATCTGGCAGCACCACATGGCGGACGGCAAGACGCAGGAGCGCGTGCTTTCCTACCCGCGATACGGCATCGGAGGCGCGGACCTCTCCAAGACCACTGACCTGACGGCGGCAAAGGTCCTGTTCCAGGTGCCGGAGCTGCCGGAGATCCTGTTTGTGCTGCAGATGTACTGGCTGCCGCAGGACCTTTTGGAAAAGCGCGTCACGGAGGACAAGATCCCCTACGACAAGTGGCATGAGCGAGGGCTGCTCCGACTGTCCGAGGGCAACAAGATCCGCTATGAGGACGTCAAAGTATGGTTCGTCGAGGTGCAGGAAGACCTCGATATTTTTATACCCTTTATCGGCTATGATGCGTGGTCGGCGTCTTACTGGACGGACAGCATGGCGGACTACTTTGGAGCAGAGGCCATGATCCCCGTGCATCAGGGCGTGAAAACGCTTTCCGAGCCGATGAAGCGATGCGGGAATGATCTGGAGTCCAAGCGGATCGTCTACAACAACAACCCGATTGACAAGTGGTGCATGGCAAACACCGCCTACGACGAGGACAAAAACGGAAATATCCAGCCGCACAAAACGAGCAAGTCCACGCGCCGCATTGACGGAACGGCGGCCCTGCTCTACACGATCTACGATCAGAAGCAGGCGGAATACACCAGTATGCTCTAGGAGTGAGACAATGGGATTTTTTAAAAACCTCCTGACGAATATCACGACGACCAAGCGCGTTTCGACCGTTCAGATGGTGCAGGAGCGCGGGAATGGCTTTTACAGCTACAACGGCAAAATGTATCAGTCCGATATCGTCCGCGCCTGCATCCGGCCAAAGATCAAGGCCATCGGAAAGCTGACGGCCAAGCACATCCGGGAGACCATCACCGCCCAGACGCGGAAGATCGCCGTAAATCCGGAGCCGTATATCCGGTTCCTGCTCGAGGAACCGAACCAGTACATGACAGGCCAGCTGCTGCAGGAGAAGCTGGCCGCGCAGCTGGTACTAAACAACAACGCGTTTGCCGTGATCCTCCGGGATGAAAACGGCCTACCGAACGCCATCTTCCCAGTCGCGGCCATGCAGGCCGACGCGGTCTACGACGCGGGCGGGAACCTGTACCTGAAGTTTTACATGCAGAACGGCAACGTCCTGACGTTTGCCTATGACGATATCATCCACCTGCGCGGGGACTTTTACGAAAATGATATCTTCGGCGACCCGATAGCCCCGGCCATCGTGCCGCTCATGGAGATCGTAACGACGACGGATCAGGGCATCGTCAAGGCCATCCGGAATAGCGCCGTCATCCGCTGGCTTTTGATGTTCGCATCCTCCATGCGCGCGGAGGATATCAAGAAGCGCGCGCAGGACTTTGCCGACAGCTTCCTCAATGTTTCCAACGGAACGGGCGTCGCGGCCGTCGACGCAAAGGCCGAGGCCAAGCAGATCGACCCCAAGGACTACGTCCCGAACGCCGCACAGATGGATAAGACCACGCAGCGCATCTATGCCCTGTTCAATACCAACCCGCACATCGTCACATCCATTGCGACGGAGGATGAGCAGAACGCCTATTTTGACGCCGAGATCGAGCCGGTTTTGAAGCAGCTGAGCGGCGAGTACACCCGCAAGCTCTTCTCCCGTCGCGAGCGTGGCTGCGGCAACCGCATCGTCTTTGAGGCGTCCGCGTGGGACTTCGCCTCGACCTCGACCAAGCTCAACCTCCTGCAGATGGTTGACCGCGGCGCGCTGACGCCGAACGAATGGCGCCGCGCCTTTAACCTCGCGCCGGTCGACGGCGGCGACAAGCCAATCCGGCGGCTCGATACGCAGCCGGTCAATCAGAATACCAACCAGAAGGGAGATGAAACCGCATGAAGATCAGCATTCGCGGGCCAATCGTATCCAGCAACAACCACCGTTTTTACCAGTTTTACGGCATGGAAGCGGCAAGCCCAAAATCCGTAGCCGACGCGCTTGCCAAGGGAAACGGTGAGCGGGCAGAGGTCGAGATCAATTCCGGCGGCGGCGAGATCTTTGCCGCGAGCGAGATCTATACCGCACTGCGCAACTACGCCGGAGGCGTCCACATCCGCATCGTCGGCCTTGCGGCCTCGGCCGCGTCCATCATCGCCATGGCGGGCGAGTCGGAAATGACGCCGACCGGCATGATGATGATCCACAACGTACAGTCCAGCGCCGACGGCGACTACCGACAGATGGAGCACACCGCCGGTGTCCTGCGCGACGCCAACCACGCCATTATCTCGGCCTACGTCGCCAAGACCGGAAGGCCGGAAGCGGAGATCGCCGCCATGATGGACGCCGAGACCTGGATCACGGCGGAGCGAGCCGTAGAGCTCGGCCTCGTCGACCGCATCATGCAGCCGGATGGAGAGCAAAAACCGCTGGCCGCGGATTTTTATTCCGGCATGCTCAGCGAAGACGCGCTCCGGCGCGCGGAAAACTTTTTAAAAGGTCAGGCCGCAGAGCCTGATTTTTTTATGCCCGAACGGGCGCAGGCAGAAGCAAAACTGAAATTTTTAAAACTCAAAGGAGAATTGAAATGACGAAGGAACTTTACAACATCCAGCGCCAGAAGCTCATGGACGAAGCCCAGAAGCTGCTGGACGAAAGCAAGACCGCAGAGGCACAGGCCAAGATGAAAGAAGTCGAGGCCCTCGACGCCAAGTTTGAGGAGGAAGCCAAGATCCAGGCGAACCTCAACGCACTTGCAGGCCAGAAGGTCGCGGCTCCGGCTGCGGTGGCACAGTCCATCGACCTGTCCGGCACGGCGAAGACTCCGGACGTGCTCGACCGGTACGATACCGACGAGTACAAGCGGGCCTTTATGAACTACGTCCTGACCGGCAAGAAGATCCCGGCAGAGCTGACCAACGCGGACGCGAACACAAAGACCTCCGACGTCGGCGCAGCCATCCCGACCACGACGCTGCAGAAGATCTACGAAAAGATCGAAGCGACCGGCATGATCCTGCCGCGCGTGACGCACACGTCCTACAAGGGTGGCGTGACCGTCCCGACCAGCTCGGCCAAGCCGACGGCCTCCTGGGTTGCCGAAGGCGCAGGCTCCGACAAGCAGAAGGCGCTCGGCTCCATCACGTTTGCCTACCACAAGCTGCGCTGCGCGATCTCCATGTCGCTTGAGGTCTCCATCGTGACCTACCCGATGTTTGAGTCGCAGTTTGTCGCCAACGTGGCCGAGGCCATGGTCAAGGCCGAGGAACAGGCCATCATCAGCGGCTCCGGCTCCGGCCAGCCGAAGGGCATCACAAAGGAAACCGTCGTGACCGGCCAGAACATCGACATTGCCGCCGCGACGACCGCGCTGACCTACAAGGACATCACCGCAGCCGAGGCCGCGGTGCCGCAGGCATATGACGCGGGCGCGGTCTGGTGCATGACGAAGAAAACGTTCTTCGAGCAGATCGTCGGCATGGTTGACAGCGATGGTCAGCCTATTGCCCGCACCAACTACGGCATGAACGGAAAGCCCGTTTATTCCCTATTTGGCCGCGAGGTCGTCCTCGTCGGCGATTATCTGCCGTCCTTCGCGGCGAGCGTGACCGCAGACACGATTTTTGCCTTTATCTTCGATTTCAAGGACTACCTCTGGAACGAAAATCTGGGCATGACCTTCCGCAAGTACACCGACAACGCGACCGACGACGAGGTCACCGTCGCGCTGGCGCTCGTCGACGGTAAGGTCGTCGACAAGAACAGCCTCGTCACGCTGACCAAGAAGAAGGCCTGACGGCGCGCGGCCAACAGGGAGGGATAACCAATGGCTTTGATCAACGTTGCAAAAACCGCCCTGCGGCTGACCACAAACGCCCTTGACGACGAGCTCGCCGACGAGATTGACGCCTGCCTCCTGCGCCTGCACCTTGCGGGCGCAGAGGGAGCGGACGAAGACCCGCTGGTCAAAGACGCCGTCCGAGCCTTCGTCCGCTGGCAGCATGACTTCTGCGGCCGCGGCGACGAATGGAAGACGTGCTTTGAGGAGCTGCGCGACGCGATGGGCCTGTCCGACGACTATTCGCCGGGCACCGAGGGAGGGGGCGCGTGCTGTGATCTTTGACACCCAGATCACGCTGCGCCTGTTCTCCTACCCCATCGTAAACGGCCAGACGACGGAAAAGCTAGAGCGAGAAACCACCGTATGGGCTGCCCGCAAGTCCGTAAACCGCGCCGAGTATTATCAGGCCGCACAGGCCGGCAAGCGCACGGACGCAATTTTCCGCATGCACAGCGCGGAATACGGCGGCGAGCAGCAGCTCACCTGCGGCTCGGACGTCTTTGACGTCGTCCGCAGCTACGGCGCGGAGACGGAAGAGGTAGAGCTGACCTGCAAACGGAGGGACGGCGCATGATGATCTATGAGGCGCTGGCAGACCTGGGCGTACCAGCCTGCCACCCGCCATACAAGGGCGGAGAAGAAACCTACATCACCTATCAGCTGCTCGGCCAGTCCGGGCAGCTCTACGCCGAGGGCGGAGAGGCCGAGACCGGCGTGCAGTACGCCGTTTCCATCTTTGCCGAGGGCTTTGCCGCCGATCTGCTCCAGCGCACGAAAGCCGCGCTGGAGGCAGCAGGCTACATCGCGACCGTCGACATGGAAACCTACGACAAGGAAACAGGCCGCACGCAGATCGCGCTCATCGCCGAGACGGAGGGCGCAGCCTATGGCTAACATCTCCATCACCGGTGTCGACGAGCTCATGGCCACGCTCCAGAAAGCGAATGTTTTTGATGAGGACATGCAGCAGGAGCTCCTGTACGCCGCCGGGGATATCATCGTCGAGGAACTGCAAAAAATGGTCAAGGCGAGCGGGTTTCAGACCGAGGCATATGCATCCAGCGTAAAATACCGCAAAACCATCAAACGCGACAAAAACGGAGACCCGTACATCTCCATCACCGCAGTCGGCAAAAACGAGCACGGAACGCGCAGGGCGACCGTGCTTTTTGTTTTGAATTACGGCCGCGCGAAGGAGCACGGGCAGATCACAGGAACTTATTTTTGGACAAAGGGCGTCAGGAACGCGCAGAAGCGCGTAAACGCGGAGCTCGAAAAGATCCTTACACAAAAGCTGAAAGAAAGGGGCCTATTATAAATGCCTAGTTTTGACTTACGCGGAATCCGGGCGGGAAAGTATAAAAACACGTCCGGCACCGTGACCTACACAGAGCCGACCGACGTCGGCGACGCCATGGACGTGCATCTGGAACTCAAGTTCGCCGAGGGCCGCCTGTACGCGGAATCCAAGCTTGCCGAGTATATCAAGCTTGCCACCGGCGGCACGATCTCGCTGGCTGTCAAGTACATCAAAAGGGCCGCACAGGCCATGCTCTACGGCTGCACATCCGATACGAGCAAGGAAAATCTGAAATTCTCGGCAAAAGACATCGCAAACTATGTCGGCGTCGGCTTTTACGCGCCGGATAAGTTCGACGGCGTGACAAAATACACCTGCGTCTGGGTGCCGAAAGCGCTGTTCGGCCCGCCCTCGATGAGCTATAAGACCAAGGGCGAGAACATCCAGTTCAACACGCCGACCACGACAGGCGAATTCCTCGCGGACGATTCCGCCGACGAGCTGCTGCTCGAGACCGAGACCGTCGACACCGCGGCGGAGGCCGTTGCCTGGATCAAGGGAAAGCTGGGTGAGACCTGATGGAGACGACCAAGCTCAACACCGTCGACTATGAACTTGAGGGCCGGGTCTACCGGCTCTCCTGCAACATGAACGTCCTTGCCGACGTGCAGGACGAATACGACGGAAATCTGCTGCGCGCGCTGAATACGGTGCACGGCCTCAAAAGCACGCTGGCCTTCCTGGCCGCCATGCTGACCGATGCCGCAGACACGCAGGGCATCACCGACGAAAACGGCCTTCCGCTGCGCTTTACCAGCAAGCAGCTGGGCCGGAAGCTCACCATGCACCAGACGCTCGAGGCCGGGACGCGGATCTACCAGCTGATTCAGGCTGCAGTCGAGCCGCCGGAGGAAGAACTCGGTGAAAAAACGTCGGAAGACGAAAAAAACTGACACCGCCGGGGAAACCGAAGCAGCTGGGCTTTGATTTCCCCGGCTTCCTCGCCATGTGGCTGTTCCGGCTGCGCCTGCCGGAACGGGATTTCTGGAAGACCATGAGCCCGCACCGCCTGACGCTCCTGCTGGACGCGCTGGAGCCGCCAAAAAAAGCCGGAAGAGCCGCAGAGCCTCTCGGCCTACATCAACGGAGGCACGTAATATGCCCAACATCAACACAAGATTTACGCTTTCGGGCGAGAAAGAATACAAGCAGGCCATCTCCGAGATCGGCAGCGGTATGAACGTCCTGAACTCGGAGATGCGCAAGGTGCAGTCGGCCTACGCGCAGAACGCCGACAGCGTCGAGGCACTGAACGCCAAAAACGACGTGCTCGAGCGCAAGATCTCCACGCAGACCGAAAAGATCGAGTATCTGCGTGCCGCCCTGCAGCAGTCCGCCGAGAAATACGGCGAGGCAGACAAGCGCACAATGCAGTGGCAGACAAGTCTCAACAACGCAGAGGCCGACCTCAACAACCTCAACAACCAATTCGACGAAAACAAGAAAAAAATTGAGGAATCCGGCAAGGAGATGGGCAACCTCGGTGACGTGGTGAACGGCCTGACGTCCAAGCTCGGCATCCAGCTGCCGGACAGCATGAAGTCCTCCATGAACGCCATGGGGAGCCTTGACGCGTCGTCTCTGGCGCTGGCGGGCGGCTTTGCCGCCGTCGCGACGGCCATCGTCAAGGCGGAAAAGGCGCTGATCTCCATGACGAAGGAAGCAGCCTCGAATGCAGACGATCTGCTCACGCTCGCCTCCGTGACCGGCATGACGACCGACTCCGTGCAGGAGCTCAATTACATGGCGGACCTCACGGACGTCTCCATGGACCGCATCAAGGACAGCCTCAAGGAGACCACCAACAAAATGCAGGAGGCCGCAGCGGGCACCGGCGACGCCTATGATGCGTACCAGCGTCTGGGCGTAGAGATCACCAACGCCGACGGCAGCCTCCGCAGCGCGCAAGACGTCTTTTACGACACCATCGACGCGCTCGGTGAGATCAAAAACCAGACCGAGCGGGACGCGCTGGCCATGGACCTCATGTCTGAGTCCGCGCAGGAGCTCAATCCGCTCATCGACCTCGGCGGCGAGAAAATGCGGGATTACGCGCAGGAAGCGCATGATATGGGCTATGTCCTTGACAACGACGCGCTCAAATCCCTGCAGGGCGTCGACGACGCCTATTCTCGCCTACAAAATACGCAGGAGGGCGTCAAGAATCAGCTGGCCGCAGAGTTCGCACCATATTTGGAAGAATTCTACGGCGACGTCACCAGCGGAATCAAGTATAGCGGCGATGTGCTGCAGCAATCAGGGCTGGTCGACTCATTCGGCATGCTGCTCGAGACGGCGGGCGAGATCATCAACCCGATGGATACCCTGTCAAATGACAAGGTCCCGGCTCTGACGAAGGCACTGCGCCCGCTGTCGGAGGTCATGGCGGCAATTGCCGACGCCGGGGACTTCCTGTCCGGTCTGCTGACGCTCGATTTCAACAAGATGGGCACAGCGCTCGGCCTGAATTACGGCAAAGGCCAGATGTCGAATGTACAGAAGCTCAATACCAAGTGGATGCAGCAGGATACGAACCGCGCGACCGCTGCGAACGGCTACGGCAGCTACTTCGACACCGACACCGGCAAAGCCTACGGCAATATGGAGGCCTACGCCAACGCGCAGTATGAAGCGCTCGTGCGAGCGGGAGACAGCTCCATCCTCGGCAAGTCGCAGGATTTGTGGGTGCAGGAATATCTCAAAAAGCTGCGCGGCAACGCCGCCGGCACGGACAACTGGTCTGGCGGCTGGACGCGGGTCAACGAAAACGGCCCGGAACGCATCTATCTGCCGTCCGGCAGCCGCATCCAGACGGCCAGCGAGACCCGCTACACCTCCGGCGATACCTACAACACCACCGTCTACGTCGACCACGTCGAAGACCTCGACACCATCCTCCGCATCGCCAAAAACGCACGCATCACAACCAGAATGGGGGCGAAGTAAATGCCGGAAGTGACGATTTACGCGTCGAGATCGGTGTATCTGCCGTATGAATATCCAAATACAAACGACCATACGAGTGCAAGGATCACACCGGCAGACAAGGAGCGAGACAGATTCCTGATTGGGTTCGAGGAAGCTCCGGGCAATGTAAAGTTCAAAAAAATCGATTCGTGCCAGCTGTTTTTGCACGGAAGGCCAACGCGTAGGACGGTGGATACATCCGGAACATATTATGTGTACTTTAAAGTAGTGTACAGAAGCAGCGGATTTGACGAAAAGACGGCAACATACAATAACACCCCGTATGAGTACGGAGGCGGGAATGCCTTTCCGGAAGCTGTAGACACAGGAGGAGCCTTATGGACGGCTGATCGAAATAAATACGGCTGGTACGACTGGTACAGAAATGGGGTGGAAGTGTCCCAAATAGATTACATTGACACGGCATACAGCAGCTACAAACCGTACGTGATCGTGTCGTACCTTGCAGACAACGTAACAGCTGTACTGCGGTCGCTGTCACCAGCAAGCGGCTACATCCCAAAAGGAAAAGACAATGTTTTCTCCTGGGGCATTGCTGAAACAGGGATATGCCTGGAAAAAGTCAAAGCGACCGCCACGACCTTCCGCTGGCGCGCCGGAACATCCGGCACGATCAAAACCATCGCCTGCGGCACGGCCCAGAAAGTGACCGTCCCCGCCGGGACTTTTACCACAAACGAAATCCAGTGGTCCGTGTCCATCACGCTGAACACCGGCGAGACCGTCACGAGCGACTGGATCGATCTGTCGACCGCCGAAGCCGCCCCGTCAGCCAAGCCGACGTCGCCTGTCGGCGTTGTCATCGACGCCACCATCGCCAACCGCTTTTCATGGCAGCACATCATTTCCACCGGCACGCCGCAGAGCAAGGCGGATCTGCAATGGTCCGCCGACGGCACGACGTGGAACACGCTCGCGACCGTCACCGGCGAAAATCAGTACTACGACGTTCCGGCAAACAAATTCACAAGCGGAACAAAATACTGGCGCGTGCGCACCTACAACACCGACGGCACGGCCTCGGCGTGGAGCGACAAGGCCGAGTTTATCGCCATCAACGCCCCATCGGCCCCGTCCATCGTCATCCAGTCCACCGGTCCGCGCCCGCGCATCACCTGGCAGACCTCTGAGCAGGAAGCCTATCAGCTGACGCTCTCGAGCGGCTACGCCTCCGGCACGGTCTACGGCACGGAGAAGGCATGGCGCTCGCCGGTCTACCTCGCCGACGGCAGCTACACCGTCCGCGTCCGCGTGCAGAACAAGTACGGCATGTGGTCCGAGTGGAGCGCAGCCGCGCTCCCCGTTTCACACACCGAGGGCGAGGCCATCACCCTGACCGCCACCGCCGGCCATGAGGCCGCGCTCACCTGGCAGACCGCCGGGAGCTACGATTTTTACCTCGTCGAGCGGGACGGCGTGGCCATCGCCCGCACCGTCCAAAAGCAGTACATCGACCACACCAGCATCGGCAGCGTCACCTACCGCGTCCGCGGCTGCTACGACGAAAGCGACAACTACGGCGTGTCCAATTCCGACACCGCCGAGATCCTGCCCGAGACCAACATGATCTGCGACCTCGAGACCGGCGTCTGGCTCGAGATGCGCCTGTCCGAAAACGCAGCTGCGCACCAACCGCACCAGTTTCTCGGCCGGTGTCTCGACCGTCCATCTGGCGGGCCTTGCCTACCTAGCCGTCGAGGAGCGCAGCGAGCAGCGCGACCGCGCCCCTGTCCGTCGCCTGCGCCTGGCCGCACGCGCAGCGGGCCGCAGCCCTCGCGCTCGAGGCCCTTGTCGGCCGCCTCGTCTGCCTCAAGGACCGCTACGGCAATATGGCCATCGGCTCGCTCCCGTCGCTCGAGAGCAACTGCGACGAGTTCATGCGCCGCTATTCCTTCACCATCTCGCACACCAACCGGGAGGAGGCGATCACCCTTGACCCGTGACGTCCGCTTCCGCGTCGACGTACTCAGAAACGGCGCACCCATCACCAACCTCCAATGGGACACCGGCAGCGCCCCGCAGATCATCGCCAGCCGCGACGCGACGATCCACACCAGCATCAAGGGTACCTTCCTCGTCAACGACGCAGTTGACTACCTCTCCGACGAGCTGCAGCCCGTCATGACCATTGACGGGCAGGAGACGCCACTCGGTATCTATCAGGCCGCGACCCCGAGCATCAAGGGCGCGGCCGGTCAGAAGCGCGTTGAGGTCGAGGCCTACGACCGCTGCTGGCGTCTACAGCAACCGCACCGAGACCATCCTGCACCTGTCCGCCGGTGCGTCCTATCTCACCGAGATCCGCAAGCTGCTCACCGCCTGCGGCGTCGCGCTCGTCATTGCGACGCCGTCGGACGCAACGCTGCAAACCGACCGCGAAGACTGGGATGTCGGCACGAGCTACCTGACCATCGTCAACGACCTGCTGGCCGAGATCAACTACAACAGCCTCTGGTTCGACGCCTCCGGTGTCGCCCGTCTCGAGCCCTATCAGGAGCCGAGCGCGCAGAACATCGACTGGTCCTACGGCACGACGGACCTCTTCCTTCCGGACCGGCATCCGGGGCCGAACTTCTCAGATGAGGAAGACATCTTCAACGCGCCGAACGTCTTCATCTGCGTCTGCTCCAACCCGGATCTGGAGCAGCCCATGGTCGCAACGGCCGTCAACGACAATCCGCAGTCGCGCAAGTCCACCTTCCGGCGGAACATGCGCATCGCCTCGCTCATCAAGGTCGACAACATCGCCTCGCAGGAGGAGCTGCAGGCCTACGCCGACCGCATGCGCAACGAGTCGCTCCTGTCCGCCCGGGCCATCACGTTTTATACCCTCAACGACCCCGGTCACGGCATCGGTGACGTCCTCGCGCTCACGCACGACGACATCGGCGGCATTTACCTCGAGACCGGCTGGCAGATGCAGCTGTCAGCCGGAAGCCTGATGACACACTCTGCAAAAAGGACGGTGATTGCATAATGGAAGGCGTTGACAGCCTGTACACCGAAGAACCCGAAGAGCAGCAGACCGAAGAACAGCAGCAGCCGTTCCAGCTGGCCGTCATTGCGACGGTCGAGGAAGACGGCCTGACCCTCACGCCTGACGGCGCGGAGGAGCCGACCGAGAAGCATTTTAAATGCAACACCGGCATCAACTTCGCCGCCGGACAGCGCGTGGCCGTCCTCGAACTGTCCGGCAGCAAGGTCGTCATGTTCCCGATCGGCAACCCCGGCGCGGACGCGCCGGCGAAGATCCCAATTGGCGGTACGACCGGGCAGGTGCTCCAAAAATCGTCCGACAACGACTACGCGCTCACCTGGGGCAGCATTACCGGCCTCCTGCCGACCGGCGGAACGAGCGGACAGATCCTCAAAAAGTCAGGCAACGCCGACTACGCCGTCGAATGGGGCGACATCAACGGTGCTCTGCCTTCCGGCGGAACGACGGGCCAGGTGCTCAAAAAATCCAGCGCCACCGACTACGCCGTCACCTGGGGCAGCCCCGACGGCATCCTGCCGACCGGCGGCACCGATGGTCAGGTCCTGCTCAAAAACGGCGCGAGCAACTACGCCGCCAAGTGGGGAAGCATCACCGGCGCGCTCCCGACCGGCGGAACATCCGGTCAGGTGCTGAAAAAATCCAGCAACACCAACTACGCTTGCACGTGGGGCGACGTCGCCGGAACGCTTCCGAGCGGCGGAACCGACGGCCAGGTGCTCCTGAAAAACGGATCGACGGCCTACGCCGCGAAGTGGGGCACGGTATCCGCCGCAGGACTCAAGAGCGGATACAATTCGCTGGAGCTGAAAACAAAAACCCTGACGCCGTCCTCGAACGGCTTTGAGATAGGGACATCGAGCTATCCCGTGACAGTCAGGGGAGACGAAATCGTGCTGTATTACAATTCATACCGCTACTGCACCCTTGCGTGCAACTCATCCGGGAAGCTGACCGTCAACGGCACAGCCATCAACTAAGGAGGGCATCATGAAATTATACGACATCGCGCTCGCGGCGAAGCCACTGCAGAAGCTCATCGAACAGGACCTGCCGCTCCGGCAGGCCTATCAGCTCGCCATGCTGGCGACCAGGCTCAACCCAACACTCGAATTCTACGGAAACCAACTCATGAGCGGGCGGCCGCAGGCGGAGCTGAACGAGCTGGACGCCGACACGCTCCCCGAGCTGCCGCACATCACGCTTCCACTCGACCTCGATATCCGGCTTTCCGCCGGGGATATCAAGTGCCTTGAGCCGTTTGTGACCTTCGAAGGAGCTGATAACGCATGATCACCATCCACTGCTCCCGCGCGTGCGCGCATCTGGCGTCGCCGCCGGAGCTTTTGACGGCGGGCATGGCCAAGGCCGTGACCGTTGAGTTCGTCTTCTCGCCCGAGTGGGACGGGCTGACGAAGACAGCCGTCTTCTCGAACGGCAAAACCACCGTCGACGTTCTGGCGGCGAACTGGGACGGGGATACCGTTCCCGTACCGCACGAAGTTCTCGCCGTCCCGGGCCGCCACGCCCGCGTGGGCGTCTATGGCGCGGACGAAAGCGGCGTCGTCCTGCCGACCGTCTGGGTGAGCCTCGGCAAGGTCCAGCCCGGCGCGGATCCGTCCGGCGACGCCTCGGCCGACCCGTCCCTGCCCGTCTGGGCGCAGCTGCAGAAGCAGATCGGCGATCTGGACGACCTCAAGACCTACAACAAGGGCAACCTCGTCGACGCCATCAACGAGGCCCGCAGCTCCGGCGGCGGCTCTGGTGGCGGGGGCATCCAGTCGGCACAGATCGACGCGATCCTCGTGATGACAAAATCCGAATATGACGCGCTGGACAAAAAGGACGCGCGGACACTGTATCTGTTGGAGGGATAACATGCTGGCAGTTGGACTCAAACGCATTCTGGAGCTGTTCATCGGCTCCATGGGCATCAAATCCGCCCACCTGGGCACGAAAACCATCTACGAAAGACCGGGCGGATTTTTGTACATTGAACTCACAAGCGAAGAAAGGGGATAAATCCAGATGGCAAGTTTTTTCAATCTGACACTTGATACGCTGGCACCTGCCGGCCTATCGCTGATCCTGAACGACGGTGCACAGTACGCGACTAGCGCGACCGTCACGGCGAAGATCTCTGTCTCCGACGAGACAACGACGGGCTACCAGATGAAGATCTGGGGCACGAAGACGGCGGAGACCGAGGCGGAAGCGTCGTGGGAGACATTCGCCACGACAAAATCCATCACGCTGCCCGACGGCGACGGCCTCAAGACGATCTATGTCAAGATGCGCGACGACGTCGGCAACGAAACGGCCGCAGTCAGCGACACGATCACGCTCAACACGTCGATTCCTGCCGTGACCATCACCGGCCCCGACAAGAGCAGGATCTCGAAGGTCACGGGCTACGATGCAGCGGCGTTCTCCTTCGTCTGCGACGTGGACTTTGAGGAATACACCATTCGCGTCGTTCCGGCGACGAGCAGCCTGCACACGGCGGGCACGCAGATCCCGACGACGGGCGGCTCCACCAACGTCAGCGGCACGGAGGGAGGCTACAAGAAGAACACCGCCATCAACGTCACTGTCAAGGGCGCGGACCTCGAGGCAGCGTCTTCCGGCGACGGCACGAAGATCGTCAAGGTTTTCGTCAAGAACGCCGCCGGGACCTGGAGTGCCGCCTGATGGCCGCGCCGCAGCTGACATTCTCCATCACGGGCAACAAGATCTCGGCGGTCTCGGGGTTCGACTCGATCACCGTTTCCTTCTCGTCGGACATCGCCTACACGGCCTTCGAGTGCCGCGCGACGAAGTCCGGCGAGGATTGGGGCCGCGGGAAGGGCGCTTTGATCGCGTCATTCTCCCAGACCCCGGCGGGAACGCAGCGCACCTTTGAGGTTTACGACGATTTTCTGCTTTCCGGTGATGGGGAATACCGCATTTCGTTGTTCGCGCAGGGCGCGGACGGCAGCTGGAACGACAACTACGGCTTTATCCCGCTGGGAGAGTCGCAGGCGCTGAAGACCGCGGACGGCGAGGATTTTCTGTGTATGAAGGAGTGATCGTATGGCTTACAACAGTCAGTTTACCGGCGCGCAGATCGACGAGGCTATCGCCGACGTGCGCAGCAACAAAGACGCGTGGAACGGAAAGCAAGATGTGATTCTCGCCTCCGGCGCTTCCGTCGGGGACCTGATCAAGGTCAAGGCGGTGGACGCCAGCGGGAAGCCGACGGCGTGGGCGGTGGCCGTGGCGGGCACGGACTATATGAAGACCGGCAACATCACCAAGCAGACCCTGGTCTCCGCCGAGACCACGCCGACCGAGAACATGGCCATCAACTGGCAGTATGAGTGAGGAGGCCCCATGGCGCACAAGACATTGATCTCCGGCACGGCCTATTCCGTGACGGGCGGCCGGGAGCTGATCGGGGGCACGGGCTACGCGAAGAAGAAAGGCCGCGTGCTCGTGAACGGCACCGGGTACGATATCCCGTTTTCCAGCGGCATCCCGCTTTCTACCGTCGTGCTCGGCGATATCCTCATGCTGAACGAAAACGGCAGCCCCGTCCCGTTCTACGTCTGCAAGCACGACTACGAAAGCGGACTGAACGGCGCAGGGCGGACACTTCTGGTGAGGAAGGATTGCTATGACAAGCGTATTTTTGACAGCAGTAGCAAGATTTTCGCCGGGAGCTCGATAGACACATGGCTCAACGGAACCTGGATCAAGCTGCTGACATTGGACGTCCAGTCTGCGGCCGGCACGACAAAAATCTACTACTATGACGGAAGCAAGAAGAAAGCAGTCACGACCCGTGCAGTGTTCCTGCTGTCGGCAGCAGAGTTTGGCTACAGCGATTATGCTGATACTGACGGAGAACCACTGGACAGTGCTGTGAGAAAACTACTTTCCACTGCTTACTACGGCGGAAATAGTGTTGGACAGTGGACGCGTACACCGGCCACCTGGACACGGAACGACGTGTACGTTATAATGCCTGGCGACTATTCGACTCATATGCCTTGCAACGACAGTTACGGCGTCCGCCCCGCCTTCACCATCCCCTCGACCTTCCCCGTGATCCAAAACCCCGACGGCACTTACAGCCCGGCAGCATAAAGGAGGACCCACATGGGCACACACCACATTTTGAAAGACGGCACATCCTACGCCATCAAACACTTACAACAGCAAAACGGAAGGAACGTGGTATGCGGGTTTCAACGGAAACTGGACGCAAGAAGCGTTCCGGACAGTGACTTTCGCTGAAATGCCAACAGGCGCACTATTAGCATGGCTGCAGGCCAATGCCGTGCAGCAATAGACAGGAGGAACTTATGGACACCTGGTACATCACAATCGGAGGGCAGGAGATCGAGACGCGACCGGCCGCTGGCCGCATGCGCGACGCCGACTGGGGCGGGCGCGAGAGCCGCGCCGTCACCATCGAAGAGCGCGGTTGCAGACCCGCTGGCGCTGTTCTGCGACGGCGCCGTCTGGGGCATGATCCACCGCTACACCACGGCCGTCCCTGTGCTGGACGCAGAGGGCAACGTCCAGATGAACGAGGACGGAACCGTCAAGTCGACGACCGAGACCGCCGAGGACCGCTACATGGACGACTACGCGGATTTCATCCTCGCCGGTCCCGTCACCGACAACCGCGACGGCACCATCACCGTCAAAATGGGCAAGCCCCTGCCCCTCGAGCGGGCAGAGGCAGAAAAAGCCGCCGCCCAGCACACCGCCGCGACCCTCATGGGCATGCCCGTCTAGCAAGAAGACGAGCTGAGTCCCTGCTCGCCGCCAACGCTCCGTCAACCTCGCGGGTGGAAGAAGATCAAGAAGGTACGCCTGCGCGGCAGGTCTGTGCCGTGCAGATCTGACGGAGATCACGCTTGCGGTGCTGGCTGAAACAACAGCTTCCAGCGGATTCTATCTCTGGAAGGCAAAGAACGAGAACCGCGCGAAGTACGCGCAGAAGTACATGGATAAATGGGCCGAGAAATACGGCCCGGAAGCGGCAGCACGCATCGCGGAGATCGTGCTGAAGGACTGAAAGGAGCATACATATGGAAAACATCAAGAAGCGGCTCGGCAATCTGCTGAGCGTCAAATCCATCGTCACGCTGGTGCTGACGGCGGTATTTGCGTACATGGCAGTCGCCGGGAAGATCTCGCAGGACTTTATGATGGTGTACACCGTCGTGATCGCGTTTTACTTTGGCACACAGAGCCAGAAAGCGCAGGACGCCATCGATGCGGCAAGCAAACCGCAGGAGGACGCGCAGAAATGAGCATCATGAAAGCCTCCGAGCTCGTCAGGCGGCACATCGACGTTGCAAAGAATTACAAAACCGTGTACATGTGGGGCTGCTTCGGCTCTCCGGTCACGGATGGGATCATCACTGAGAAGGCAAAGCAATACCCGGACTGGTACGACGCCGCAAAGCAGGCCAGATTCCGCGGGCTGATCGGAAAGGGCTACTTTGGCTTTGACTGCGTGAATCTCACAAAGGGGATCCTGTGGGGCTGGAACGGCAACAAGAATGCTTACCACGGAGGCGCACGCTACGCTGGAAACGCTGTCCCGGATGTCTCTGCCGACGGCATGATCGCCAAGTGCAGGGACGTATCCGCGTCCGGCTGGGATAAGCTCGTTCCCGTCGAGGGCCTGTGGATGCCCGGCCACTGGGGCCTGTACATCGGAGACGGCTTGGCCGTTGAGTGTACGCCCATTTGGGATAATGGCGTGCAGATCACCGGCGTCGGCAACATCGGCGTAAAGGGCGGCTACAACAGCCGTGTATGGAAGAAGCACGGCAAGCTCCCGTGGGTGGACTACGACACGGAAACCGTCGACAAGGCCGTCGAGGACGCCAAGAAGACCATCAAGGCAAAGGCAGGACTTGCGGACAACACGATCAAATATCTCGCCGACTACAAGTACGGCGATGATCTCCTGAAAAAACTGGCTGCTGCCATGAGATAAAACCTGCCTGGACGGCGGGCCGAAGGGAGTGACAGCAAATAACTGCGCGGCTGGCTCTGCCGAAGGAGCTGGAACACCTCACGCGCAGCGACTGGGAGCGCGTCACTGACGAGGGCTTATTGGATGAAATCGATCAGCAGATTGTGAATCTTTATATCGTGCGCAGGCTCCCGCAGCTGGACGCCGCCGCCGAGATCGGCGTCGACCGAAAAACCATCTCCCGCCGCCTGCCGCACATCTACAATATCGCCCGCCGTCTGGTAGGGAAAACGGACAAAGAGAAAGCGCCATGAGCAACGGCTCATGGCGCTTTTTCTATGTTCCGGGATTGGCTTTCGGACGATAGTTCGGGTTATACGATCTGCATGCGCGCTCCAGCGCGCGGAAGTCGCAGGAGATCTTACAGATGAAGCTGCTCTTTCCATTGACGACATCGTAGTATGTACGATTGGCATGATCCAGAATGGCAAGCTTCTGACGGTTGCAATGCTCGATCTGGTTCAGGAGCAGGTTGCGATACTTCACATCCGGCTCTGCGGAAATGTCGTATTCAAGGATCGCAGAATCAGGAACAGGGACCATGTTGTTGAAGCCGAGAAGACCGAGGCGTCCACCGTCAAGCTTCAGGATGTGCTTGCCGGGCTTTAGATTGGCATGGTTTGGCTTCGGGGATTCCATGGGGACGAAATAGCGGAAGCTTCCGACAGTGAGAACAACGCCGACATAGGGGCGACGCTGGCCCTTGTTGAACGGGACACGGAAGTCACGGGAATGGAGGAAGGAAATATAGCGCTCACTGATGTGGCAGATAAAAAGATTCTCCAAGATTCGACCTTTCCGGGAAAGAAAAAGCGAGACTGCAGAAGTCTCGCTTTTAGTTGCCCATGATTTTTTAAGCCCCTACTTAACGGCAAGGGATTTCCGCTTTTTTGGCTCCCTACTTGACGGCAAGGGATTTCCGCTTTTTTAGCTCCCTATTTAACGGCAAGGGATCTCCGCTTTCATGGGCAGATGATGAACGGCGACGTTCAATCTCTGTAGATTCCTGAAATGGTTGTGCCGCGGATCGTGCGGTGCCAGATTTCAGGATTCTTTCGCGGATCTCTCCGCACCCCTAGTATAAACTCAAAAATGTGTAGAAGTCAAGAGGGGTACTGGGAAAATTTTTAAGAGGAAAGCATGTCCCACAAATGGTACACAGATGTCCCGGAACTGTCCCCCATAAAAACCGGGAAAGCGGCAGAATGAGAGTAGGAGCTGGCCAGCTTACTACTTTTACCGGAGGATTTTTTATGGAATACGCAAGCAAGGGACTCGCGGGGACTGCGCTGGGCTTTGGCATCGGCGGCGCCGCGATGAGTCTGGCAAACGGCGGGCTCGGCAATCTGCTGGGCGGCCTCGGACAGAACAACCGGGCGGCTGCCGCAGAAGTGACGGCGGCTGCGGCAACGCCCGCCATGGCAGCGCTGGCCGCTGCGCTGGCTTCGCGCCAGCAGGAGCCGACGTGCAGCGAGAACATGCCGGTCACGCGCTACGATCTCGACCGGGAGCAGAAGCTGGCCGCGAAGGACAGCGAGATCGCGCTGCTCAAGGCCAACACGTACAACGACGGCAAGATGCTGGAGGTGTACGGTTATATCGATGGGCAGCTCAAGGACGTCCGTGAGGCGCTGTGCAAGCAGGCCGTCCACAACCAGCGCACCGAGGACAGCTTCACGCTGGTCAAGCAGGACGTCGAGTCTGTCCGCAAGGAAGCGCTTGACGCGGTCAAGATGGAGGCCGAGCGCCGCTGCTGCGGTGACAACTCCATTGTCACCTACGTCAACGCGACCTTTTATCCAAAGCAGGTCGCCGACGTCACCACGGGCACCGCGACCACGGCGCAGACTCTCTACAACCCGATCCAGCGCTGCTGCAACAAATAAGCAAACGGGGCGGCAATCGCCGCCCCATCCTTAAAGGAGGGAAACTGCAATGACAGTGACGATAGATCAGGCCATGCGCGGAATTTTGCGCTTTTTTGATACAGTAGCATCCCCACATATGGACGAGGTGCGGTCCTTTGTGGCAGGCGTTGGGTTGTCTTTGCTGGCAGACGGCAGCAAAGAGCAACTGCTTGTACTGAGAGATAACCCGTGGGTCAAAGCAATGCAAATTATGGATGAGCACGGGGATATTGACATTGACAGGCTCTATAATAAGGCAAGACCTCGGCTCGATGGACGAAAACTCCCGATAAGGATTCCGTTTATCGGCAAACTAACTTTTGTTGCGGACGATATTGACAGTCTATACAAGTACATTCAGGAGGCATGATATGCAGGAATATATTGAAAAACTCCATAAGGAGTTGCATGAGATCATGGAACGTCCGGTGACGCTGGGGCGCGCGGAGGAAGTTATGGTGTATGCGGATACTATCTGCGCGCTGCATAAGCTAGGTGACGACCATTTTCGTGAGTCCACGAAAATGATGGAATTTACCGAGGACGACGCAAAAGCGTGGAAGGCCCGCATGAAGAACGCCGACGGCTCGACCGGCCCGCACTGGACGATGGAACAGACGACGGCCGTGGCCGAGAGCATGGGCATTCAGGCGCCTGTGGTCCCGCGCTGGGCGTGGGGCGTGACCATGAACATGATGTACTCGGATTACTACCCCGTCGCCGTAGAGTTCGGACTCAACCGCCCGGAGTTCTACGCCGCGCTGGCAAAGCGTTTCTGCTCGATAAAGACGGCCCGGGGCCGGAACAGAAGCTCATGGCGTATTATGAGCATATCGCAAAATAAAGAAATCCCTCCTGTCACCAGGAGGGATTTCAGCTTGCTATAGAATCTATATTTAGATGGGATTCATTCATGCGTACCGAATAAATGTATAACCGTCAATCTGCGAGGGGATAGAGGGTGACGTGCATGTCGCTGCCGGATTTGGTGTAGGATTTGGTCTGCTTATGGTAGAGGACCTTCTGCAGGACAGTTTTCAGGAGGGCGTTTTTCTCCTGCGGGGATGCGGCGAGCGGGTAGGTCTCGAGGACGCGGCGGACGGCGGGGGCCAGACGGGCGCGGGCCTGTCTGGCACGGGCCAGCTCATGGATCGTGGTCTGGCTTGCCTCGATGCGGTCGACGATGACCTGCTTGTCAGCGGCGAGCGCCTGCGAGCGCTGCAAGAAGATCTCCGGCGTATAGATGCCGGTCTCGACCAGCTCATACGCGCGGGCCTCCTGCGCCTCCAGCTTGGCAAGCTGCTTGCGGTCGGCGGCGATCGAGGACTCGAGCGCGGTGCGCATGGGCGTGTCATCTGGCGCAGCGGCCTCACCGAGCTCCAGCTCGCGCAGCCAGCCACGCAGAGCATCCAGCACGGCGTCTTCCACATCATCATACCACGCGCTGACGGTCGTGCAGCCGTAGGAGGGACAAAGGAGCGTATCGCGGCGGTTGCCGGACGACGGACGGCGAACCATCACGCGGCCGCACTGGTCGCAGCGGACGAGCCCGGCGAGGCTCGTCACGGTCCCCCATGCGCCCTTGCCGCGCGGGCTGGCGCTGGAATAGCTCAGAGCGACGGCCTTGTCGTACTGCTCCTGCGAGATCAGGCCGTTGTGCAGCCCTTTATAAAGCTTCAGATCCTCCTGCCGGGTGCGGGGACGGCTGACGACGACGGAGCCGTCAACGATGCGCTTTGTCTCTGGCCTGCCGCCGGATTTGATCCATCCGGCGTTTGCCGGATTGCGCAGGATATCCAGCACAGAGTCCGCGCGCCAGAGGCTGCCAGAGTTGGTAGGGACGCCGAGGCTGTTCAGCCGCGTGGAGATCGCCTTCGCGCCGATGCGCGCGCAGCCATCGCCGGTGTACCAGTTGTAGATCTGCTGCAGGACGGGTGCCTGCTCCGGGTGCGGGACGAGTTTGTAGCCCTTGTCATTCGGCAGCTTCTCGCGCAGCCAGCCGAAGGGTGTCTTGCCGGAGATCCATTTGCCCTCACGCAGAGACGCCTCCTTGCCGCGCGACAGGCGGCGCTTGATGGTGTTGTACTCGCGCCGGGACATAAAGAGGCCGAACTCAAAGTATTCCTCGTCCATCTCGTTGTTCGGGTCGTAGGTCTTGTTCGGCGTGATGATGCGGGTGTCGGAGTATTTAAAGGTCTGGGCAATAATGCCCTGGTCGATGGTGTCGCCGCGCGCCAGACGCTCAACCTCCATGACGATGACGCCCGCGTAGTTCCCGGTCTCGACGAGCTGCAGGACCTTCTGCACCTCCGGCCGGACGGCGATGGAGTCGCCGGTCACGACTTCCTCGCAGATCTCCACGACGTTCAGCTCGCGGCTTTCGGACAGCGACAAAAGCGCGGCCCGGTGCCGTTTGAGCGTGTCGGTCTGGCCGAGAGCTTCGGCCTCCATGTCCTTCCGGGACTTACGCAGGTAAATGATGTACTGCGCGAGCGGGTCGGAGATTTTCCAGGTAGATGTAAATTTCATAGGCAGATTCTCACCACAAGGGAAAAAGGTTATACGGATACCGCTCCGGCGCCGGCCGGGGCGGTTTTATTTATGTGCGGATCCAGCCGATTGATGGGATGAGCACGTCGGCCACAAGCGCAACGGCACACAGCAAAAGAATACCCAAGAGGATGAGCGTCACAAGTCGGTGCATGCGCAGGGACTTCTGCTGCTGGGCAAGCTGCGCACGAAGCGCCGCGGTCTCGGCACGGAGTTTTTCAGCATCGGGAGGCTCGGAAGACTCGGCAGGCTCGTCATGCGGGATGCCGAAATACTCATCCATAGAGACACCCATCTCCCGGCAGATCGGGCCGACCGTGTAAACAGACGGATTTTTGATGTCGCCGCGAAAGAACTGGGAGACGGTGCCGACGGAAAGGTCGGTATTTTCGGCGACGTCCTGGTTTGTTTTGCGCGGAGTGATCGTCTGCTTCTGCTCACGGCATAAATCAGATAATTTTTCCTTCAAAACATGTCATTCCCCCCAAAAAAGCAAGACGTCTGACTGCAAAAAGCAACTGTTATATCTTTACAAGACTACCGTGGACAGGCTACCCTAAAGTTACAGACGGCTCCCGGTCGCCTGCGCAAGCAAAAGCCCGCGCCGTTGTTCGGCCAGCGGCGCGGGCGACATCTCAAAGACCAAGCGCGTACATGAGGCCGGGGATGACGCGGACGAACAGGAAGCAGCCAGCACAAAGCGCAAGGGCAATGACGATGATAACTTTCCGGACTCTGCGGGGACCAGCGACGGCGGACTCGTATTCCTCAGGCGTCATGCCATCCGTGTACTCATCGTAGAGCGGGCGCCCGGCGTCGTCTGTGAACTTGTTATCATAGATCCGGCAAAAGTCGACCAGCGTGCCAATGCCGCAGAACCCAAGCGTGATGAGCCAAAGCAGACCGGTCCAGATCTTGCCGACATAAAACCGATGTGCACCGAAGCCGCCGAGGAAGATACAGAGCAGCAGCGCAGTCGAGCGCTTCTTCTGCACGGGCTGGCGGGGCTCCCGCGCGCGGGACTCAGCCTTCGCCTGGTCGCGGATGTAATTCACGGTCCCGCAGCCGCAGTACGGGCAGATCAGAGCCTCATCGTCGATCTCCTTGCCGCATTTGTTACAGTACATAAAACCTCCATTCAGGCATCAAGCATTTCATAAAAAACATTTTCGCTGATAATTTCAATGTCAATGTTTCCTTTTAAGGCGAAGCTTCTCAGCAGCCTTTTTTGCTTGTTGCTTTTCCAGTCTTTGATTTTACTATAATCGCTGGAACCGAGAACAAGGTAATTAACATCTTTCCGGACACCGTCAAGACATACGCCGCCACGGTCTACGACCAACTGCATGGCAGCTTTTCGCGGCATCTTATCCAGCGTGCCGGTGAACACGAAGACCTTGCCGAAAAACGGAGACGATTCGTCAAAATGATCAGTTTCGGAACAATATCCCCGGCCCTCCACGGCTTGTGGTGCTGTTCCAAAGAAATACTGTGTTTGGAAACATAGTCGCGCAGGTAACGATAGCACTTGTCGGTTTGCTCAACATCAGAAAAGGCGCGATGCGCGACAGATTCGTCAATCCCAAATCTGCAGATAAGATCTTTAAGACGGTGATGACGATCCTCTGGGAAAAGCTTACGACTTATGCGCATGGTGTCGACGAAATCATTTGAAAACGGTTCGAGTGAGAGAGCAGAACAAGAATCATAGATAAAGTTGATGTCAAAATTAACGTTATGACCAACGACAACATCAGAGCCAATGAACGAGAGGAATGCCGGAAGCACAGAATCAAGAGAAGGTGCAGGAGCAAGCATATCATCGGTAATGCCGGTGAGCTCAGCAATAAATTCGTCGATAGAGTATCCGGGATTGACCAAGGATGAAAAAGAGTCCTCTATTGCGCCGTCGACAATGCGGATTGCAGCGACTTCGATGATATCGTCATACTGAGGGTCAAGGCCGGTCGTTTCGAGGTCAAGAACGACATAGCGGCTGGGAAAAAGCGAGTAGGCTATGACCCTTACGGTCGCGCACCATGCTATTAAGATGGGCACTCTCAAGAGCAGCACTCATGACAAAACCTCCAGTTTGATATGTAAATTTTTGTAGACTCTCATAATTGTAATTAACGAACGTATGTTCTAATATAATCATGCGAGTCAGGAAAAGGAACCTACAAATATTGTAAGCCACCGCCGAGGAAAGCACAACCGGGAAAGTGAACAAAAAATGAACGGTATTTTTGTGGAAGAATGGGGGAACGGATAGAATGACGCGAAGTTTTTACCTGCAGGACATCCGCCGCATGCTGCGGCTTGCGACGACGGAACAACTCGATCTGGTCTGGCGCTTCATGCGCGGACTGGTCGCATAGAGAAAAAAGAGCCGAGGGCGGTCACCCGTCCTCGGCCATTTTTTTTGCGATCTCGGCGAGCAGCTGCCATTCGTCGACGCTGAGCTTGCTGATGATCGATACAAACCGCTTGCGCGGCGAGTCGTCCGGGTCGTGCATGACGACGCCCATGAACTCGGCGATCTCCTGATTCCTCGTCAGCTTCTGCTTCATCTCGCCCTCGCCGGTGCGAAGCCAGGCCTCGCTCACATTATATTTTCGGCAAATATCCGCTATCGTGCGGTCACTTGGCAGAGACTTGCCGGAGCAGAGCATGGAGACAAATGCGGACGAAACATGCAGATCTTCGGCAAATTTTGTTTTTGTAATGCCGAGTGCGTCAATCAGGGAGCGAAGACGATCCTGAAAAGTTTGCATTGAATCCCTCCTTTATGTAACCAGCTTAACACACGGGCCGACAAAAGTCAAGAAAAATATTAAGCTAATTAAAAAACAGGGCTTGACAAGTTAATTGACTTAGTGTATGATGTAAGCAGCTTAAGAAAATGCTAACGTACTTACAAGAATACGAGGTGAGAACAATGTCCGAGAAGGAAAAGCAGGCAATCGAGAACCTGAACAAGAGCACCGAGAAGCTGACGCCGGCACAGATGCAGCGTCTGAGCGATATTGCCTATGGTATGGCGCTGGCAAAGGAGGCCAAGCAGGAGCCCGAGCAGGACAAGCAAACTGCGTAAAGCTGAAAAATCTGGAAAAAATAGAGCCGGAAGGAGGCTGAACCATGCGAAAACAGTATGACCCCATTGCGGACGAAGAGCCGCACATCGTGGTGGCCGAGTATCATTTCCCAAACTGCACGGCGTATATCGCGGACAACTACCTGCGACGCCTGACGCCGGAGCAGAAAGAGGCCAACCGGCAGGCCGCCCGCCGCGTGGCGTGGCAGATCCTCGAGCGGGCCGCAGCCGAAGGGCGTCTGCCCACGGCCAGCAATTAAACGCGCCGCAAGGCGCGTACATAGGAGTCGATATTATGGCGAACGTCAAGACCTACACCCTGACGCTGGATGCGCAGGAGCTGCATGATCTGATCGAGGCGGCGCTGGTCTGCGAGTGCCAGGCTGCGCAGATCATCGGCGGGCTGAAGCGCAAGGGGCTTGACCTGGACGCGCAGAAGCTCGTTACACAAAACGCCCGTCTGTCGCGGCTCGTCAGGCGGATGCAGGAGACGAAGGAGGATAAGCGGAATGCGGAAACTGATTCTCAGCGGAGACGATTGGTTTGAGCTGAAGCACACGCTGGAGCTGCTTGTGATCGTGGCAAACAACGCGGCGAATGAGCACGAGAACATGGCTGCACACGCTCAAGTGGCGGAATTGTCTGAATGGTATGCAAACCTCGCAAAACGCGCCAGGGAAAGGACGGAAAACTACAAGCGGCTTATGGCACTGGTAGAATCGGCAGAACGTCTGCAGGAGGCGAAGGCATGAAAAAGCTGCTTCTGACAACGGCTGAATGGCTGTATCTCAAGTGGACGCTCGAAAGGAACATGATCCGGATGGATGCGGATGCGTTCCGTCTTAAAGAGGGAGAGCCAGGCAGCGAAGCAAGGCGGGAAGCCATTGGGAAAGAGCTCGAGAGCATTGAGAAGGAGCGCAGGAATATCGAGTTGGTGCTGGAAAAGATCAAGGCGGCGGACAGCGTACAGGACGGAACGGAGGAGAAAAAATGAGAACGAACCTTGCAGAACGGCTCGGGTATGAGCCGGAGGAAGAGACCAGGGAGCGGCAGGAGCAGCTGCTGGAGGAGCTGCGGTACCGGGAGGGCCATGCGGCGCGTGGTAAAGACCTGCTGCGTGTGGCTGGGCGGCGCGGCATTTGTACTGGCGGTGATCGCCGGGTACGCAGAGATGGCCGACGCCTGCGTCGCGACCGGCGCGATCGCGCTGGGCCTGACGACCTACGGGATCTTGTGATGGGCGAACAGAAGATCCCGGTCGAGCTCCGGCCGTATCAGCTGGCAGACATCATCGACGCCGTTCTGGCTTTTGCCGATGACTGCGCCAATGACCGGGAGATCCTGCAGAGCATGCCGCGCGTCGACCGGGATACGGTCGAAGACCTTCTACGGCGCGAGTCGGCGCTGCAAACGCTCGCGGCATGGCTGCAGCACGTACAGGAGGAAGCGGAGTGAATTATTTTGCGCCGCGCATGCGGCCCATCCCGCCGCCCTGCGGCCGGAACTGCCGGACCGAAGCGGCACATGCCGCGCCGGGTGCTGCACCTGGACGCTCTACGAGAGCATCCGGAACCACATCTACGACGTCAACCACCGAGACAGGGACAGCCTGCAGCCCGACCTTGCAGCGGGAAAGCAGATGGTCCATGCCGACAACCAGATAAGGAGGCGCAAACACATTGCGAAATAGCATCGATTACCCAGGCGAGCGGGCACCGAGGCGCCCCGCCGTGATCGCACAGGCCGGATATACCGGCCAGAACCACTTTTCCGTTACATATGGAGACCAGAAAGTGACCGTCCGCGCCGAGGATGGCTATGCGGCCCTTTTTACCGCAGCCAAGCACTGGGGCTATAAATTTACCCGCCCGGAGTACCATCAGAACGCCCGCGCGACCAAGCTCCACTACACGCCGGACACACGGCCGGGGGCGCTGGTATGAGGTTTGTGTGTGACGCCTGCCAGGATATCACGAACATCGAGGCCGACCGGATGGAGATCCAGGGCGAAAAGTTGATGGTGTACAGCCGCGGGCGGCTGGTATATGTTGCGGATCTGGGGCAGATCATGCTGGCCAAGCTGACGCCGGGGAGGGAGGACGGCAATGGACTTAGAACAAACCGCGATTGAACGGCTGAAAATGGCCTCGGATATGAGCCTGCGCCTGTACGAGCAGCCGATTGTGATTACATACTCGGGCGGCAAGGATTCAGACGTGCTTTTGCATCTGGCTGGGAAAGCGGGTATCCCGTATGAAGTGCTTCATTCGCTGACCACGGCGGACGCGCCGGAGACCGTCTGGCACGTCCGAGACACCTTCCGGCACTTGGAGCTGGCAGGCGTAAAATGCACCATCGATACCCACCGCACATCGGACGGCGGGAATGTGACGATGTGGAATTTGATCCCGAGAAAGCTCATGCCGCCGACACGCCTGGTGCGCTACTGCTGCGCGGCGCTCAAAGAGACCAGCGGCCGCGGGCGGTGGATCGCGACCGGCGTTCGCTGGGCCGAATCGCAAAAGCGCAAGTCCCGCGGCGTCATGGAGGCCCTGCACAGAGACAAATCCAAGCGGCTGACGCTGATGAACGACAATGACGAAAGCCGCATGTTGATGGAAAACTGCCAGCTAAAGGGGACCCGGACAGTCAACCCGATCATTGACTGGCATGATACTGACATCTGGGATTACTGCACGGCAGAAAAGATCTCGATGAATCCGCTTTACGCCTGCGGGTTCGAACGCGTGGGCTGTATCGGATGCCCAATGGCGGGCAAGCACCGGAAGGCGCAGTTTGCACGCTATCCAAAGATCAAGGCCGCGTATATCCGAGCGTTTGACAGGATGCTTGCGGAGCGGCAGACGCGGGGGCTGCCCTGCGACTGGCAGACGGGCGAAGACGTCCTGCACTGGAGCCTGGAGGACGGCGTGCTGCCCGGCCAGATGATTTTTGATGGAATGGAGGAGGACACGCTATGACAGACAAGGAAATCGTGCAGGCGCTGCGGTGCTGCGCAGAGGGCGAGTGCAAAGACTGCGCCATGCATGAGGATAAGCAGCGCTGCCAAGAGAATTTATTGGACAAAGCCGCTGAAGCCATCGAGCGCCTGACCGCCGAGAACGCGGCGCTGCGGGAGAAGGTGCCGCAGTGGATCAGCGTGGAGGATAGGCTGCCGGAGGCTTGGAAAGACGAAGACGGCGTACTTGTAAATTACATGATTTACACCCCAGAGTTTGGTGCAGATATTGGCAACTATCACGCGATGGCCAAAAGATGGTTGTGCATGGCGATACCGTGCACTGTCACCCACTGGATGCCGCTGCCGGGCGCGCCGGAGGAGGGAGAAAAGCATGAGTAAAGCTGTCTTGATCAGCATTCACCCTGAGTGGGTTCGGAAGATCCTGAACGGGAGTAAAACGGTCGAAATCCGCAAGACCGCGCCGAAGTGCGGTGTGCCGTTTAAGTGCTATATCTACTGTACCGCAGGCGGAAAGGGGGCGCTCATGGTGAAAGCCAACGCAGGGGCGCCGGCTATTACGGCGGAATCGGCCTATGAGCGCGAACAGGCGGAGGCGTTTGGATATGAGGCCGCCAACGGGAAAGTCGTTGCGGAATTTACTTGCAATAAGATCGGAACGATCTACCCGCTTTGCATGATCCCCAAATGGGCGACGGCGGATGCCTGCCTCACCCGCGAGGACATATACAAGTATCTGGGCACGGAGCACGGATACGGCATGCAGATCGATGATCTTAAAATTTACGATACCCCGCGCGAACTGGGCGAGTTTACTGGCCTGCGGACAACAAAAGACGGCTTTGAGCTAAGTTTGATCACCCGTCCGCCGCAGAGCTGGCGGTATGTAGAGGAAGAACTATGGAACGACTGGAGGAAGAACTATGGAACGACTGACTGAAAAGCACTATCTCGCGGAAGACCACTACATGAAATGCTCGGAAGACTGCAACGTGGATATGGATTGCGTGGATTGCCCTGCGTTTGACAAGCTAATTGAGCGCCTAGCGGCCTACGAGGCCACGGGGCTGACGCCGGAGGAAATCAAGGCTCCATTTACGGAGGACACGATGATAAATGTGGCAGCGCAGGCGCTGGGCGTGGAGCCTAGCCGCCTCCGCGAACTGGTCGAGGCCGACAAGGACGGGCGCGTGGTGGTGCTGCCGTGCAGGCAGGGAGATGAACTGTGGACATACTGCAATCACCCGGTTAAGCGGGTATATAGTTTTACCGTATCGGACGTGAGCGCACTGAACGGGCGGACTGTGCTGAATACGCTAGGTCTCGGGACGATCAGACCAGAGGACATCGGCAAAACCGTATTTTTCACCCGCGAGGAGGCCGAAAAGAAGCTGGAAGAAAGGGAGGGCAAGAAGGATGGCAACGAAACGAATATGTGACCGCTGCGGGGCGGAGATAAACCCCACAAGCTCTGCGACGTATGTAAACGTACGACGCGCGTTCCATGAGGAATCACCTGATATTGAACTTTGCTGCTCCTGCGCGATGCAAATCAAAGAATGGCTTAAATCGCGTGTAGAGGAGGGCAAGAAGGATGGCGTATAACGTTTATTTTTCTTGCGATACGTGCGGAGCCACATATAACTGGGTAAACCACACGGTTTCACAATCTACTGCCGCGAGGATTGCGAGAAGCGATAGGTGGAGCGTTGGGAAACGTGGATGGTTTTGCCCGGAGTGTCGGAAGAAGAGGAGGAAGAGAGAAAATGCCTGACGAATACATCAGCCGCGAAGCGGCGCTGAAAGATTTTGAAGCCAGCAACGCTCACAATCCGAACTGGACGCCTACGCGGGTAAAAACGCTCCTGCTTCGCCAGCCCACCGCCGACGTTGCGGAGGTGCACCATGCACGATGGGAAGAAGCGGACTGGCGCGAATATGACGCGCAGATTCCTAAAGCGGCAATCGTATGCTCGGACTGCCGGAACGCTTTTAAGAAAGGATCGCTTAGAATTCAGAGCTTCTGCCCGGCCTGCGGTGCAAAGATGGACGGTGCCGCCGAATGAGCGGACTGCGGTTTGAATCGATGGCGGACATGCCGCCGCGGATGCGGGAGCTTTATGCACGGCAGCAGATGCCGGGGGCTGCCGCGGCGCCGAAGAAGGCCTCGAAGTATCACAGCGCGCCCGCCGAGCGCGGAGAGCTGCGCTTCGACAGCAAGAAGGAAGCCCGGCGCTATGACGAGCTGATGGTGATGCTGCGGGCCGGGATCATCTCCGACCTGCGGCTGCAGCCGCAATTCACGCTGCAGGAATCTTATGTGACAGAGACCGGGGAGCGGATCCGCGCGATCCGGTACACGGCGGACTTCTCGTACCGCTTCGGCGGCAAGCTCGTCGTCGAGGACGTCAAGTCCGCGCCGACGCGGACGAAGGAGTACCTGCGCAATAAAAAATTCATGCGCTCGAAATTCGGGGTAGAGATACAGGAGGTTTAATATGCCGGAAGAAAAAAACGAGGGCCGTCAGGGAATGCCCTGCGGCCTGCCGAAAAGCGGGAACGCCTGCAAGAACCGAACGACGGCCTGCTGCCTGAAATGCGGCTGGAATCCGGATGAGCACGCGCGGCGGCAGGCGCTGCCGCTGACCGAGAACGCCGACGGGCTGCAGCACAAGGATATCAGCCAGCCCGAGGACTAAGACCAGCAATCAGCCGGGGAACCATATTTTTTCGGACTTATGCCGCGGCCGCTCCGCCATGAGACGGCTGCGGGAGGATCACCCCGGCTCTGCACCCGGCCCGCGAAACCTCAAGCCCGCGGGCCGGGGATAAAAAGCGCGTGTGGAACGTGCGCGCGGATGGGAACCATCAACGTTACCCCACGCCGGGTGCCGGGATCGCCCGGCGGCATCGTGTTACCTCCTTATGGAAAGCTGCCTGAGCAGACAAGGGCAGCTCGTCTGCGGCGACAGGGGGACGCGCAGGCGCAGGCGGTGCAAGTCCGCTCTGCATAGGGGCCGGGAGACCGGCCCCTGACGAAAGGAGAATGGAAATGTCACACGTAGTCGATCTGACGGGCACGGATTTTTGGATATTTGCACGTAATCGGGCGGGATACCAGCAAAAAGGAGACACGGCACACTGGATCTGCCGGTGTAAATGCGGGACCATCTGCAGCAAGGACGGAAGATACCTCCGGAACGGGCATGCAAAAAGCTGCGGCTGCTTCCGGAAAGAACGCGCGGCCACGCTCGTCACCAAGAAGGATCCAGCCAAAAAGCCAAAAGCCGAACCGAAGAAGGAAAAATTCGGCCGCGGCCCGCAGCGGGCAGGCTCCGGGATCTGCTACAACCCACTCTGCCCGACGCGCAACAACTACCGCGGCGCCTGGAGCTGCACCGAATGCCGCTTCTGCCCGGAACGCAAATTTGCCCGCCAGTCGAGGCGGGAGATCATCACAATTTAGAGGAAGATACATGCACGTGTATGGCGTGCGGGTACAAGGACGACGCTGAACGGGGGGCCGGAATTTCCGGCCACGCTTTGAGCGGGCAGAAAAAACAAAGGAGGGCTACAGCATGCAATGGGAACAGGGATGCTTATTCGATGACAACCCGGAGTATGACGCATTTACGGAGAAATTCAAACCCAAAAAGACAACGGACGACTGCTACACGCCACCGCTTGTTTATGATGCGATCCGGGATTGGGCGTGCAGTGAATATGGGATTGACCCGGCCTGCATCGTGCGGCCATTCTATCCGGGTGGGGACTATGAGCGTCTTGACTATCCGGACGGCTGCGTCGTGCTGGACAACCCGCCTTTTTCGATTCTTTCAAAAATCTGCGAATTCTACATAGACAGAGGGATTGCGTTCTTTCTTTTTGCGCCATCGCTCACGGCGTTCTCCGGCCGATCAGTTGTGCTGAGGATGAACCATATCATTTGCGATGCAGACATCACGTATGAAAATGGCGCAGTCGTTCGCACGGCGTTTGTAACAAGTTTCGGAGGAAACATCGCGCAGAGCGCCCCGACGCTCAGAAAAGCGGTCGAACGGGCGATGCGGCAGATTAAGGCGGAGACAAAAAAAAGGAGCTGCCGAAATATACATATCCGGACCATGTGCTGACCGCAGCCATGCTGCAGAAATATGCGCACTACGGTATAGAGTTTGCGGTTAAACGCGAGGACTGCACATGCGTTGCCAAACTGGATAGTCAGCGCGAAACGGGAAAGACAATCTTTGGTGGCGGACTGGTGCTGTCAAACCGAGCTGCCGCCGAGAAAGCTGCCGCCGAGAAAGCTGCCGCCGAGAAAGATGCCGCCGAGAAAGCCGCCGCGCACGTCTGGGAGCTGTCTGAACGTGAAAAGGGCATTATTGCGAGCCTCGGGAAATAAACCGAGGCAGGAGGAGCTATGGTAAAGCGACACAAGCGCCGGAAGTTTTCCGGGAGGGTCTGCGAGCAGATCGTGTACACGGTGGCGGGCGGCGCGGATCCGAAGACCAGCCGGCCGAAGAAGCCGCGGTTCCAGTCGCAGGAGGAACGCGAAGAATTCAACACCAGGATCTCGGCCGCGAAGTTCGCGGCGCTCGTCAACGCCAACTTCTCTCCGACCAGTTATTACTCCACGCTCACGCTCGATTCAGAGCATGAGGTACATACCGCGCAGGAGATGCGCAGGATCCGGGACAAACTGTACCGGCGCTTGGTGTATCACTACCCCAAGGCAAAGATCGTCATCGTCTACGGCCGTGGCAAATCGACCAGCCGCTTCCACCTGCACCTGATCACGGACGGCATTCCTGCCGATGAGCTCGGCAGACTCTGGGGCCTTGGCAGCGTCATCGACTGCAAGCCGCTGCGGAAGCACAATTATTATCTGCATGAGAAAGGCAATAAGGTAGACCACGGGCAGGACTACACGGCGTTGGCCAACTACCTGCACGGCCACTGGCGCAAGGAGAGTTCGGCGGCCACCGGTACAAGGCCAGTCGCAGCTGCGTCCGGCCGGAGCCGGAGCCCGCGACCGAGGCGGTCCGGGACTACAGCCCGACGCGACCGCCAGTCGCCCCGCGCGGCTACATCCTCGTCGAGTCCAGAGCCACGCAGTATGGATTCCTATATTTCAAATATGTATGGGATCCCAAAAACGAGACACATAAGCGGAACGGGAGCCGCCTTCTTTAAGCCTTGTAAATGTGTTGAGTTTTTGCGACGAAGAAGGAAGGAGCTGAACAGATGTCGAAACCGAGATACTGGTGGTACGGGAATGTCTGCCGCACCATCGGCGAATACCCGAAACTGAGCCGACAGGTTCGGGATATGAGCCGGCAGAAGATCACGCCGGGCTATTCCTCGCAGCCAGGCGGGCAATCCTCCGGCCGCACCGTCGAGGACATTGCGGTGCGCGTACTGTCCTCACGGGAGTACGAGGACTACACGGCGATCCAGTCCGCCATCAACACGGCGCAGACCTGGCGGGACGGCGGCGATGTGCTGGAGATCGTGCGCCTGCATACATGGATCTGGCCGCGCGAGAGTCTGGAGTCCGCTGCCAGACAGGTACACGTGAGCACATCCACGGCCAAGCGGATGTACAGCCGCTTTGTCTACGAGGCAGCGAGGGCAATGGGCTACCGCAAAAAGTTGAGCTAACAGAGCCTAAAATCTGTGCTACAGTGATAGCGTGAAGAATTGGAGGGAACAGGATGCAGCCATGGGCCGCACGCTTTTACGCGTCCGGGCGCTGGAAGAAATGCCGCGCCGGGTATATCAAGTTCCGCCGGACCATCGATGGCGGGCTGTGCGAAGAGTGCCGGGACAAGCCGGGCTATATCGTCCATCACAAGCGGGCGCTCACGCCGGACAACATCACCGACCCGGACGTCAGCCTGTCCTACTCCAATCTCGAGTTTGTCTGTAAAGACTGTCACGATCAGTTCGACGGTCACGGCGTCGCAAGATCTCTGACGCAAAAATTTTCTTCGACGCCGCCGGAGACCCGATCCCCCCGTCGCGCGAGGCCGGGGCGCCGGCTAGATCACCGCACGCCCTACCTCGGAAGAATACGCAGGCCGTTCGCGAGCCCCCCCTACAAAAGCGCGGCGATAAGTAATCTACGCGCACGCGCGGACAGACGGCAAAAATCACGCGAAAAGGAGGCGGTTTTTGTGGCGAACAGGCAGGAAAAGACAAAGGAACAGCGTATCCGCGCCGAGAAAACCAGGCTCCGGAGAATCTACAAGCTTCTGCCGAAGGAAGCGGCCGGGACTGTCGCGGGACTCATCGATCAGGCGGCCTTTATGCGCATCGAGTGCGAGGACATGGCAGACGACCTGCGGGAAAACGGCTGGACAGAGAAATTCCAGCAGTCGGAGCGACTGGAGCCATATGACCGCGCCCGGCCGATCGGGCAGGCGTACAACTCGACAAACGCGAACTACCAGAAGATCATCAAGCAGCTCACGGCGCTCCTGCCGAAGCCGGACACCGCGCCGAAGCAGGAGGACGACGGCTTTGCAAGCTTTGTCCGGGAGCGTGACGAGGAATGAAACTCACGCGCTACCCGGCGACCTACAACCCCATCCTCGAATACTGGCAGGCCATCCAGGGCGGCCGCGAGGTCGTCAGCATGAAAGTCCAGAAGACCTACAGGCACGTTGTAGAGCAGCTGGAAAACACAGATTCCGAGTTTTACTACTCGCCGCGCCGGGCAAACCACGTCCTCGAATTTTTTGAAAACTACTGCCACCACTCCAAGGGCAAGGCGGGCGGCCAGCTCGTCCGGCTGGAGCTATGGGAAAAAGCACTGCTGGCGACTGTCTTCGGGTTTATCGACATCGAGGGCAACCGCCAGTACCGCGAAGCGATCCTCATTGTCGGCAAGAAAAACGGAAAATCGCTGCTGGCATCCGGCGTCGGACTGTATTTGCAGACGGCGGACGGTGAGGCTGGCCCGGAGGTCTACGCCGTGGCCACCAAGCGAGACCAGGCGAAGATCATCTGGCAGGAAGCAAAGCGGATGGTCAAGAAGTCCCCGGCGCTCTGCCGCCGGATGCGCAGTCTGGTTGCTGAGCTGGACAGCGATTTTAACGACGGCGTTTTCAAGCCGCTGGCCTCTGACAGTGACACTCTCGACGGACTCAACATCCACGGGGCCATGATGGATGAGATCCACCAGTGGAAGAGCGGGCGCGCCCTGTACGACATCATCGCCGACGGCGTGACGGCCCGCCAGCCGCTGATCTTTATCACTTCCACCGCGGGCACCATCCGCGAGGACATCTACGACGAAAAATACGAAGAGGCCGAGCGCATCATAAACGGCTACGAAGATCCGGACGGGTACCACGACCCGCGCCGGATCGCGTTTATTTACGAGCTCGACAAGCGCAGCGGTGGACGGACCCGGACTGCTGGAAAAAGGCAAATCCGGGCCTCGGGACGATCAAAACTACAGCGCTGAAAAGAGCGGGTCGAGCGGGCGGAGAAAAAACCCGGCCCTCGTCCGCAACCTCGTCTGCAAGGATTTCAACATCCGCGAGACCTCCAGCGAAGCATGGCTCAACTTTGAGCAGCTGGACAACCGCGACACCTTCCAGCTCGACAAGGAAAACCGCCGCCCGATCTGGCAGCACCACATGGCGGACGGCAAGACGCAGCGCGTAAGCTTTCCTACCCGCGATACGGCATCGGAGGCGCGGACCTCTCAAGACCACTGACCTGACGTGGCGGCAAAGGTCCTGTTCCAGGTGCCGGAGCTGCCGGAGATCCTGTTTGTGCTGCAGATGTACTGGCTGCCGCAGGTTGACTTTGGAAAAGCGCGTCACGGAGGACAAGATCCCCCGACGACAAGTGGCATGAGCGAGGGCTGCTCCGACTGTCCGAGGGCAACAAGATCCCGCTATGAGGACGTCAAAGTATGGTTCGTCGAGGTGCAGGAAGACCTCGATATTTGCACCCTTTATCGGCTATGATGCGTGATCGGCGTCTTGCTTACTGGACCGGACAGCATGGCGGACTACTTTGGAGCAGAGGCCATGATCCCCGTGCATCAGGGCGTGAAAAACGCTTT
>VOFK01003889.1_pt1 | contig 51204 bp, 53 predicted proteins | sample 5384121 | NCBI WGS metagenome assembly VOFK01 (sample SAMN12384730, study PRJNA508395) | human gut metagenome | isolation source: healthy gut J | host: Homo sapiens | reverse complement strand
ACGTGAGTTCGAAATAAAAAATCAAAAAAATAGCAAGTTGTCCGTCATTGACAAACTTTACGTCAATGGCGGGCTTTTTTCAAAAAGCAGTATGCCGCGATAGCCGACAAGGAGTTGGCTATAAAGTTACTGAATGAACGATGTCTGGAATGTTCAATCTGTGCGATGTTCTTCAGTTCGTCATTGACCGTTTCAATCAAGGCTCTTTTTCTTAGCAAAATCTTGTCGGCAATACTCATCAGTGAGTTCCTCATATTATTTTTAACTTTAGTAACAAGTTGTATGCCATTAAGGAAAAGGTTTTCAAACAGAGCCTGACCTATATATCCCTTGTCTGCACATAGTTTTCCTTTGATGTTTTCCAGAAACCTACCCTGTTTCAACGGTTCCCGGTCATCCACGTTTCCAGGCGTGAACATGAAATTGAGGATTTCACCCTTGTCATTGATTATCAGATGCAGCTTGAATCCGAAGAACCATCCCATAGAACATCTTCCACGCTCGGCAAGCCCTTCAAATGTCTTATGAATCAAGATTCTTTGGTTACGACATACACATAAGGGAGTGGAATCAACGAAACTGATGCCGGTACAAGTTCCCAGCAGTACTCTTTTTTTGATGAATATGGTCATGGGAAGCAATACTTCCTTCTCCAGTTCCACAAAACGGTTATAAGAAACCTGACGAGGAAAAAAGGTGTTTCAGATGTTTACAGACATACTCCTTGTAGTAATGCTTGAAACAACGGAAACCACCGGAGTGAAACAGGATTAGAATAACCATAATCTCTGCATCACTCATACGGTTGGGTTTGTTACGATGCATGGTCTTCATATCCTTAATCATATATTTTTCCTGTTGCAATGTAAATTCCTTGCAAAAATCATCGGCCATACAATAAATCTCTGTAACTTTAGACTCTGGAAACATAGTGGTAATCGTTTAAATGTTATAATTCAGCACTATAAATTTAATACTTTTATCGCTATGTTTCTAATTATAAGTGAAATATATTTATTCTTATTTCGAACTCACGTTAATAACGTTCCTTCCTCCTTTTCAGATTATCCATCCACATGGCTACCTCCCTGTTGCCCGACACATGGACAAGGATGCGTTCGGCTATCTTCACTCCGGCGTTTCTCGGTTTTCTGTGGGAGTCGTCATAAACGGTCCTTCCCTTTCTGGTACAGAGCGCATGCCGGCAGATGAGTTTCCCCGTATCCTTGTTGTACAGCTCCACATTCCCTTCCGTTTCCTGCAGCCAGACGGTTGTCTGCCCGCTCCGGTAAGTTCCGCATGGCAGGCTGTAATAATTCCCCCTGTACTGCACTGTATTGTCCTTGCGTACATGGTATTCCCTCATCTCCTCCTGCGGTGGTTGTGGCGTCCCATGATAGGGCATGAGAAAGCCTTTTTCCACGGCAAACTCTTCCCGGGGAAAAAGACGGGTGGTCCCGTGCACCTTCCCGTTCCCCGTCCTTTCAAGCCATTCGAGGGCCTCCCTGTTCAGACTGTTCCTGCATGATTGATGCAGTACTCCCCGATTTGTCTGTGAGCAAGCATGTTGTACTCTATGGATTTGTCAATCTTCGAACGGCTATGATGTTGTGGACTTTTCTTTCTCCTTTGTTGTCGAATTTCTTGTTGTCGCTTGGGTGGTTGACCACTTGACCATTCACCCATAAGGTGGTAGAACCGCCTCCATCCAGATTAAGTGCGCAATGTGCCTTCAGAATTCGCAAAAAGATAGGCAAGTTCTGCAATGGACATTCCATCTGCGTGCCCTTCTGCCCTTCCATCTACCGCTACCAGCATTATGTCACCTTCTTTTTTTTGTGAGTGCAATGGCACTTCTGGGATGTCTGGTCTCTGAGAATTCCCGATCTATCGTCGTGAAGTCACACGTCTTGCCGTCCTGCATCAAGAGCGGTCCGACGCAAGTATATCCCCATCCAGCGGGAACCCTTTCTTCTCATTTTCGTCGTTCCATGGTATGATCCGGATATTGTTATCCACCATGTGTACGGCACCATTGACACGCAAATGCCTTTCTTCGGTAGTTGTCGTATCTATTACCGCTTCATTTTTACGGAGGTAACAGGTAGAGAAGCCTTCCTTGATACTGAAGTACGACCCGTTTATGGCTGCAGAAGAACGGCTTTGTTCAGCCAATTGGCTAGTGGTGGTCAGCGAGTCCGTCGTAGCAATAAAGGCTGTATAGCCTTCCGCTCTTCCAATGGTCAGGATGCTGATGGATTGCTTGCCTCCAAACAGGCCTTCTATCGAAGCTTGTTTCAACTGGATGCCTTGCAGTGAAGATGTTCTCTCCCATTTGGCCGATACGATGGCCAGGGAATCCGATGGATTGCTGGCTTTGGAAAGCTGTACGCCCGTGAGTGTGAGCACTGAAGCAAAGATGAAACTGAGATATTTATTCATGGTTTTCAGATGATTTGATGACAATGAACGAGGTTACTCTGCGTTGTCCCGCATGGTCGAATTTCTTGTTGTCAGTCGGATGGTTCACGACCCCTCCTACTCGCTGCTCTGAAGAGGCAATCCACATGGTAGTGGACCCTCCACCATCCAGGTTCAAGGCTGATTGGGGGCAGAAGTAAGTAAGTAGAAATCGGGTCAGTTCGTTTGCAGACATTCCTGCCGCCTGGGTACTTCTTCCGTCAACGGTTATCAAAAGCAGTTTCTTATGCTCTGTAAGTGCTACCGCTGTCCGCGGGTGTCTCACTCCCTGGTGCCTTCTGAAGTCTTCGTAATCAAGCTTGTTCAGGTCCATTCCTTCTACGTTTCCGGTAAAATTCAGCCCTACAGGATCGTTGTTGTCTATCAACATGGGAGCACCGGATAAAATGTTTGCTGCGGGGTGTGAAAGAAAAGTCGAGTCGCTGGCAAATCGGATGTCGATGTTCTTGTTGTCGTCATCGAACAGGAAGGCACCTTCGTGTTTCCAGTATCGAATGTGTGTGCTGTCCAAACGGTTTTGGGCAAGGAGTCTACCTCCGATTTTGATGAACGATGCTTCGGCCTCGTAGGTTCCGTTGATGGCGGCAGCCGCATTGTTGCGTTCCGCTACAGAAGATAGGGAATCCCCATGCTCTTCGTAAACAAGCTGTATATCATAACTTGGGGAGGTCAGGTCGACCTCGAGAACGTCTACATTTTGGTGCGCTTGGCTGATGGAGTCATATCCGGCGAATCGGTAATGTATCAGTGCCGGCGCAATGGTGTCTGCCACCCACCCGTCCGAAATACGCAGTACCGGGTTTGAAGCTGATCCCTTGTTGGATATTGTCATGCAAGACAAGCACAGTAGGGAAATAAAGGCGGTTTTCAGTTTTTTCATGAGAATCCATTAAAAGTTGGGCGTTGGGGTATTCCCAACGCCCGATAGTGACTATTTCCGTTGCCCTTCACATTCCAATCGAAACAGAGGTTGGCAGGCTGTCCCAACAGAAACCAACAGTATCCCGACCGAGCAGGGCAACGATGAATAACAGGGATTGGTTTATCAGTTATATTCGTTGAGGTTGGGATTGTATTGCACCTCTGATTCCGGCAAGGGAAGATAAAGGTTTGTCTTTCCGTTCATGGACACTACCTCTTCGGAAATCTTGTTGGTACGAATCAGGTCAAAAAACAGGAAGCCCTCACAGTAAAGTTCCTTTCTGCGTTCCAGGGCTACTTTCTTCTGGTAGTCTTCCTCCGAAGCAATATCCGAGTTGTTGTACGGATTCAATCCTCTTGAACGGCGCAGCTCGTTCAGTCTATTCAGTCCGTTCCGTCCTTGTGCTTCCGCACTAATCAGGTACATTTCTGCAATACGTGAAACGATGAGCGGCGTAAAATCTCTGAACTTGTTCATGATGATATAGGTTTCGGAAACGCTCTCCAGCGTAGTGATGCAGGTGTTGTTGCGCGTATCAGCCGGATCCTCGAACAGTTTCTCCGATTCGGGAGACGGGCAGAGAAACCAGCTTCCTTTCATCGGTGAGTTGTAGGTGGTGAACAGGGCGTACAAGTTCTGGCCTCCTTCGCTAGTGTTGTTGCGGAAACTGAAGATTATCTCGCTGTTGTTGGTTGTCGTGAAGATGTTGTCGTAGTTTTCGCTGAGTTTGAATTTGGGATTTGCGATCAGCGTTTCAGCCATATTTTTGGCCGTTTCCATATCTCCGGTTGTCAGGGCCAAGCGTGCCATCAGAGCTTGGGCTGCTTCGAGGCTTACCGTGAAGGGTGCGCCCGAAGTTTCACCAAAAGGTTTCAAATGTCCTTCATCGATACAAAAACTTAACTCTTCCTTGATGAAGTTGAACACAGCGGACTGTTTGTCACGCTTTACGTTCTCCAGGGTATTGTCCTTGATGATGGGAACACCATCCCAGCGTGTGGCCAGACAGTAATAGGCGTATGCCCGGAGGAAACGAGCCTGTGCCTCTATATGGGTGTTCTTTTCACTGGGCTCCAAATTGGAAAGGATGGAAAGGGTGGTATTGGCATTGTAAATGGCCTTGTAGTAACCACGCCACATCGTAAGCAGCGTACCGTTATTGGAGGGTATCTCGTTGTTTACAAAGTCATTGGAACCGCTCAGGTAGGTATTGATCAGATTCTCGCCCCGCATGTCAAAGAGTACCCAGGTGTCGCGACCCGGGTCGTTCTGTAACGAGCGGTAGGTACCGGTTAGCAGTTGTTCCACTTCACCTTGTCCGAGAATGGAGGGTGAGACGGCCGTTGCAGGTTCCAGATCCAACCAGGAGCAGGAACTGGTACCCAACGCGGTGCCCAGCATTAATGTATATATCAGATGATTTAGTTTCATGATGAATATCGATTATAAATGAATTATATTTAGAAAGTAAGATTGAAGCCGCAGACAAACGTACGCAACTGAGGAACGGTCATGGCATCCTCGCCCATTGTCTTGGAATTGTTGACTGAGTAGCTGACTTCAGGGTCATATCCAGGATAAGAGCTGATGGTCCACAGATTCTGTGCGGACAGGTACACACGCATATTGCTGATGTTCAGCTTCTGGGTCAGGTTTGACGGAAGGGTATACCCCAGTGTCACATCCTTGAATTTGAAGTATGAGCCATCATGAAGCAGGTAGGTAGATGCCTGTGTGTTGTGCGTGCTGATCATGGCACGAGGTATCGAGTTGTTTGTGCCGGGGCCGGTCCATCGGTTGGCAGCAATGTCCTTACGCATGCCGTAGTTGTTGTGTCCAACGGCATCAATACCACCCATACCGGTAGCATAGACATCGTTGCCAACGGAGAAAGTGTTGAAGATGGTCAGGTCGAAATTGCCGTATCTGAACCGGTTGGTGAGACCACCGAAGAAATCCGGAAGGGGCTTTCCGACGATTTCCTTGTCGGCGGGTGTCAAATCACCATCATTGTCCTTGTCTGCATACTTGATGTCACCGGCACGAACCCCCTTGGCATAAAGTTTTTCAGGAACCTCTTGATTATCTTGATAGATACCATCCATTTTATACATGTAGAAGGATCCGATGGGTTGTCCCACCTGAAGGACATGGTTGCCTACAGGAATGGGCTTTTCATCAATCAGTGAGGTCAGCTTGTTCTTGATCGTTGAGATGTTGAACTGTGTATCCCAGCTGAACCGGTCGTTCATGATGTTGTGACTCTCTACATTGAATTCGAAACCGGTGTTTCGCATGCTGCCGATGTTTTGGGTAATGGATGAGAATCCAGTTGTAGTATGCAGCGGGCGGTCATAAGCAAGTCTTTCGTGTTCTTGATGAAATAGTCCATACCGACAGTGACTCTGTCATTGAACAGCGACAGGTCCAGACCGATGTTTGTCTGGTCGGACTTTTCCCATTTCAAGTCCGGATTGGCCAGGGTGGTGATAGCAATGCCGTCCTGGCCGTTGTAGTTGTGTCCGCCATTTGCCAGTGAACGGGAGTCATAGTTTCCAATTCCTTCCTGGTTACCGGTCATACCCCAGCTGGCACGCAGCTTCAGGTCCGAGATGATTCCGTCTTTTGGAAAAAAGGATTCGTTGCTGATGCGCCAAGCACCTGACACCGATGGGAAGGTACCCCATTGGTTACCGTCAGCGAACTTGGATGAACCGTCTGCACGGATAGAGAAGGTGAAAAGGTATCTGTCCGCATAACCCATGTTCAATCGGAAGAAGGTAGAGATGAGTCGATTCTTTCCTCCGGTGGTAGAAGCGCTGTTGATTCTACCTGCCGCGTTGATGTAGTCAAATTGTGAAGACGGGAAGTCCTTGCCGACAATAGAACTGGCATCTGTGTTGATTTCTTGCATGGAGTACCCTCCCAATGCCGTGAAATTGAAGTCCTTGATCTGTTTGGTATAAGTCAATGTATTATCGATCAGATAATTCTGCATCATCGAACGATAGTCTGTAATCTCACCTTTCGGACTGCCGTAGGGATGGTCCTTAGTCAGCTTCAGATAGTCGTTTGAATAGCGGATGTCTCCGCTCAGGCTGAGCTTGTATTCCAGTCCTTCCAACAGTTTGATGGTCAGGTAGGCGTTGGCCAGCACTCTGTACCATTCGTTTTTGGACTTTTGTTCATTTAGGACCTGGATCCCGTTGTGTCGTGGAATATCCACGCCTCCAATCATGTATCTTCCATCTTCTTTGAACGGCACATCAAACGGCCGCTGCTCGATGGAGCGTGTAAAGATGCCGTTGCCGACGTTGTCATTGGGAACGCGGTTGTTAATGGTTTTGCTGAGTGCAATGGACACCCCAGTCTGGAAGGCGTTGGAGATGTCGTGGTCGACATTGGTGCGGAGTGAATATCTCCGGAATCGGTTCGTAAGGATAATACCTTCCTGGTCGAAGTATCCCAAAGAAGAGTAGAAACGCGTCTTTTCGCTACCGCTGGAAACCGAAACCTCGTAGTTTTGTACGGCTGCTTGGTCGTGAGTAATGAGATCGATCCAGTCTGTATCGGGTTGTCCCGGACGGGGGTTGACTTCCAGAGTCTTGTAGAGGTTGTCTCCCGGTTTCAGGTTGTTTTGGGTATTGTAGTTGTTGACGGCTTCGTTACGAACAGTAAGGTAAAGATCCGAGTCAGCCATTTCGATTTCCTTGGGAAGTGACTGCAAACCGTATGAAGCACTAAGATTTACGGTTGTCCGTTGGCCTTTCTTTCCTCTCTTGGTGGTGACCATCACAACACCGTTGGTAGCTCTCGAACCATAGATGGCCGTTGCCGCTGCATCCTTCAGTACGTCTATTGACTCGATGTCGTTGGGATTGAGCATGGACAGCGGATTCTGCACGCTACCACCAAAGCGTCCGTTGACGCCTGAATTGTCCGAGTTGCTTACAGGTATACCGTCAATGACGAACAATGGTTCGTTTGAGCCGTTGATAGACCCTACACCACGGATGCTGACACGGACAGCTCCACCGGGCATACCTGATGCGTTCGTAATGTTTACACCGCTCAGGTTACCTTGCATCATCTGGTCCAAGCTGGTTGTTACCGAAAGCTTTTTGTCGCTGGCCTTGAGTGAGGAGGTTGAACCGGTCAGTTCTTTCTTTTTCTGGACGGCGTATCCGACAACGACCAACTCATCCAGCGCAACTGCATCTTCTTCGAGCACAATTTTCTCGACCAGCTGGTCTCCTTTCAGTTCCTGTGTCTTGTATCCAACGTAGGAGATGACAATGACAGCATCCCGATTGGATAGCGAGAGCTGGTATTGGCCGTTGAAATCTGTGATACATCCGTTGTCTGTACCTTTCTCAAAGATGGTTACTCCAATCAGTGGGTTTCCATCCTTGTCAACAATGGTACCGTTGACATTCTTCTTTGTCACAACATACTCTTTGGTCAACATCTTGCTGTAAGTCTGTGATGCAAGAGCAGGATGAGACATCCCTAAGTGACAGCATGTAATACAGATAGACGATGCAATCTGTAAGTAACGTAATTTCATATAACAATATTTAATAACTAAAAATCCTTTGTTGACAAGTAGTCAATAACTCTTAAAAACGGTCGCAAAGTAAGGCATATCCGTATTACAGGGAAAGCGAAACTGGTTAAGTTCCAAATTCGAAAGCGTTAAGAAAATGTTACATAAAAAAACCGGTAAGTCAAAGATGACCGCTCGTATATATTAAGGTATCGTTGCCAAGTATGAGGAGTTCGGGGAGAGGTTCCGGGTAGGTAGATTGTAATCGATTAATGTAAAAAAACGTACTTTATTTTGTCATTGAAACGTTTCTGCCACTTAACTGCTATGTAATATGATGCCGGTATTTTTGCCACCATATCAATAACAGGCATATATCATCAAATACATGAATCATAGAGCAAAAGTCCTTTCCGGCATGGGTAGTGTGCCACTTTTATCCGTCGCTGCGCCAATGTCTTTTTGGAGAGGATGTGGATTGATGGAGCATTCAGTAATCAGCCAAATGGAACTTTGTCGGTATGCGGATAATCCTGCTTTATTGCCTCTAAACCCTGCTTGGAAATAGTAAATTCATCATTTAAATTAATAGATTATATGGAAGTAAAGAAAGTATTGGTGAGTGCATTCCTTTTGACCACTTGCTTGATGAGTGGACAGGCGCAACGCCGGAATGAAATTCAGGTTCCTGATTTGGACGGATATACCACGTTGAAGTGTGACTTTCACATGCACTCTGTGTTCTCCGATGGTCTGGTTTGGCCTACCGTGCGTGTAGATGAAGCCTACCGGGATGGACTGGATGCCATTTCACTGACAGAACATATTGAGTACCGCCCTCACAAACAGGATGTTGTTTCGGATCATAACCGTTCGTTCGACCTTTGTCGGGAACAAGCTGAGAAGTTGGGGATACTTTTGATTAAGGGCAGTGAGATTACGCGAGCCATGGCACCCGGACACTTTAATGCCATCTTCTTGTCTGATTCCAATCCATTGGAACAAAAAGACTACAAGGATGCTTTTCGTGAAGCCAAAAAGCAGGGCGCTTTTATGTTTTGGAACCATCCCGGATGGGATAGTCAACAACCGGATACGACCAAGTGGTGGCCAGAACATACAGCACTCTATCAAGAAGGCTGTATGCACGGTATCGAAGTGGCAAACGGTCATTTGTATATGCCTGAAGCCATTCAGTGGTGTTTGGATAAAAACCTTACGATGATCGGTACTTCCGATATTCATCAGCCGATTCAGACTGATTACGACTTTGAGAAAGGAGAACACCGTACCATGACGTTTGTCTTTGCGAAGGAACGCTCTTTGCAAGGTATCCGCGAAGCTTTAGACAATCGCCGTACTGCTGCTTATTTTCATGAGTTGCTGATAGGACGAGAAGACTTGCTTCGTCCCTTTTTTGAAAAGTGCGTGAAGATTGAAGAGGTAAGTCGTAATGAGCAAGGAGTGACGCTCTCTATCACCAATGTGACGGATCTTGTTTTGAAACTGAAAAAGACAGCGCATGACACTTTATTGGTGTATTTCCGGGATATGACCTTAAAGCCACATACGCGTTACACTGTCCGTATCGGGTTTAAACAGGGTATCAAAGGTGGCGATGTAAATTTCGAGGTAACGAACTTTATTGTGGCTCCCGATAAAGGACTGAAATATACCATTTCTCTGTGAGATGCTATCGATAGTAATTCATGGACTGATCTTTTGCCTGCACGCTGTTCCTACTCTTTTGAAGAGTTAGAATAAGCAATAACGGTGGCATGAATAGCCAAATAGATTGTGATGGCCATGAGTCAATTTATTGAATTTGAGGATTCATCAGACTTGTTCTTTATATTTTATCTACATTCAATCAAATTGATATCAAAAGTTTGAATATCTAATTTAAATTATAGGTTTATATAGATATAAATCAACAAGAAGGTGTGTCGTAATGCACGATGCACCTCTTTTTTGTTCATCACTATACAAATCTGTTCATTTTCTTTAAGCTGCGATCTTTTGAAGATTTCTTTGATTTATGCAGCGGGTGGAGAGAATAAGACTTTTATCGGTTCGGCGGACTGGATGCCGCGCAACTTGGATAACAGGGTGGAAGTAATCACTCCCGTTTATGATTCTCGAATCAAGGAGGATTTATGGAAAGTCATTGATTTTGGACTCCGGGGTAATTGTCAGGGTAGCGTTGTCGACGGAAGCGGTAAGAACTGCCTTTGGACAACGGATACCGAAGAATCTTTTCGCTCGCAAGAAGAACTATATAAGTATTACAAATCACATATAACGAATGACTGATAGTAAATGTTACGCAGCTATTGACATCGGCTCTAACGCAGTGCGGTTGTTAATCAAAAAGGTGAAGAATAATGAGAATCTAGCCAATAAGCGCCTTTCCAAAGTGATGCTCCTGCGTGTACCTCTACGTTTAGGCTTTGATGTTTTTTCCTTGGGAGAAGTGTCGGATGCAAAGGTGATGAAATTGCGCAGGTTGATGAAGGCTTTCCGACAATTGATGAAAATTTATGAAGTGACAAACTATAGGGCTTGTGCCACTTCTGCCATGCGTGATGCCCAAAATGGCAAGTCTGTAATCAAAAAGGTATGGAAAGATACGGGAATCAACATTGAAGTGATTAACGGTCAAGAGGAAGCACGTATGATTTATAACAATCATATCGAGTGTTTGGAAGACCGTGCCGGAAACTATATATATGTAGACGTCGGTGGGGGAAGTACGGAAATAAATTTTCTCATCAACGGAGAGTTGGTACAGTCTCTATCATATAATATAGGTACCGTCCGAATGTTGAGCAATTCTGTAAGAGAAGGTAGTTGGGAACAGATGAAAAGTGACTTGACTCGTTTAACTGCTGATTTTCAAGGTGTCAATATTATAGGTTCGGGTGGAAATATTAATAAACTTTATCGTCTTGCTGATAAAAAGGATAAGAAACAATCACGTTGCCAATCACTTCTTTGCAGGAGCTGTATGATAAGTTAAAAGTTCTAACTCTTGAACAGCGCATGGAAGAATTTAATCTGAAAACTGACCGTGCAGATGTTATTGTTCCCGCCGCTGGGATATTTCTGATAATTGCAGGTATTGTCAAAGCTGAGTATATCCATGTTCCGGTCATTGGCTTAGCAGATGGTATTATTGACAATTTGTATGCCATAGACCTGAAAACGGAATAAAAGGAATTGTGCATAGCTGTTTTAACTAGGGATATTCAGTAAATCCTATAAAATTAGCCAACTAATTCATACTAAAAGTATTGCGAATTAGTTGGCTTTTTTGTATCTTTAGGTATTTCCCCTAAAATTTTGAAGAACGATTGACAAATGCTTCAGCGGAGTCGTTCAATGCTAAAATCAAAGCTCTTCGAAGCCAGTTTAGAGGGGTGGCTGATCTGAAATTCTTCATGTTCAGACTGGCTAGGCTATACGCTTAAAGGAAAGCTTGCCAACCGGAAAAATCCGCTGCCCCTGGAAAAAGCAGCATAGCCAAAAGAAAATATAGCAGAACTGTAAAATATAAAAGAGTTTGTGCCAACGTTTTGACACAACTTAGCAGATTACTATTCAGCTGATACCTATTCTGAAAGATGTAAACAACTTGTTTCTTAGATAGCCTTATAAATATTCTACTACTTATTACAGTTCATTTAGAAATGTTATTCTCACTTTTATTCCTCCGCTTTTTCACTTGCTCCACTGCTTCAGATATGATTCCCTTGTTTTCAAAACGCTGCGTGTAATTGGTGTAATCCGGGTGAATACGTTCGTAAGTTGGGTCAGTGAATAAGGGACTCGTAATAATGTGGTCCGCAGTCGAACGGTTACAGCAGAAAACAATATTTTCAACTCCAGCCAGTCTGGTCAATGCTTTCACATCCGTATCATGCGGCTGTAGTGTCATCGGATCTGTAAAAAAGAACAGATAGTCTATTTCTCCTTCTACGATCCGCGAACCAATTTGCTGGTCACCTCCTAAAGGACCAGATTTCAGGATTGTGATATCCCATTTGATTTCAGGATGTTTTTCTTCAAGGGCTTTTTTAATTAGTGTACCGGTTGTACCCGTACAATAGAATTTATGTCCTATCAGACGTTCCGAGTTCCAGAGAACCCACTCTATCATGTCTTTTTTCATTGCATCGTGTGCAACAAGATGTAAAATTCTATAATTAACTGATTTACTATAATTTATAGTGTCTATTAAAAAGTAATTTTATAATTCAGTACCATTTTAGTATCACTATTTAGCCATCATAAATAAATCAAGAGATGACGCAAATGGCATTGGACAATTAACTTCTCTGGCTGCATAATCCACATTCGTTTACCACCGTTCTCAAATCGGTCAACACCTTCCGGAGGTAATCAGACGATTAATTTGCAACTCCAATAAATAGCTATTTGCTGATTTTGTATTTATATTGTGTAGTTTTTCTACGATAATCGTGCTTATAGTTTGTCGTGTGGGATTTTATTTGTACCTTTGCACCGTACAATTAGATAAAATCAATAATTATGATAGCAGAGTTCAGCATTGAGAATTTTTTCTCCATTAAATCGGTTCAGAAAATCAGTTTTGAGCCATCGGCAGATACTTTTATGTCCGATGAGTATTCGTATGAAGTTAAGGACGGAGTAAGATTGCTGAAAGTGGGCATTATCTATGGTGCCAACGCTTCTGGTAAAACGAATATATTAAATGCCATTGAATTTTTCAAGATGCTGGTTTTGAGAATGCCTAAAGACAGGACTGAGAAAACCGGAGTTGTTCCTTTCATGTTGGATGACACCTCAAGGAACGAGAAGACAAAGATGTCAATGGTGTTCTATATCAACCAGTCGAAGTACATCCTTAGTTTTGAATTGGACGCAAAGCATATCTATTCCGAGACATTGATTGTTTATGATTCCATTCGCCCGACCAAGCTGTACAACCGAAGTTATGATGCCGCAACAGATTCCACGACCATTGACTTTGGCGTAAATCTGAAAATGACGAAGAAAAGCCAGGATGTGATTTCCGGCAACACTATCAATAATTGCAGTGTGCTTGCCGCATTTGGCAAAAGCAACGTGGAACGGACAAGGCTGAATGATGTGTACGACTATTTTGCCAAACAGATAAAAGATGTACTGGCTCCCGGTATGCTGCTTTCGGGATATGTCAAATCACGATTGGATAAAGACGAGGCAGGAGATTTGAAGAAATTCATTTTAAATTTTCTGAAAGCATCCGATTTCAATATAGAAGATGTGGTATTACATGAAGAGGAAGAGCTGATTACACCTGAATTGGAACAACTGATTCAGAATGCCCCTATTGATAAAGATGCAAAGGCAGAAATGCTTAGAAAAGGGAAGATTACAAATACGGAACTGACCTTCAAGCATAAGGCAGGCGATAAAGTATATGATTTGTCGGAAGAATACGAGTCCAATGGCACCATGAGGTTCTTGGGAATGGCGGTGATATTAAATTTCCTGTTAAAGACCAATAGGTTTGTGTCTATTGATGAAGTGGAGACAAGTATTCACTATGAGTTGTTGGCTTATTTCATAAAAGTTTTTTTGGCAAACAGCGACGGAACGTCCCAAATGCTCCTGACAACGCATGACATTAATCTTCTCAACGAGGATTTCATTCGTCGTGATACTATATGGTTTACCGATAAAGACGAACTCGGCGAAACTAAAATTGTGCGCCTGTCTTCTCTTGGTCTGCACAAGAATCTTTCTCCGTATAATGCCTATAAGCAAGGGAAATTAGTAAAGCTGCCGTTCCTGGGTAGTCAGTATATTAACCTAAACGACTAATGATATGGGGCGGACAGTAACAAAAAGTATTGCCATCATAGGCGAAGGAGAAACAGAATGGTTCTATTTCGACTCTCTGAGGATTGCGTGTCGGTATCCTTTCAAGGTTGCGCCGGATTTTCCGCAGCACAGTGACATCAATCATATACTGAAACTGGTAGAATCTTATTTGAACAAGCAATATGATTATATTGTATGCCTGTTTGATATGGACAGGCTGTATCAATATCCTTCCGAAATGCAGTTGTATCAGCGGGCAAAGAAAGAGTATAGCAAGAAGAAATATGCCGGAAAGGTGATGTTTGTAGAAACGAATCCTTGCACAGAATTTTGGTTCCTGCTCCACTTCTTGCCTAATGTGGCTTGTCGGCGATATGAGAGTTACGAACAACTGCTTCCCGAATTGCAGAAATATATGCCGGGGTATGAAAAGACAAAGCGATATTTCATACGCACCAACCTTTATAAATACCTGACAGAGATTGGTGATTTGGAACGGGCAATGTCAAATTCTGAAAAACTGTGCCAACTCTGTAAGGAATCGCCGGAGGATTTGAAGGCGTATTCGGAGGTACATAAGGTGATAAGATTGCTCAATGAAATAGGGTTATAGATTTAACATTTACAAAAGCAAGTAGCGCATGAAAATACAATCTGTTCATATTAGGAATTACCGAAAATTGAAAAATTGTCATATAGATTTTGGCGAGAAGAAAACAGTTTTAGTTGGTGCAAATAATAGTGGCAAGACTTCCGCTATTAGTGCTATTGTTTGGTTTCTAAAAAACACAGATAGATTCACTTTAAAAGAGTTTACCGCAACAAATTGGGCAGCAATTAATGAGATTGGCGAGAAATGGCTCGAACATGATTCTGTAGATGAAGCATTATTGGATTCTCATCAATGGGATAACATTGTGCCATCAATGGATGTTTGGATAAATGTCGAAGATGGAGAACAATATCGAGTAAATCACTTGATACCATCACTTAGTTCTTGGGATGGTAAAAAGGTTGGTGTCCGTGGACAATATGAACCCAAAGATGTAAAAAAGCTCTACATTGTTTACAAGGATGCCAAAATAAAGGCAAAAACTTTAGAGGGTACTGAAGAATGGGAGAAAGCGGGCTCTCCAGATTTATATCCCAAAAATTTATGCGATTTTTTAGGCAAAGGTCTAAATCTTAGAGAGTATTTTTGATGTGAAATACTACATCATAGATCCGGCTCTTGATCCTGATAACGAAGACGAAGTGCAAACAACGCCTGACAATGAGATTGGCAATAATCCACTTGACGGACTAATCAAAGTAGATACTATACTGGCATCAAGAGATTTTTCAGATCCGGAAGGACAAACAGACAGTGATATAGATACGTTGTCTAAACAGTTTCAACAGTACTATAAGAGCAATGGTCAAGAAGATGAGGAATTGACTTGTGAAGGGTTGAAACTCCTTGGAGGTATTGTAACAGCGAACAAAACATATGATGAAAAATTAAAAAAGACTTTTGAGGTTCCTGTTGGAGAATTGAAGAACATCAATTACCCTGGATTCCAGAATCCTGAAATAAGAATACGAAGTAAGATTCAGATTGAGGAATCCATAAAACATGACTCAGCAGTTCAATTTGCTATTCAAGGTATGGAGGAATTAGTACTTCCTGAGAAGTACAATGGGCTTGGTTATAGAAATCTTATCTCTATTTATTTGAAGTTGATAGACTTCAGAGAAAAGTGGTTGAAGGATTAAGCGAAGGAAAGAATATTGAGCCTATTCATATAGTGTTTGTAGAAGAACCTGAAGCGCATCTACATGCCCAAGCACAACAAGTATTTGTGAAGAAAGCTTTCGAAGCCTTATGTAATAACAAACTAATTGAAGCAAATCCTTGGCTAAGCACACAACTTGTGTTAAGTACGCATTCAAATCATGTTGTCAACGAACTTGACTTGAATTGTATGCGCTACTTCAAACGAGTAATAGATGTTGGCGAAAAGATACCTGTTTCAAAAGTTGTAAACTTATCTAGTACATTCGGAACAGACGATGAAACAAAGCAATTTGTGACAAGATATATACGTTTAACTCACTGCGATATATTCTTTTCGGATGCTGTTATTTTGGTTGAAGGCCCTGCGGAAAAGATACTTGTCCCCAGCTTTCTCGCAAAAGCCGGATTAGATTCTTATTATATTTCTGTTATAGAGGTAAATGGTCGTCATGCGCATAGTTTCCGTAAACTTATTGAAAAAATTGGAATTGCAACCTTGATTGTGACGGATATAGATGCGACTGACACAAAAATAGAAGACGGAAAAGAAAGACATCCGTCCGTGATTACAGCCAAAGGAAATGATTATAAGACAGGTAATCCCTCCATTAAAAGTTGGCTTTTAGGAAAAGAACAAATAGACGATTTGTTGGCATTGGATGGAAAAGAAAAGCTTGTAAGTAATGTAAGAATAGCATTCCAAACACCGGTAAACGTCAAATGGGATAAGAATAAAGATGACGTAACAGAAGTGTGTCCCTATACATTTGAAGATGCATTGATATTTACCAATCTTGAATTGTTTCGACAGAAGGGTTAAAAAATGGGAACTATTACCACAATAGCGAATATGTTGAAACATAGTAATTCTGCTAATGAATTACAAAATAAGATATTTAAAAAGTTGGAAAGCAAGAGTGGTTTTCAGAAGGCTGACTTTGCTATTTCTCTGCTTTATAAAGACGATTTTGTCGATTTGGTTGCCCCAGTATATATTCAGGAAGGGCTTGAATGGATGAAGTCATATTTGGATTCTAATGGAAACAGAAATGGAGAATAATATAGACTTCCAAGTAGATGAGACACTAGAAAAGTGCATTCTTTCAACACCGCGTAAAAGTTTCTTTCTTTTTGCTGGAGCAGGCTCAGGGAAGACTTACTCTTTGGTTCTTCTTTTGAAAAAAATACATAATAGTATTGGTAAAGACCTTTTGTTGCAAGGAAAGAATGTAGCTGTTATTACCTTTACGAATGCTGCCACAGATGAAATAATCAACCGATTGGATTATAGTCCTATTTTTCATATTTCAACAATTCATAGTTTTGTTTGGGATGTTATAAAGTATTATCAGGCAGATATAAAAAGATTGTATTGTTTTTATATTGAAGAAGATTTAAAAGCGTTGGAAAAGAAGTTAGAAGAAACAGAAAACAAGACTACCAAAACATATCTTTCCAACGTAGAAAAGTTTGAATACCAAAAAGAACGGTTAGCAAAAGCGCAGATAATAGAAAAGTTTGTGTATAATCCCAATGGCAGTAATCCTGAATATAATGCATTGAAGCATGCTGAGGTTATTAAAATATCTGCTCAAATGATTCTTGAGAACAAAATGTTACAGCGAATCATAGCACAACGATATCCGATACTATTGATTGATGAGAGTCAAGATACGAAAAAAGAACTAATTGATACTTTCTTTGAAATTCAAAGAAACTTTGCTGATATCTTTACTTTAGGTTTACTTGGAGATCAGAAGCAACGAATTTATGCAGATGGGAAAGAGAATATAGAAGATTCTATTCCTGTCGGGTGGGAGAAGCCGGTAAAGAGGATGAATTATCGCTGTGCTAAACGGATAATCCAGTTGGCTAACAATATTGGAAAGGATATTGATATTAATGCAGAACAAAGACCGCGTGAAGATGCTAATGATGGTTTGATTAGGCTTTTTGTTATACAACAACGTGAGGGGCTAAATAAAGATGAAATAGAGCAAAATGTGATGAGGATTATGAGTGAGCAAACCCAAGATGCAAAATGGACGACCATAGGTACTGAAGTTAAAGTTCTAACATTGGAACACATGATGGCTGCACGAAGGTTAGGGATTTTCTCGTTTTTTTGCTCCACTTTATAAAGTTTCAAAATATCAGATGACATTCCTCCAGGGTTCTGTATCAGAAATAGAATTTTTCACAAAAGAAGTGCTACCAATTGCAGAATCTATAAAAGAAGATGGACGAGTTGCTTTAGAGATTGAAAAAATACTCGCCATTATTGAGCGGACAGAATACAGAAAAACCATATGAACTTTATTTGAAATGCAGAGAAGAAGCAATAAAGGTTGCTAATCTTGTAAATGAGAATGGAACTATCCGTGTCGTGGTAGATGAAATTATAAAATCTCAACTATTAACAGTACCGGATGTTGTAAGACAAGCGTATATGTTGAGCCCATCGGACATAGAAAATACAGTAGAAGAAGATCTACGTGCCTGGGTAGAAGTAATGGATTTACCAATTAACATGGTACGCAGCTATGATGATTATGTGAACCACCGTTCACAATTCGATACACACCAAGGGGTTAAAGGTCTTGAATTTGATCGAGTAATGGTTATTATAGATGATTCTGAAATAAAAGGATTCTTATTTAGCTATGACAAACTATTTGGTGTTAAAGATTTATCTAATGTAGATTTGAAAAATAAAGAAAATGGTAAGGAAACCTCCATTGAACGAACTCAAAGATTATTTTATGTTACATGTACTAGAGCAAAGAACTCATTAGCTGTTGTGATGTATACAAATAATCCAGAGAGAGTAAAAACTGAAACTATCAGAAAAGGCTGGTTTGAAGAGAATGAAATTATTGTAATGTAATATTGGGATAATATGCACAATAAGAGAGACTGTGCCGGTTTATCTTGCATACCGCAATATACGGAAGAAGTGGACCATGCCACTGGCTAACTGGGCTACAATCTCACAACAATTAGCCATAAAGTTTGGAGAGCGATTTAAATTATTGTAATTTTACGCTCGTCGGGACGGGTGGTCCCGCCCCTTGGCGCTGGCCGTTCCCCGACCGATGAGTTTTCTAATAGGAAATAATGCGTGACACAGTTTATTTTACATTACCCAATTGTGAGTTACTGGACAGCCTCTCTTCTGTATATTATTCTTTTGAGGTAAGAACCTCTCGTATATACTGTTGATTCTTATCGTCAATGCCAAATAATTTATAAAGTTGGTCGTTCACATCACCATTGTAATCAATAATGCCATTGGCGTCGGAGTAGTCCAATAAGTCAGGAACCTTCTTTGCCAAAGAGGTCAAAGATTCATCAGTAAGTAAAAAGGCGAAGCGGATTATTTCGCTTGTAGCATATTTGAAAAAGTTTTTGGCTTCTTGTTCTGTAGCTAATGTTTTCAATGCTACACGGGAACGGCCAAATGCACTATGGTTATCTGCGATTGCGATTTGATTGCTACGCTTTTGTCCTCCTGCATTGGCACTTGAAACGATGACTTTCCATCTATTCAAGTGTTCCAACCCTGTTGTGATAACATTTTTATTTGCGATGTACCATCGGGCTCTGCCGCTCTTGCCTGCTTTGTCATTTGTGAAGAGTTTTATTTCTGATTTTGGGTCAAAATAATCTCCATCGTTATATTCTCTTACAAGCGTTGGATTCCGTTCGACAAAATCACTTTCAATAGAAAAGAGTTTCTGAGATAAGACAGAATCGTGCAAGCATTTGTATCTGGCAATAATAGTATCTAAACAAGAAACAATTTCATTATCAAGAGGATTTAATGGGAATAAATCTTCTTTGGGGTTATTAGCATTAACTATTATATCTTTTCCATGGATAGAATAGATGTATTTAAAACCACCACTTCCTTTCTGTGTATCTTTCATCACAATAGATAAGCCATCAGCAATACCGACTTCCTTGAACACATCTGTTGAATCAGGGAAAAATTTCAGGAAACATAAATGAGGATCATTGATTTGTGAAAGTCCAAACTGTTCAAGTCCTTTTCCTGAGCGATGAATCCATCTTGCACCGGGATAAATTAGTGAAGTGTATCTGCCCAATCTGTCACTTATTGTTTGGAAATGTTGGAATATACTTGAACTTCGTTTTTGGCCGTTGGTTGTTTCTTTTTGTGCAACAACCTCTTGATACGGTGGATTCCCCACTATCGCATTGATTTTCATATTCTTTATTCCTGTTCTTTCTGTGATGAATTTATCTACCTGCTTGATAAAATGTTCCGGTTTGTTCTTGATTTGATTGATTAAGTCCTCGAAATATCGGGTGTTTACCTTTGTTTTTCGGAAGCCTATAAGGGTGCGTTTGGTAATGCTCTTTGCCATCGGAGTTTTGCAGATGACGAAGATGTTTTCAGCCACGACCTTGTCCCATATACGCTGTTCATCCTCAATGCTTGACACCGAAAACAAAGAGTTCTTGACCCTTGCGCGGTAAATGCTGTATGCCATGTATAAAGGGTATAATCCGGATTTGGAATTGATTTCAAGGATTCGGGAATCCGTGGCAAAAACATTGGCGGTCACTTCGCCATGGTCAATGAAACGAGGTTCTGACAAAGTGGTTTCATACCCCTTTTCAAAGAAGTTATATCCTCCCAAACAATCGCCAAGGTGCATGTTTACCACACGCCAAGGCGTGAGCACTGTTTCCTTGTCAGGATTGCGGAACGTACTGAATATATCCGTAATACGCTCGATACGTTCCTCAACGCTAAGTTTGTCTGCAGCACGAGCCATGGCACGGATGCGCTTGCCTGCCGCACAGAATATTTCCGGGTCATAGTATTTCTTGATGCTGTTGAACTTCTGTTTGGTAACACCCTTGGGCATGAACTCCTCCCACGATTGCGGATCAATGAGTGAAGCGAAGTTGTCAATCGTTATCTCTTGACTCTCATCACTCAACTCTGCTCCGTAGATAAGCAATGGCATACGGATGGAGATACCCCGAAGAATGGAAATGGCAGCCTCGCGGTTGTTCTTTTTCTTTTTCAATTCTTCAAGACGTTTCTTTCCTCTTCCGTCAAAGGTTGCTTGTCCTTACCTCTCTTCTTGGATTTCTTTTCAAGGTCTTCAAGTTCCTCGTATTGTTCATCGGTCAGTCCTTGGTTGTTGATGTCCACCTGATTGGTCTTGGGCATTGCCTTGGTCTGGCCGATAATTTTTTTCAGGTCGTCAAACTCCTGCAATTCCAAATCGTTGAGCTTCATCAACTCGTCATTATACAGGCTCTTGTCCTCGAAACCGTTGCGGACAACCCTTTCCACATACACACGTTTGAGCTGCTCCAACATCTTTGGTACATCGAACTGGCTCATCTTGGAGCCTTCGATGGAGATAATCGGACAGAAGTTCAGGAACTCACCCATAATCTTGCGGTCGTTCCCGCTGCTCTTTCCTGCCTTAGAGGAAATCTTCGCTGTCTCGGCAATAACTTTCAGTGTTCTGTCCGGCGCAAAATCAAACACATAACACTGTTCCTTGACGCGTCCGTTGATGGTGGCAGGTGTCTGCACACGGAAGATGGTCTGCATATAACTTGATGCGGCGGTATTATAAGAGCCGGACAACATGAATACGCCCGTCCACGCCTTGACACTGACACCCGTGGTCAATCGTCCGCAAGACAAGGTAATGGTACGGGTGGCATCAGGGTCTTTGCCGATGGCTTCTTCCACCGCAGCAAGAGCATCCTTGCTCTCTTCGTCCTCGTCACCGTCTCCTGCCACATTCACCACCTTGAAATGCTGGAATACAGGATGTGATTGTAGTAAAGCACTCATGGCACGAGCCTCCTTCACACCCGGCAACATCCATAGCGTATGACGGAAGATGTTGCGGTATTCTTCGTTGGCAAACGGATAGCAACTGTCCTTGTCCTCCTTGGAGATAAGATTCAAAAATGCCTTCACATCTTTTTCATGGATGAAAGTTCCGTTATCATTTACCCGGAAAAACTCGCGGAAGTTGAAAGCCACGTCTTCATCTACAAACTCATGGAGCAACCGCCCGAGGTCGTATGTATAGATGTTCATCGTGGGCAGGGAGGCGTATGGATTTGGATCACCGAAATGGGTCAAATCCCATGAAGCCTTTGCCCGTTGCTCCATCACATAATCCCAAGTGTAAATCTCGTCCTCCTTGAAGTCATCCAACAGATTGAACGGTGTGCCGGAAAGTCGCAGTATCTTGGTATTTGCTTTTGTCAGTTCTTGCATGACAGCCTTGCCGAGTTCCGTCTGTGTCCCTTCGTGTGCTTCGTCCACGATGATGCAATCCCAAGCTGTGGCAAACACCTCATTGTTCTTGTCGAAGTTGCCGCCCACAAGTTCAGAGCCGCGCAAATCCTGCATGGAAGCGAAATACACATATTGGCATTTACCCTGCTTCGCTCTCACTTCAAGTGAAGCATGGCTGTCACCATTGTTCTTTGAACCGTATGCAAAACAGGGACAGTCATAGAATATCTTGCCGAAATCCTCGAACCAGCCACTGTCCACCACGGGGCGATGGGTAAGAATCAAAGTGCGGCTGAAATCCATGTCTTTCACCACCTGCAAGGCCGACAATGTCTTGCCGAAACGCATCTTGGCGTTCCAAAGCATCTGGTTACTTTTCTTGAATTGCTTCTTGGTCTTTTCAATTGCCTCCCGTTGTTCGGGACGGAATACAATAGGAGTTTGGTCGTGTGAGACCTCGGCCGAAGACAACGATTCCCGACCTTCCTTTACGGCTGTAATTGCCCGCTTGACGGTTTCAAGGTCGGTGATGAACCACTCGTTAGCCTTGTTCTCGGTATCGAATATCTTTTTTCTGATGCCGGAACGTTCCAAAACGCTATGCACTTCCTTGTCGTTGAAAGAACACAAGCCCTTTCTGCTGTTGTATATCGTAAGCTCCGTATATAAGAGGTCGTACGCGATACCTGCCGTTTGTGTATATTGGTTGATGCGTTTCTTCGCGGACTCGTTGAGAGCCTTGCTGTTCGGAGCAAGACCGAAAACATTGTCATTGTCACAAGTGGCCTCGCCCACTTTCAGGCATCCCCTATGTGCAGCATCATTGATGCGGAACACATATATCAGTTTTAATTTTAGTGAAGATGTGAATTTCATACTGCACTATTTTATGAGGTCGATAAATCGGATTCGTTTTCCCATTTTTCCCGTTTTAGGGTCTTTGGCCCGCCAGTCCTTGATTTGGCAATAGATACCGTTGTGCCTGCGGATGTCATCTTTCTGACAGCCTTCGCATTGACAGACTTCTTCCCTTGTCCCGAACAAATCAGCTACAACAGTCTGGCGTTCACCGCAACTGTTCGGGATGACACCTTTAAGCCCGTCCATCTGCCAGACGTTCCATGAAATGATGTAAGCGATATAATTGATGGATTTCAACAAGGGTCGCTTGCCGAACTTTTGTTGATAGTATTCGATAAAGGAGATAAGCATGGATTCACGGGCAATCAGCAAATTGTCACCTTGCCATTCGTAGGCGTAAATGCTCTTATACGCTTCCTGCGCCCATTCCAACCATTTGCCGGAAGTTTCCGTGTTTTCGCCTACAACCCGCAACTTGCGGTCAAGCAAACCGATGCGTTCCTCAATAGGAATGGTCTCTCCCGTTGTGGTGTCATAGCGACTGACGATATAAGGGGCTTCCCCGCAGGTTATCTCCAGTCGGTTGTCACGTACATAATCTTTCCAAGTCTTACCTTCCGGAAATTGAATTTTCTCTGAGTTGGGTCTCCACCGATGACAACCCTGTTCGTCGGTGTACTCCGTATTGAACACATCCTTTCTTCCAAACCATGCTTCATCGATCAGGTTGTTCTGCGCATTGCATATCCATGACGGAGTGAACACCTCTGCCATTTCTCGCGAACGTGCGGTTTGGGTGTCACGACTTTTGAGGATACGCGGCATGATGACATGCCCGTTATCTCCGGTAATAAGACAGGGAAGAATTGGCGAATCATATTGATACCCTTCGCCCAGATATTCATAATCGGAAGTAGCCCAAAAGATATTGCGCTGAATATCCTCCTTGCTCGTTGTATGGTCTTTGAGCAGGATATTCAACAGTTCGGTCGAAAGCCGAAAGATACTATCTTCCAATATATCAACTTCAACAGGCATTTTATATCGGGTTTATGAGTATCTCTTGATAAGAGATATAGTTTATCCGAAAAATACGCATAATAATTCAAATGCTATAAGAACCCTCATTTATAATGATTTATGAAACAGATTTTCGCAAAAATACCTTTCATATATCATTATAAATGAGGATTCTTACGGTATTTGAAATATTATGCGTACCTTTGCGAAATAAACTATATCTCTTATCAAGAGATTCGTCTTTTCGCTCAACACATTTCACCATAAATATCCGGTCAAAAATCTTTCAGTATAAGGCTGTTCGCCTTGTCCACCACGCTTGTGTCAAGCGATGCGAGATAGATGCGTGTGGTCTCTTCCGAATCATGTCCCATGCCCTCGCTGATGACTGAAAGAGGGATGTTCTTGCTTTTGGCAACGCTCGCCCAACAATGCCGGGCAACGTGCATGGTCAGCGGTATGTTCAATCCTGCCAGACCGGCAACTTCCTTCAACGCCACATTGATGCGGCAGATGGCGTTACGGTATTGTGTCCGTTCATCGGAACAGGGGTTGGTGATTATCGGCAGGAGGTAACGGGTGGCCGTATTCTCGCCGTACTTGGCGATGATGTCTTCCATGCACTTCTCCCACTTGACGGTGAGCTGCTGCCCGGTCTTTCTTCTCCGGTACGTGATTATTCCGTTCTTCAAATCCGATTTTTTCAGATAGGCCATATCAATGAATGACATGCCACGGGTATAAAAGGAGAAGAGGAACATATCCCTTGCATAGTCCAGATGCGGTTTCAGGGTCAGGTCAAGTTCCTTGATATGTTTGATGGCTTTCAACGGGATGGCGCGTTTTACCGTCTTCCCGATGCCAGTGTAAACGTGCTTGAAAGGGTGCTTCTGTTCCGTCAGCTCCTTTTCCACGGCACGGTTGTAAACGGCACGGAGTATGCGCATATAAAAGGAAACCGTGTTGGGGCAGATGCCCTTGCCTTTGAGCCAGGCCTCGTAAAGCATCATCGTGTTGCCGTCTATCTCGCACAAGAGAATGTCCTGCCCCTCACGAAACTTCATAAAACTGGTCAATGCCGCCGTATAGGTTTCTGATGTGCGGACTTTGCCAAGCTGCTTCAACTGTCCTATGATGCCCTGCATGAAACGGAACAGCGATTGTTCTCCCGTTTGCCCATTGAATTTCTCGATGATACTGTCAGCGGAATAAATTCCTCCTTGCCTGTCGCATTGGGCGACTATGGCTTTCAACCGTCTGGTGTCCCAGTCGATATGTTCCGCTACTTCTCGGAGATACCGTTTTCTGTTTTCGCCGATTTCGGGCAGGATTTTTACAAGGGAAGTTCTTTTGTCCCATTCCGTGTCAAATATGCGGTAGTCCGTCTTGACTTGGCGGACTATGCGCCCGTGGATTACCTGATAATATATGCTGCCCTCCCTGCCGCTCGCAGTGGAAGGACGAAATTTCACTTTTATGGATGCCATTCACTTTATTTTTGTCATTTGGATTGATTATCTTCTTCTCTCACTATCTTGACCTGCCGGTTGAATATGGCTAAAGTGGAATCCACACCGACAACATCTACCAGTTTCTCATAAGCCCCGACGGTTACAGCCAGTTCGGGATGAAGTTTGTTGAGCATGAACGTAGTCACATGGTGTTTGTCTGCAACCGTTCTCAACCGTCTGTTTTCCTCCCGGTATTCATGCCATTGTACCCAACTGACGGCAAACAGGGCAAAGAATACGAACGTACAGCCTATACCAGTCCATACATAAGGATTCTTATGCCAGCCATCGGGAACTTTGCTCCATAGTCGTCTTGTTGTGTTTATCACCTTGTCCGGCCGGATTGCCTGCCACAGTTCCGGTATGACACCTTGCTTTTGCCGCACCTGTTCCGAAGCCTGCTTGTCTTTCTCCACATGGGCAGTCAGCAGATCCAGTATCTTGTTAAGTTGTTCCTTGATAGTGGGAACTCCATGCTTGCGCATATCCTTCTCGTTGGCTTCGGTGTATAACCGCAGACTCGCTATCGCTTCATCACCTATTGATTGCTTGTATTCCTCGATGGCCTCTTTGCTTCCGAAAATGGCATTGACATTTTCCGGTGCATTGCCATTGAAGAACCGTATAACAGGCTCCAGCTTCGCTTCCAGCCTTTTCAATGCCTCGTTCTTGTCCGAGCTATCTTTTGCGTCCAGTTTTTTCTTGACTTCCTCGATGTCCACTGCCAATGCTCCGATAAGGTCGGTTAAGTTCTGCTTGTTGTCCTTCATCTTTTTCTCCTTCTTGGTTTATGTTTGTCCTTTTCGTTGTCATTCTCACCCCAGCCGCTTTCGTTTCCTCCACCTCCGCCACCGGATGAGACCTTGGCTTGGTGCGGTTGTACGCACAACTCCATGAGTGTGCCGATGGTCACTTGAACGATATTTGAACTGGATTCAGCAGAACCGCTAACATTGCCGTCCGCTTCCGTTTTAATCGATGATGACTCTTTTATAAAAGTATCTGCCGTATTGTTGTGAGATTCCACATCCTGCCGGGTCGGTTGTGGCTGTTCTTGCACACGGGGCTTCCATTCCATACCTTCAGCAATACGACTTCCGAACAGCCAGTCCAACTTATAAAAGCTCATGCTCCGGTCTATCCGTGATCCGCTGAATGAGATTTCATTCTTCGTGAACGACACTCCGATAATTTTACCTTCATTTCTATTGTATTTGAAATTCACCCCGATACCCTGTTTTGCCAGCATGTCACACAAATCCGACCAGCAGTTGCAATGGGGTAATGCCGCCTTGATAGCGTCATAGATTTGGTATTTCACCTTGTCCTTGCCACGCAGACGGTCACGCTTCACGTTCATCTTGCCCTTGGAGAAGTGCAGTCCGTATTCCCTCGTGAGAGCTTTGCATACTTTTACATTACGCACATTATCGTTGCTGTCACTGATGGTGTTCCCGTCATTGTCCACCCTGTTGGCCACGATATGCAGATGCTGGTGTTCCCTGTCAGTATGGCGGCACACGATATACTGGGTGTTCGTTATCCCCATGCGCCGCATATACTCACGGGCGATTTCGACCATCAGCTCATCCGTCAGCTTGGGTGCATCCTCGTGGGCGAAGTCCAGCGAGATATGGTACACCGGATTTTTCAGTTTGCGTCCCGGTTTGTCATCAGCCTGCCCATGCATACTCCTTGCGATGGTGGCGTTGTCATCCAGCCTCACGTCTTTACTGTCAATGAGCCTTGCTTTTTTCGGGTTGTTCACGTAGTTCACCACTCTGGCAAAGCTCGCCCGTTTTTTCAAATCGCCCATCATATCTTCCCGATGATTTTGTTGAACTCGTCCAGCAAGTCCATGATTTTGCCTTTCAAAAGAGAAAAGCCCTGTTGGTGCGCCATCTTCGCCAACTGGTTCAGGTTGTTGCATCCTCCCTCCAGCATCCTTATCTGTTGCCTGTCTTCCTGTGTCCGTGCAGACACAACCTTGCCGTATAGTAATAAATCACGCAGGAAGTGCGACGGTTTCTTGCCTGCATCTGTAATCCGTTTCATAACCGCTTTCCACTCGGCAAGCGTGAGCCGTGTGGATATGGTCTTTGTCCGCGCCTTGCCTTTCACCGCCTTGGGGCGGCCTCCCTTGTTCCTGTTCTCCTGATATGTCATATCCGCTTTCTTTTATCCGTTAAACCGTTCTGTTTTTTAGGGCTGTAATCCGGACTTGCCGTTTCCCGTGTGGCCGGGTCGCCATTGGTGGCGTGGTTTTCGTGGACGAAAACATTAACTTGCCAGCCCTAAAAATATCCCTTCTAAAACGCTATCGCTTGCCATTCCTGCCGCTTCATTCCTGTGGCTGTTCCTACTCCCGTGAACCGGATAAGGTACTGTCTTCCTCTAAAAATGGTGTGTTGTCGGCGGCATCCACGACTGCATTTTCCGCAGAGCCTTTCACTTCGCTTTCGGTTGTTGCAGCCGTTTCGGTTTCCGCTGTTCCTATTCCTTCTATAATAGGATTGGAATGGGTCGGATTCATGGACGGCAAGCTATCCGTTCCCTCTGACGTTTCTTCTGTCGTTTTTTCTTTCTTCTTCCTTGCCGAACTGCGGCGCAAGGTCTCTAATTGTTGCCCGTTGAAAAGGAATATCCGCACACCTTCGTATGCCTTGACCGTCTGGCGATATGCCGGATTCTCAATGAGCCGTCCTGCTATCATCCACGACTTCACGCACACCATGTCTATGATGGAAGTCACGGGATTGGAATCAACACGGATTAGCCCGCGTTCCGAGAAATCCTCCAACAGACGGGACACCGCCTTGCGCCCGATGCCCCATTCCTTGGCCAGTACCAGCATGGAGCCGTCCGCCTGTCCGGGATGGACGGCATAGCCCAATCCCCGTTTGGTGTTCTGTACTTCCGATACTGTTATCTTCGACAAGAGGGAAAGAAGATAGGTAAGGTTGCATATCCCGTCCGTGCTCCCGTGCAGGAAGTACCATGCCTCCACGGACATTGCCATCTCCAATTTGTAGCACGGCAAAACAAGCTGTTTCAAATTCTTCATAAGCCTTGATGTTTTTGTTGTGCGTCTTGCAAATTATTCCTTGGCGTTCTTGTCAGCCTTCCTGTTGGTAGCTTTCAGGCTCTTGATGCGGTCTATCTGTTCCTTGGGAAACAGGACACGCCGTCCTATCCGCTGCCCCTTGATGTGTCCCAGCTTCTCGTGCCGCCAGATGGTCGCTATGCTCACGCCCCATTTCTCCGCCAGTTGCCGGATGGTGTAATACTCCGATGTGTCCTGTGGTGCCTGTTCCTGCCGGTATTCCTCAAACGCGCACCTCACGCTTGCGCCGATAAGCTGTTGAAGCTCGTCGCGCGATACCAGTACCATTTCTGTCTTATCTGTCATAATTCACTGATTTTAAGTTTGTAGCGTCAAAGGTAGGGCAATAATAAAGCCTGTGAATTTGTGGTATTCTGTGAAATGACACCGCATGAAAAAAGCCGTCAAACAACTGGTGCTTAACGGTTTGTGGAAGTCTGTGGGTTGTGGTGAATTGTAGCCACCTGTGGGTTATGTCACTATTTTATCATGGGAAGCAGTTCTTTGAGCTTCGCTATAAAGGTTTTCTCCACGTTATACTTGGCGAGGCTTTCGGGTGTCAGCCCCATGGAACGGGCTGCGGATGCTCTGTAACCTTTCCAGTCCTTGAAGTATGCTTTGGACAGCAGGATGGCGACACAGCGCATCTTGCCCTTCACGCAACTGCCGTATATCGTGGAATAGTCGGCACGCATGACGGCACGGAGGAAGTCCCGGTCGGAAACGGCATTGCCGTCCAATAGCGGCTTGCCCTTGTCGGGGCCGCTCTGCACGGTGAAAGTGGTAAGGAAACGGTACAGCCTTAAAACTGGAACTTGCGCGGTCGTACTGAACGCGCCGCCTTGCATTGTATCTGTGGCGATAAAACCGGGATGACGCTTCTTCCGTACAAGAGGGTATTGTTTTGGATGTTGCCGACTTGGACTCGTTCTCATGCAGCACGTTTCTTTTGATATATCCCATCGTCATGGCGATATGGAACATCTTTATTCCGGCAGACTGTGCTTTCACATCATCATTTTGGGGCAGCATGGAAAGATGGATGGCTTCTGCAAAGTGTTCCGTGAAGAGTTGTGCCAAATCCTTGTCGTTGGCATTGACAATATACTCCTTGACGGCTTGGATTTTCGCCTTGTCCACTTTGGCAAGCATGGCATATATTTCTTTCCCTCTGTTCCCGTCTGAATCCTTTGCACACTTCCGTATGGCGGCACGGATGGTGTCGATGCAGTCAGTGGCTTCGGTACGTGTCATGGGCTTTGAAATGACATCAGTAGCTTCCAACTGTTCTTTTTCGGAAAAGAAGTATTGCCTTATGACTTCCATGCTCAGGTAAGCCACCCCTGTACGGAAAGCCGCCTTGTGCAAGTCCGCATATTTGGAACAGATGCCGTGAAGCCTTTTCGTGTCATCGTGCAGCCCGACGAATTTCCGTGTCAGCTCCTTATCCTCGTGTTCGGTGACATATTCCCTGATGCCGCCCAAAAGAAAAGGCAGGGGTTTCAGGCTGTATCTGATGTGCCGGCAAATATCCTTGCAATCCGTTTCGCCACTGCAGGAAGACTTACTGGCAAGCGATTCCGCAAGTTTCAGGCTCTCGCTGATTACGTTGGACAGCTTGAACAGGTCGCTAATAATGTCAAACCTTGATTTTTCCATAAGCACTTCCTTATATTTTGATGATACCCTTGAAATCCTTTAACGCTATGACGGCCTTTTCCTCCGCGTCCAGTTTCAGGTAGCGGCGCAATTGCGCCTCGCTGCTGTGTCCCGTGATGGCTTGGATGGAAGGCAGAGGGACGCCAGCCTTGTATGCGTTGGTGGCGAAACTCCTTCGGGCTGTATGGGAAAGGAGCATGTCGCAGAACCTCCTTCCCCGTTTGGGGTTGAGACGCTTCTCGTCAAAGCCGCAGTCATGTGTCCAGCCGAGCAACAGGCCGATGGTCTTCACCAGCTTGTTCATTTCATTGGGATGAACCGGAGGTAACTTACCGTCATACTTGGCAAGTATGGCTCTTACTCGCCTGTCAACGGGGATATAGACTTTCTTTTCCGTCTTCTGCTGGGTGATGAGTATGAACTCCGTGCCGCCTATTTCCGTTATCATGTCCTCGCATATCCTTGAATAGTCGGAAACACGCTGGCCGGTCAGACAGCCCACGATGAAAATGTCCCTTACGTGCTCCAGTGTCCTGATATGGGTGATGCGGCATTTGGAAAGTTGTGCCAATTTCTCGTCCTCGCTGATGTCAAGTGATTCCAGTCTCTTTCTCACAGCCTCCTTGGTGGAAAGGTCGAGGTCGAGCATTTCCTGTATCTGTTCCGGCGTGAGGTAGATGTTGTCCACCTCCTCCTTTTTCGGCACGAAGTCGGAATGACGGAAGTCATCGCATTTGGTCAGCTTGTCCTCGTAGGCCGCCTTTGCCACCGTGCGGACATCGGTCATGTACGAGTTGATGGCGTTGGGCATCAAGCCCCGTTCCTTCCAGTAACCGACAAGGCTGTTGCGTGTCTCCATCGTCATGTCATCCAGTCCGAGTTTGCGGTGTGTTTCCTTTTGGTAGTTGCGAATCTGTTTTTGGATAATGCGCAGACCTTTTATATAGGCAGGTGATACTTTTACGGTACGGCCTTTCTTGGTGCGCCGTCCGGTTTCCATGTCTTCTATATAAGAGGTAAGGAAATCCTCGAACAGCATCCTGCCTTTGGGCTTGACCTCCACAATCTGCATCATACCGTTGAGCACGTCGTGTTTCACGCTCTCGATGATGTTCTTGGCCTCCTTGGGATTGAAGCCGTCCGCCTCGAATGCCGCCTTTATTCTCGCGAGGACTTGGGCGAACTGCCCGTACTTTATCCCGATGCTTGACATCAGGGCTGACGAGGTGTATTGCAGGCTGCGGTACTTTTCCCATTCAAGCTGCTTGATGGTGAAGCCCGTCACGACCTTCATGTTCGCCTTTCCGCTGCGCACACGGGCATAGATGGAACCATAGTCCTCCTTTCCTGCCTTGGATGATTTGATGAAGATGAAATCCATACGCGATATATCCTTTGGTTACATGATGCAAAGGTACAAAATATATCCCGAAATATAGTATCAAATAGTACCAATATTTTCTAAAACCGTGAAATTTTGTGAGTATGCAAACCAAATGAAAATATCCGCAAATAACTGATATACAAAGATAAGATATAAAACGGAATTTCACTGAATATATTTAGTGAATAGTGTGCAACAAGTCCAATTCTACGAACAATTGTTTCCATAAAGCTAAATTATTTTATTTTTATATGATAATTATAATAACAAAAAAACTAATTCTATTGAAGGCCGGAGGATGACCGGATAAATCTGAGCAATTCTTTGTTTGCCTGGCTATCCATGACGGTTTCCCGTTTTTCTTCAAAAAGATTGAGTGTTGTGGAGCATTCCCCACAGATGTCAATGCCCACTACCTGTTCTTTCTGAAGAATAACAGCCAGCAGTTTCTCCAATTCCCATAAGCTGAGAGAACCTTGATCCCAGTTTGTTGCTGCCGAAGCCGGCTTCAAGACATCCTTGTCTATGGAAATGTAAACCGGTCCGTTGATATGTCCGGAAGAAAAGTCCTGCCAACCCTCTTCGTGCATGAGCGTAGTTTCACTGTAAAACCGAACTTGTCTTTCATATCCTTTCGGCACAGCCTGTATCAGTTTGTCTGAAGCACCTACGATAATTACTTTCTTGCAGTTGTTGTTATGGTCCAATATATCCTTTACCCAACTTCCGCAAGAAAGTATGTTGTCAAACAACGGTGGCTGCATATCGGGATGGTGGTCGAACACAATCAGCGAAAACGGAGTTTCAAGTTTGTCTGTCCAGAATTTAGTCAAATAATGATAATTGCCTGAATCGATGAAATGGACTCCCTCCGCCGGATAATCAGCAATCATCCCCTTCAAAGCCAAAGCCCCCTCCCTATCACAGTAGCCATCTGTACCATAAAGATGACGACAGTCCAGCCATATAAACTTATTGTTCCGGGCAAACGCCTCGTAGTCATACACTCCCGTGAAGTTCATGATGATGATCGGCCATGCTATCCGTTTATCTGTTTTTTGATTTTGCCCGCTCATACGTTGTTTTTGCATATCCTTTTACTGTTCATTAAAACCATCGTACATAACAGAAATCTTGTCGGTGAGGTAACAAAGCATTCTTGGGATACATACGGAAGGCCTGCTTGAAGCTTCCAGCGTTGAAAATGCCGGATGTCGCCTTAAAGGTATATAAATTCCCATTCTTGGAAACCGGCAAAAGGGGAATAACCTCATATATGTGATCCTGACCGTCTTCACGCCTGATAATGACCGATTCTATTCCGATTGCGTCATCCAGGCCTTTCTCATCAACGACAACCGTCACCTCATATTCCTTTCCGGCTTCAACCGTGGCATTCAGCCCATTCCCTGCCTCTATGGATTTGATTTCTATGGCATCCCATCTGCTTCGGACGTTTGCTTTCCAGTCAGCCATCATTTTCGCCTTCGCAAAGTTGTCGGCTGCCAGAATGTGGAAATGCTCTGACAGCTTGTTATAGAACCTGTCATAGTAGTCGTCCAACTGTCTTTTCATGGTAAAATGGGGAGCGATTTGTGCGATTGAGTTCTTGATATACTTGACCCAGTTTTCCGAATAGTTCTTCCCCCCATACTCGTAATACAGTGGCAGGATGTCATGCTCCAACAAATAATAGATGGCTTCGGCATCCAGCTGGTTTTGGTACTGTTCATTCTGATAAGTCCTTTTATCAGTCAGTGCCCATCCAGCATCCTTACGGTATCCTTCATACCACCAACCGTCCAGCACGGAGAAATTAAGCACACCGTTCATCAATGCCTTCTCGCCCGACGTACCCGAAGCTTCTGCCAACCGCGTAGGGGTGTTCATCCAGATATCCACACCCGAGATAAGATGGCGCGCCAGGTCCATGTCGTAATTCTCCAAGAATATGATTTTACCTAAAAATTCCGGACGCCGGGATATTTCCACGATTTGCTTGATCAGCCCCTGCCCGGCACCGTCATTGGGATGGGCTTTGCCTGCAAAGATGAACTGTACCGGATATTTCGGATTATTCACAATCCTGGCAAGTCGGTCTATATCCGTGAACAGAAGATGAGCCCTCTTATATGTAGCAAAACGGCGTCCGAAACCTATTAGAAGAGCATCGGGATTGAATCTCTCAAAAATGGAAACGCTCAATGCCGGATCAATCTGACTCCTGAGCCAGTCCTTGCTGCATTTGCTTTTGATATAGTCCAGCAATTTTGCTTTCTGTTTTAACCGGGTATTCCATATCTCTTTATCCGGGATGCCATAGACGGCCTCCCAGATTTTCTGATTGGACTGGTCGCAGAAAAAATTCTCATCAAAATTGTCCTTGAAAAGCTTTTTCCATTCTGCCGCACACCAGTAGGCAGATGTACCCCGTTGGTTACATAACCCACATGGTTCTCTTCCGGGAAGTATCCCTTCCAGATCGGCGCAAACATTTGCTGGGATACCGATTTATGCAACTTGCTGACGCCGTTTACCTCCTGGCAGGTCTTGCAGGCGAAGACAGACATGCAGAAACGTTCCTCCTTGTCTCCCGGATTGTGACGCCCGAGATCCATCAGGTTATCCCAGGTTATACCCAACTTGCCAGGATATCCCTTCATATATTTATTGAAAAGCCCTTCGTCAAAATAATCATGACCAGCGGGTACGGGAGTATGTACAGTATAAAGTGAGGAAGCACGTACCAGCTCCATGGCCTGCCCGAAATTCAAGCCGCCATTTATGTAATCACAAAGCCGCTGGATATTGATCAGTGCGGCATGCCCCTCATTACAGTGATATACATCTTTCGTTATACCTAAAGCTCTCAGCGTTATCATCCCGCCTATGCCAAGCAGTATTTCCTGTTTTAGCCGATTCTCCCAGTCGCCTCCATACAGATGGTGAGTGATAGGGCGGTCAAACTCGCTGTTGAGTTCATTGTCCGTATCCAGCAGATAAAGGGGAATACGCCCCACACTGGCTTTCCAGACATTGGCATGTACCACAAAACTGTCGGCATAGGGGACGTGGATTACCAGTTGTTTCCCATCCGGTTGCATTACCTTTTCAATCGGGAGCTGCCCGAAATTCTGCGCTTTATAATTGACTGTCTGCTGGCCGTCCATGGAAAGCGACTGGTCAAAATAACCGTAACGGTACAAAAGTCCTATGGCACAAAGGTCCACATTGCTGTCCGACGCCTCTTTCAGGTAATCCCCCGCCAACATACCCAAACCGCCGGAATATATCTTAAGGACTTCATCCAAGCCGTATTCCATGCTGAAATAAGCTATTGACGGGCGCTGGTGATCCGGTTCCACATCTACGTATTTTTTGAAGGCGGAATAGACGGCATCCATTTTATAGACAAAGTTCTCATCATGTGCCAGCGCTACCAGCTTTTCATAATTTATCCGCTCCAGAAACAATACCGGATTCTGTTCCACCTCTTTCCAAAGTTCCGAATCCAAATCACAATACAGTTTCTTTGCGTCATCATTCCATGTCCACCAGAGATTATGTGCGATTTCTGCAAGTTTCCGCAGTTCTGCAGGAAGATGTGAACCTACTGTAATCTCCCTCCACTGAGGGGTATTTACATTATAACTTGAATATTCCATGACATTTTATATTAAATAAGTCCTAATCTTTATTCAGTCCTTTTATTATTTTTCGTTTACCGACAATCCATACCGTATCATTCTCCTTGAAAATTGTATCAGGGTCTGGATTCATAATATTCACGGTACTCCTCTCTATTCCGATAATGATGCTATCCGATATGTCTGCCTCCCGGATCGTCTTTCCGATCAATGGTGAACCTCCTTCGACAGGAAATTGCCCTATTTCCATCTCATCCTGCGAGGATGTTCCGTTCCCGTTCCTTTCTACCTTCTTTTGCTCCATGGATGTCCGGAAGCTTTCCAACTGCCGGTCCGTACCTACGACCGTAACCTTGTCATATGGATAGAGATGTTCTTCCCCTTGTGGTATATCCAGGCGTTTTTCTCCACGGGTGATTGAAATCACATTTATCTGAAACAAGGTGCGCAAGCTGCTTTCTTTTAATGTTCTGCCCACATATATGGAATCAGGGGATACTGTGAAATCCGCCAAATGTAATTCCTTGAACGGGATATTGCTGCCAAGGGTGGAGCCTGTATCACTTTCTGTAGAAAGTACATTCCCGTCCGTCCCCTGAAAGTTTGCCATAAATTGTCTCTCTATAGTCAGCGACCGTTTCTTGATCCGCTTGGAAAAATAAATGACGGCAATGATAATGGAAGAGACTACCAACCCGGCTCCCAAGGCAACATTGAAAAGATGGGTAATGATACTCATCATGATAATCGTGCAGATCAGTATTTTGACAAGTACTATTGATACCAAAGGCCCTCTGTTGAACTTGTTGTCCGTCCAGAGTTTACGGAACTCGGTTGAATTGTTCCTTTTCATGATGATGGCCCATAGAAACGGGGATATGACAAGAAAGATGATGATGAAGCCCAACAAGTTCCCTTCCATTCCCGGCAGACTTTTCCTAATCAAAGGATGCACATAGGAAAAATATAAAGTGATGAAAAAAACGCATACGACCAGATAGAGTGTGACAGACACCAGCATAGACCGGATCAGTTTATGCCAAGTACCCTGGTGTTTTACAGTCATTGCCCCGGACGTATAGTGTACGAGATAATCTTTCAGGGATTCAGGCATGTGGATGTCTATAAACCGGTATGCTGGTTCCGAAAGCCGTATCATATAGGGGGTAAGAAAAGTCGTTATGACAGATACTGCCACTATGACCGGATAGAGATACTTGTCCGTAACATTCAGACTGACGCCTAAAGATGCGATGATGAATGCGAATTCACCGACCTGTGTCAGTGAAAAGCCGGACTGTATGGCAATTTTCAACGGCTGGCCGGAAAGCAAGACACCAAAGCTCCCGAACAGGACCTGACCGGACAGTACCAGCAATGTCAGGATGAGAATAGGGACGGCATATTCCCACATCATGGCAGGATCGATCATCATTCCTACCGACACGAAAAATATGGAAGCGAACAGGTCTTTTACCGGCTGTACGATATGTACGATTTTTTCCGCTTCAACGGTCTCTGCCAGCAGGGACCCCATGACAAAGGCTCCCAATGCGGCAGAAAATCCCGCTTTTGTCGCAATCATCACCATTCCCAGGCAAAGTCCCAGAGAGGTTATCAATAAAATCTCGTTGCTGGTGAAACGGCGTATCTTCTTCAGCAGGGTAGGTATCAGATAGATACCCAATGCCGACCAGAATAAGGAAAGCGGCCAGCTTCAATATACTTTCCAGCATCTCCTTCCCTTCAAAATGTTTGCCTACCGCCAACGTGGAAAGAACAACCATCATCACTACCGCCACCAGATCTTCGATAACAAGAATCCCCAAGACAATGCCAGTGAATTTCTGTTGGAGAAGTCCCATATCATTGAAAGCCTTGAATACGATGGCCGTGGACGACATGGACAACATTCCACCCAGAAAAATACTGCTCATGTGGGAGAACCCCATTGCATTCCCCGCTGTATAACCTATGAACATCATGCCACATACAATAGTGACAGTGGCAACGATAGCCGTAATGCCCACATTTATCAATTTCTTGAACGAAAAGTCCAGTCCCATCGCGAACAGCAGAAAAATGACACCGATGTCCGCCCATATTTTGATATTGGCAGGATCGGAAACAGTCGGGACCAGGGAAACGGAAGGACCCGCCATAATACCGGCTACAATGTAGCCCAATATGACCGGTTGCTTCAGCCACTTGAAAATGACGGTTACAATACCGGCAATAATCAGAATTATGGCAAGATCCGATATTAAGGGAGCAACTTCTGACATATTGACGGCTATTTTTAGATCGATAATTCGTTAAGGACCCGGATCAGGCTTTTGTCAATAGGCTTGTCCTTTTTTTGATTGCCTGGACAAAAGGAACATAAACAATCTCGTTGTTCCGTATGCCTATCATAACATTTCGCTGGCCTTCCATTAAGGCCTGGATTGCGGCTTCACCCAGCCGGCTTGCCAGTATACGGTCATTGGCACTCGGAGTACCACCCCGTTGCAGATGGCCCAGGATAGAAACCCTGACATCATACCCGGGATATTCCTTCTTTACCCGGTCGGCGTAATATATGGCACCTCCATTCTTGTTTTCAGGACTTTCGGTCACAATTACGATGCTGCTGTTTTTCGTCTTTCTGAATCCGCGCCCGATGAATGTTTCCAACTGGTCCACGTCCGTCCTGTCCTCCGGGATGATGGCCGCTTCAGCACCGGAAGCTATTGCGCTGTTTTGTGCCAGGAAGCCCGCATCACGCCCCATTACTTCGACAAAGAAGATACGGTCATGGGAGGTTGCCGTGTCCCTGATTTTATCCACGCATTCCACAATGGTGTTCAATGCCGTATCATATCCTATGGTAAAATCGGTACCATATAGGTCATTGTCAATGGTGCCGGGCAATCCTATGCACGTCACATCATACTCCTCCGCAAAGATCCGGGCTCCCGTCAGGGAACCGTCTCCACCGATAATTATCAAAGCATTGATGTTCTCTTTCTGTATGACCTTATAAGCTTTCTTGCGTCCTTCGGGAGTGGTGAAAGTCTCGGAGCGAGCTGTTTTCAGTATGGTGCCTCCCCTCTGGATAATGCTACTTACATCTTCCGTCGTGAGTTCTTTCACTTCACCGGCAATCAGCCCCTCGTAACCTCTATAAATTCCTTTCACTTTAAATCCGTTAAAAATGGCGGCGCGGGTCACGGCACGGATAGCCGCGTTCATTCCTGAAGCATCCCCTCCGGAAGTCAGAATTCCAATATACTTGTTATCCATAATTTGTTTTTTATATTTTAATTAATCAGGCAAAATTAGAAAGCAACTGTTTTAGCCTTTTTCTGCTATAAAAGATACGGCTTTTTATCGTACCCAGTGACACTCCTATCTTTGCGGCTATTTCCCGATATTTGACTCCGGTACAACATAAAAACGACATAATGTGCTTTAGGCAATGTTTTAAGGGCTTCCCTTATCTCTTTTGCATCATGCCCGTTATCCACGAAAATGAAAGAGTCGTCCCTTAACAGGAAATGATATTCAGGTTCTGATAATACATATAAATTCCCTCGTATTTTCTTTGTCCGGCAATTATTGATAAATGCATTGCGCATGATGGTATACATCCAGCCTTTAAAATTCGTACCGGAATCAAACTTATCCTTATTATCCAACGTCCTCAACATTGTTTCCTGCAACAAGTTTTCTGCTTCATCCTTGTCAGCAGTCAGTTTATATGCAAAACAATGCAGTTCATTCTGAAGGGCTACCAGCGCTTTATCGAAATCAAATCCTCTCATTATATTTATTTTGGAATTCAAATATCCGGGTGAAGGCATTCCCTGATAATAAGAAATGCCTTCTGTAGAGTCTCATCAAGATATCTTATTGACATCAATAGTTTTGGTGGTTTCCTGAACCTTCTTATCTACGACTTTGGGAATATCGATAAACAGGACCCCGTGTTCCACTTTGGCCGAAATTTTATCTTTTTCCACATTATCCGGCAGCAGGATACTCTGCTGGAATCGGGAATAGGAGAATTCACGGCGCAAGTATTTTCCGTCTTTCTTCTCCTCCTTTTTCTCGTCCTTTTTTTCCATGCAGATTACCAGATTGTTGCTTTCATCCACACTTACCTTAAAATCATTCTTGGTCATTCCCGGAGCTGCCAGTTCTACCTTGTAGTCCTTTTCATTCTCAATCACATTGATGGCTGGAGCCGTAGCGTTTGCTCTTGCCATCCATTCATTGTCAAAGGAATCGTTAAAAATACTCGGTAACCAATTCTGGTTTGTTTTTACAGGTACCATTTTTACCTCCTCTTTAAAAGTTAATAATTAAAACTTAAAAAAAAGCATCTGCTTGATAGACAGATTTTTATTTTTTAGCCATCCCTTGTTTGGCCACAGCTTCTGCCCGTTTCCGTATCTCTTCCGGGTTTCCAAGGTAGTAGTCCTTGACAAGAACCAGCCTGTCGTCAAATTCAAAGACATAAGGAACTGCCGTAGGCAGGTTCAGGTTGGAAATATCCGTATCGGAAATTCCTTTGAGATGCTTGATGATTCCGCGCAGGCTGTTACCATGGGCGACTACCAGCAGGCTGTCCTTATACATCAATGCGGGAAAGATGATGCATTTCCAGTAAGGCATGACACGCCCAATAGTATCTTTCAGGGATTCCGTACGGGGAAGTTCCGCCTATCTGGTACACCGGCATAGCGGATATCCATGCCCGGATTACGGGGATCATCTTTGCCTACCGGAGCGGGAGCCACGTCATAGCTTCTTCGCCAGATGTGTACTTGTTCTTCACCATATTGGACCGCTGTTTCACTCTTATTCAGTCCCTGAAGCATGCCGTAATGCTTCTCGTTCAGCCGCCAGGTCTTTTCAACCGGAATCCAGTCTTTATCCAGCCGGTCCAAGACACAGTTCAACGTTTTTACGGCACGTTTCAAGTAAGAAGTGTAAGCTGCCTCAAAAGAAAATCCAGCCTCCCGTAATGCATCGCCTGCCTTGCAGGCTTCTTCAACTCCTTTCTCGCTTAAATCCACGTCCGTCCATCCAGTAAAACGGTTTTCTTTGTTCCATAGGCTTTCGCCATGACGTAATAACACTATTCTTTTCATGGATACTTCTTCTTTATGCAATGGTTATTGAAGAATCCAGATATACGTCCTGAATGGTGTTCAGAAGTTGAATTCCGTCTTTCATCGGTTTCTGGAAAGCCTTACGACCGCTGATCAGCCCCATACCACCTGCACGCTTGTTTACTACTGCCGTTACGACAGCATCATGCAGGTCGGATTCCCCATGGGATTCACCGCCCGAGTTAATCAATCCGACACGTCCCATATAGCCATTCGCCACCTGATAACGGCAAAGGTCTATCGGATGGTCAGTGGTCAGTTCCGAATACATACGCTCGTTTGTCTTTCCGAATCCGATAGCCTTGAAACCGCCGTTATTGGATGGGAGCTTCTGCTTCACGATATCGGCTTTAATGGTAACCCCGATATGGTTGGCTTGTCCTGTCAAGTCGGCAGCGGCATGATAGTCGGTACCATCCTTTTTGAAGCTGCTGTTTCTCAAATAGCACCACAGAATAGTAGCCATTCCCAGTTCGTGGGCATATTCAAAAGCCTGTGACACTTCCACTATCTGGCGGCGGCTTTGTTCCGAACCGAAATAAATGGTAGCACCGACAGCTACGGCTCCCATGTTCCATGCCTCTTCACCGTACCGAACATTACCTGGTCGTAGCTGTTCGGATAAGTCAGCAACTCATTATGGTTCAGCTTGACGATAAAAGGTATCTTGTGTGCATATTTGCGTGCCACGGCGCCCAACACACCGAATGTGGATGCCACGGCATTACACCCTCCTTCAATGGCCAGCTTTATGATGTTTTCGGGATCGAAATAAAGCGGATTGGGGGCGAAAGACGCTCCTGCAGAATGTTCTATGCCCTGGTCTACAGGCAGAATGGATACATAGCCCGTATTGGCCAGACGTCCATGTCCGTATAAAGCCTGCAAACTTTCCAATGTACGGATATTCCTGTCGGAATTCATCCATACCTTATCTATCATATCCGGTCCCGGAATATGGATAAGTTGTTTGTCTATCGTCTTACATGTATGGTTCAGGTAGTACTCAGCCTTTCCTCCCAATAAATCTACTATTTTCATTTTATTTATTTTTATTGATTATTCTGGTTTATGACTCCCGTTCACCCAGTTTTGCATCCATAAAAAGGATAGCACAGTCTCCGGCTTTCCTCAGATGACTAACAATATTGAGTACATTCGCTTCATCTTCTACTTGCTCACGAACAAATTGCCACAAGAAGTCCTGAGTGGCATTGTCTTTCTCTTCGGATGCTACCTGTACCAACTCATCAATCAGTCTGGAAACATGTTTTTCATGCTCCAAAGCATGCTCGAATACTTCAACAGGGTTACCCCAACCTTGTGGAACCACATCGACCTTGTCTACTTTCGGGGTTGCCTCACGCTTAATCATGTACTCAGCAATGGCATATGCATGCCCGATCTCTTCTGCAGATTGTTTCTGCATCCAGCGAGCCATTCCGGAAAAGCCCTCCCTTTCCAGATAAAAAGACATCGATAAATACAGGTTGGCAGACCATAATTCTGCTGTGATTTGCTCATTCAGAGCATTTTGCAATTTTTCAGTCATGACGAATCAAACTTTTAATGTTAATAATAAATCCAAATTATCTCTCTTCTTTAAGAACAAGCATGGGCTTGTTTCAAGATTTCAATTAATACCGGACGTATCCCGCTGATAAAACATTCCACGGCGATCACCATTAGAATAAGTCCCATCAGTCTCATCATCACATTGTTTCCCGTCTCTCCCAAGATTTTTAAAAGCTGGGTGGACGCGTACAGAATAAAGAAGGAAAGAATGCAGACCAAAGCGATTACGCCAAGCAATACTATTTTGAAAGTATATTCCGAAGCATCTTCCATCAATGTTATTCCACTGGAAATCGCTCCCGGACCGCATAACATCGGAATGGCAAGAGGTGTGATGGTTATATCTTTGGAATATTCTTTTCGTTCAGTTTCATTCAGTTTCACATGGGTAAAATGTGCCTGCAACATATCATATCCGATTTTAAAGATGATGATACCTCCCACAATCCGGAATCCGTTTGTTGAGATGCCGAAAAAATGAAACAGAAACCTGCCCGATAATGTAAAAAGGACTAATATGATAAATGCAATGGTACATGCTTTCAAGGCGATATATCTGCGTTCTTTCGTATCCATTCCATCAGTCATTTGCAGGAATACCGGCATCACTCCAAGAGGGTCCATCAAGGTGAATAGCGAAGTGAAACACAATGTTAAATATACAAATATATCCATGATGACATATAGTTTATTATCGATTATTATATCGCAAAAAACATACCAGATAGCATTCTGCAATATTAAATTTTGCATAACATCAATCTTAAATCCATACCGTCAAAAATAAGGTAGTTTCCGTTCGTTTTCCTTGGCGAGGATACGTAACAATTCCATAAATGCCGTACTTACATATATACGGTCTGCATACAGCCCGCTGATGAAAGAATGGAAGGACATGCTTACATTCCAGCATAATATGAGAAATGTGTTTACCTGACGTGATATGTACTGCTCATGTTCAAGCAATTCATTCAAGGCATTCAATGGCGTTGTCCATTAATGTGTATCCCGTTTCATTTCATTGATTACAACACATCCTCCATCATGGCATATCCGATTCATCATCTGATAAACCTTGTTCATATTGTCCTGTGCTTGGGAGTTCAGCCAGGAGCTAAGTATTGGAAGCCGTTCATCTTCAAAATAAACCTGCAATGACAGGTATAAACCGGTTGACCATATTTCTGTATTGATCAACTCATTCATGGCGTTTTCTATTCGTTTATCCATTATCACTCTGAATATTGAAAATCCATTACTAATATCATGTGTTATTCTCAGTATATAAAAATTCCATTCGATTGTGGGTAACCCATAAAACGGAATTCTTAAACGAGGCTTAAATAATAGGATACTTATCGGCGTAGACAAATTGTCACAAAAAATAGTGCTATGGTGTCTTTTTGTCTTGTCTTCCTTGCAGAATATCCAATAAGATATCCAGTTCTCTTTCTATTCCTTCAATCTTATCGGAAATACAGTCCAAAGTATTATGGTGCAGACTAGCTTTACACTCCTGCAACTCTCTTGACAGAGAAAGTATCTGTAACCAAAGTTCTTCCTCTATGTGACAGGGGGAGTTACTATTATCTAGTACCATAGAAGGAGAAGGCAGAAAAGTGTCTTGGCATGTAATTTGTATGATAATAAACGGTATGTCCCGAAAGAGACAGGATGGAAATGAAAGGATAGAATATTCCACAAAAGACAGTAACAAACGAAGGGGGAAAGTCGTTGGAGACAGTTGTCTCGCTTTTAAAACAAGTTGCTTTCATAATGTTTATAATAAGCCAACCCTGTTCCCTGGAGTTGTGTTTATATAAAGTTAAGCGTGGGAACTTTGGTATTACCGTTCAGAAGTATCCCCATACTCAACAACATATAATACACAAAGCCCCACGCCTATATATAACAAAAATCTATATAGATAGAACGTGGAGCGTCCAATGTATTATCCAATTGTTGTTTCGAAATTGGGGATTTCCTGAACTTGGATAATGCCTTAACGCTTTACTATAAATCTTCTATTTTCAAAAGACTAATACAAATGTAATAAAAGAAATGAATTCTTTGAAAGGAAATATCTCTTTTTTTTAAGGGGTAGCTTAATTTTTCTTTATTTAAAGTCTTAGAATTACTGCCCACCAAAGCCCGTCACGAATGTTTTGAAATCCTCAAGCTGTACATTAAGCTCTATATAGTATAGCAGAATAGCAGAAAAACAGACCATGATACCGCAGGTATATAGGTCATAACCCACTCTTCCGTAAGTATCTTATCTATTTGACAATAATAAAAATGTAAAGGAGGATAATGACATGGACAATATTCGTATCCCAATACATATAGGTTAACATATAAGGGAGAATGGTCACGGAGTCCACAAACCATAGAATGAAAAAATATATTTCCATCGTGTACGGTTTATGTCTCTATCCGGATATTTGACCGGTGCCGCAAATGCGCAATGCATACTCCACAAAAAAACACCAGGGAGGAAATAAGTCATACTGAATAACGCCTGTCTGTAATGGGCCATGGATACAAATGAACTACAGATAATAGCTGCAATAGATATAACGATACAAGCACAAAATAATGTACGAACGTGTCCATCAGTTGCATTTGGATGAAACAGTACCACTTTATGCAATGTTTGGTTAGATTGAGTCTGAACATAGGACCTTAAAAATTAGACGGATATAAATTTACTAAAAATCTGTGGAAAAGAGGAATAGAAAGGCGGAAATGTTTTTAAAACGGCTATGAATAAAGCGTTTGTGAGGACAAATGAGGACAAAGGCATAAAACGAGGTAACGCAAAAAAAAGTAAATTTATGAAGTAGAAAGGTTGCTAAATCATTACCCCGTGAAAGGTGGTTTTTGATACTCCGTGCTGAATTTTTCTCCGTATGGCTTCGGTTGGTTTACAAGGCATAACTCATTGATACTTAATTTTAAACTTAAAAAACGAGTATGGCAAGAAGTACATTCAAAGTGCTGTTCTACGTGAACGGCAACAAGGAGAAAAACGATATTGTCCGCATCATAGGACGGGTAACGATTAACGGGATTGTGACGCAGTTCAGCTATAAGTAGAGTATCCCGAAAACGCTTTGGGACGTGAAAGGGAACAGGGCGAAAGGCAAGAGTGCGGAAGTACGTGATATCAACCTTGCCCTTGACAACATCAAGGCTCAAATCATCAAGCACTACCTGCGTATATTCGACCGTGAAGCGTTCGTGACGGCTGAAATGGTGAGCAATGCTTATCAGGGTATCGGCAGTGAGTATGAGACACTGCTCAAAGCGTCCGGACGTGAGAACGAAGTATTCAAGAAGCGTGTCGGAAAAGACAGGGTAATGGCAACCACCGTTCACGGGTGGTGGCAAGAAACCATGTGGCAGCGTTCATCAAGTCTTTTTACAGACGGACGGATATGTTCATGCTGGAGATTAAGCCCGACTTCATCAAGGGGTTTGCAGCCTACCTATCAACGAAAGCGGGACTTCACAACGGGACGATATGGGAAAAATGCATGTGGCTGAAAGGCGTTGTCATGTGTGTGCACTTTAACGGACTAATACCGAAAAAAACGTTTGCCCAATTCCACATCAGCCCTAATGTGACGGAACGTGAGTTCCTGACGGAAGATGAACTGAAAACGTTGATGACGCACGAGTTGGGGATGTCCAACTGTTCTATATTCGTGACATTTTTGTTTTCGCCAGCTTCACTGCCCTCTCTTTCGTGGACATCAAGGAACTAACCAATAGCAACATCGTAGAAGTGAATGGTGAGAAGTGGATATTGTCCAAACGGTACAAGACAAAAGTGCCGTTCCAAGTGAAACTGTTGGATACTCCTTTGCAGATTATCGAGCGTTACCGACCCTGTCAGGAAGACAATCTCATATTCCCTAATCTCAACTACTGGTCTATCTGCAAATCTCTGAAAAAGGGGATGAAAGAGTGCGGATAACAAAGGATATTTCATTTCAGTATTAAAACTATTAAACGGGCGTAATTTAATTCGACAGAAAATCCGGCTTCTGACAGCCATTTTTTCACTTCATTCCGAGAGTTTGCAGTTTGACTGCCATAAACAGCAATATTTCAGCATGGGGACATAGTTTGCGGATATTATCCACACTTTGTGCTGTTCCGCTTCCTCCATGTGTACAGAATGGGAGTATCTTTTTCCCGGACAAATCATAACCGGACAGGAAACTTTTTACAGGAGAAGACAGAAGACCACCCCAAATAGGACTACCGATAATCAATGTATCATAATCATCCATATTCTCTACTTTTGTACGCAGAGCTGGAAGAATATGATTGTCTCTTTCATTTTTGAAACGGTCAACCACTTCATTATATTCATCAGAATAGGGTTCTTCCGGTTCAATCTCCACCATGTCGCATCCAATAAGTTCATGGATAATGTTGGCTACAGTTTGCGTATGTCCGCTCCATGAGAAATAGACTATCAATGTTTTCCCCGGCTCTGAGTGAGGCAACGAATCTATCTTATCTTCAACAGCCGGAGTGTTGCTGCACGAAAGGAAGGTTAAGAGCAGCATTGCCAATAAGCACTTCAGTTTCATAACTATTTTTATTTAGGTTTTGGGGTTATCCTCTGTTAATTTCTATCTGTCCAGCTGTTTCTCATACAGCCACTTCGACAGCAGGTCAGCTACTTCCACATTGTTCAAATCCGACATCGGGAAGTGCGTATTCCCATGCAGACCGACATCGGGCAGATGAATGACCGTCACGTCACCGCCCAGCTTATTGAGCATTTCGGCCCACTTGCGCATGAGATGCAGACGGCGTGTCCATTCGTAAAGTTCCGGATGTTCGTCTGTTTCGGGCAGGTTATCCCCATAGTAAATGATGATGGGAATTTCCATGTATCTCTTGAAAACTGCCATAGGGACTTCTATTCCTTCTGTTTTTTTAGACCGTGTCAAGACTTTGCCTTCTTCGGGAACTTGACCGGTTGGGAAGGGTACACTTCCACCGGGTTCGTATGCTACAATGGCTTTGATGTTCTTCGTTTTGAGCAAAGTAAACCAACCCACCGGACCGCCTTGTGAATGAGTGACAAATATGGCCGGACCGATTTTGTCAAAAAGAGCAGCATAGGCATCGGAATAGACATCGAAGTCCAAAGGTCCGATGGTCGGCGTCATCTGCCGGAAGTACTGGTTTAAGGCTTCCCGGTCGCGACTGAACTGTACACCCTCGAAATAATCAGGATAGATTCCCACACGGAAACGGTTGAACCATTCTTCTTCATCGAATACCGGTTCCAGTGTGACAGCTTCCGTACTCCGTCCGGCATTTCCCCGGCGAGGCTGGTCGACAAGATAGGTGGAGAAACCTTTGCGAAGAAATATATTCTGAAACCCTTCGCGTCCGTCAGGAGTGGTCTCCCATGTTTTGGAAAACTGGCCGACACCATGTGCAAAAACAAGCGGATATTTCCGTGCATCAACCGGTTTCTGATAAAATACATAAGCATGGTCGCCGTGGTATTTGTGTCCCAATGAATCGGTCAGTACGGTGCCACCTACGGCAAAACTGCCTTGTTCCTCTATTTGCAGAATATTCCCTTTGTAACAATTACAGCCCGACAGTAAAGCGATGAACGTCATGTAAAATATCTGTTTCTTCATACACGGATTATTTTGGGATTTTAGACTCCTGCAAGGCATCGTAGCGGCTACCCACCACAGGAATGGCAGCTACGGCTGTTTCCAGTTCTTCTATCTCTTCTGCCGTGAAACGGATGTCGCAGGCACGAAGGTTCTCTTCCAGATGAGAGAGTTTGGTGGTGCCCGGAATAGGCACGATAAAAGGCTTCTTGTTCATCAGCCAGGCCAAAGCTATCTGTGCCGGGGTAATGCCTCTTGTACGGCCGAAAGCGTTAAGAACTTCCACAATACGATAGTTGGCGCGTATGGCTTCGGGCTGGAAGCGTGGCAAGGTCTGCCGGTTGTCGTTGGTAACATCAAACTTGGTATATTCATTGATCATACCGCCCAAAAAACCACGGTTCAGCGGACTGTATGGAACGAAACCGATGCCCAAATCCTCGCACAGCTCCAACACTCCGTTCGTCTCTACCATGCGGTGCATCAAGTGATATTCGCTTTGGATTGCCGTAACCGGACATATCTTGTGCGCACGGCGGATGGTATCAACGTTTACTTCACACATGCCCCAATGCAGGATTTTACCTTCCTTGATGAGTTTGCTGCATGTTTCAGCCACCGCTTCAATCGGTGTGTTCGGGTCTATGCGGTGCTGGTAGAACATGCCCAATGTTTCAACTCCGAGATTGCGCAACGAGTTTTCACAAACCCGGCGGATGTTGGCCGGAGTGCTGTCCTCTTCGGTTTTAATCTGCACACCGTTTACAAACTTATGTCCGAACTTCGATGACACAAATACCCGGTCGGTATATCCTTTCAAGGCTTCGCCGACCAATTTTTCATTGATGTGGTAGCCGTAGCTTTCGGCTGTATCGAAAAGGGTCACCCCACGTTCAACAGCTTCATGCACCAGGGCGATTTCTTTTTCCCTGCTCGGGTACTGGCTGCGGTTATGGTTCAAGCCCATACAGCCATATCCCATTGCAGAAACAGTGAATGCCGTATTTCCGTGTCCCAATGTTCGCCGAGTGCGCACCGCCGCCATGCCTGCAGGGATGTTGTTTGCAACTTGTTGTTTCCCCATCCATACCCGTTCTGCTGCCGTTACCTTGTTCAAAAGTAGGCCCGACACACATGGCAACTCCTGTCAATGCCGCCATTTTAAGGAATCTCCGGCGGCTCATATCCTTGTCTTTATCCATATTTGATAGTCTTTAAATTATTTCTGTTGCAAAGTTAACGTGACAGAATTGATAAACTTTTTTTGATATATATCATCTAAGCTGAATGATGTATTATCCTGTATTCCAAGCGATATTTATAGGCAACTATCTTTCAAAATCGTATATATTCAGTCCTAAATCCGGATTATATGTGCGACTTATCCGCTCGCTATAATCTTCCACCACGAACTCCCCTGCACCATTCTGTATTGCGGAAAGTAGATGTCCGGCTAAAGCGGAATAGTCGCTCCTGCCGACGGTTATATGCAAATGAAGATATACCTGCTCATTCATAGATGATATATTCCCTGTAAGGTTGGATATTTCCATTTGCTCCCCGGAATGTCTTATCATCATATGCTTTTTGTCTTGGGATTGAAGAAACGGAGGGTCAGCCTCTCGATAGCACCAATCCCGTTGATAGAACCCGACAGAATTCCTTTCTCCTTGCAGAAAGCATTCAGGGCTTTCACAATTTCAGTATGATTGTTAATGCTGACAATATACTTGTTGCCAATTTTCTTGTACGAATACATATTCTTTTCGTTTTGTGCGTTTGCCGGAGCAATCAGTACCCCGACAAACAGCAAGATAAACAATAATTTCTTTATAAAATGCCCCATCAGTACACTTATGACTGTCTCTGTTTTGATTAATCTTACCATAATAGATAAAATTATCCCACATCAGTGCTGTCCACTTTTTGTTTTTAATCTGCACACCGTTTACGAACGTTACCTTGTTCAAAGTTGGCTCTTCCTTCTTATTTTCCATATTCTAACAATAAAAAAGAACTATCATTTTGATTTAACAGGAGCTTTTAGTAACATTATTGAAGAAAGTGAAGCAATAGAATATGATGATGACGACGATGAGGATGAATTCGATGATGATGACGATGACTAACATCTCATTAATCCATAGCTTTTAAGTTTATTAAAGAAACAGGTCAGGACGCTATATCCTGACCTGTTTTTGATGTTAGTTAAGTCCTAATAGTTAGTTTGCTTTATTTGCTCTCAGCATTAGCTATTGATACACGTACTCTGCTTAATGTTTCCAATGTCATCTGAAGATATGAAGCAATCATTGTCAAAGGTGCTCTTCTAGTTATTTCAGGAAAATGTTGCTGTAATCTAGCGTATCTGTCATTTGCTGATTCGAAACGTAAAATGTCAGCCTTTAATTGTGATAACATTAAGGAATTTTCAAAAAAACTCCGATATAGATAAGCTATATCACCATTAGCATCAGAAAGTTCTTCCATTATATCACGCGGAATTTCCCATAAAACACTGTTTTCTACAGCATCCATCATAAGATGTGTTGGCTCTCGGTTAAAATAGCTGTCAATACACCAGACAACATCTTTTTCACATGCTAAATGTTCTATCACATCCTTATCATGCTTTTAGGTAGTGCTGTCTAATAAATCCCTTTTTCTATATAAAATAGGCAATTACAGATATCACCTTCATTTAGAATTATATCACCTTTTTTTTGATATTTCTTAGGCTGAATAATATCTGCAAAAGGCGAATATTCTCCAACTTAAGTTTGCGATTAGGGCATGTTTCAGCTATAATCTGTTTTTTTGCAATGTCAAATTGAATACTCATAGGCTAAAGTTATTTATATCCAACATTTTGTTTCAATTTTGGGTTCAAGTCTATACTTTTTTGTGGAATAGGAAAAAACTGTGGTATACCCATTTTTTCTCATCAGCCAGTTGGACTCGCTGATCGTATGATTTGTGATAAACTCCAAAACGCACCATATCTTGTCGTCGCCAGCCTTCCCATACTAACTCCAACAAACGCTCTTTCAATATGTTCTCAAGCGTAGCTTCTCGATATGGCATACCAACACGACCTCGGACTTCGTTCAACTCCAACGAGCCATCCTCACCATTACGTACCTTTGCCTCGGACTTCATCAGGGAGAGCATCGGCATAGCGGAATAGCACGATGTCGTTATCCGGTTGTCTACCGTCGGAATGTGAGGTCCTATCAACCTCATATTTTGCCATACGAGCACCAGCTGTCTTGACATAGGAGCTTCCGTAAGATTCAACTTTAGCTCAATGGGAAATACTCCAACTGCTGTCCATTGTCCATCATTACAGGCTTTCCATCAACCTCTACGATGCCGGCATAGAAGTTCTTTTTCAAAGCGAGCATCTACATCATCTGTGCCGTATCCGTTGGCTAAGACTGTTGAGATATTGGCACTGGTACCATTTTCCGATGAGCCCCCCAACGCACCGCCATGGTTTGTAGTGTCGTGATCGGAAGAGATACCAGAACTGCGCAGCATAGAGGTTCTTATCCAACGGAATGGTGAATATGTTTTCGTTGGAGTTCTCGTTATGCACAGAGAAATTATAGCTATAATCGTCCTCCAACCGATAACCTACCTCGGCAAGTTTATTGCAATATTTGATACAGGTCTGCCAAGCGTTGAGTTTCTCACCATCGACGGTGAAAATATCTCTTTACCGTTCCGTGGAACGCCATCA
>VOFK01000092.1_pt1 | contig 51261 bp, 98 predicted proteins | sample 5384121 | NCBI WGS metagenome assembly VOFK01 (sample SAMN12384730, study PRJNA508395) | human gut metagenome | isolation source: healthy gut J | host: Homo sapiens | reverse complement strand
GAGTTTGTTACTGATAATGATGATGCGATTGTTACAGGTGATATACTTTATGTCCGTGAAACTATTCATGCAGTAAAAGATGCAAATTTAATAGCCAATGGCACTGAAAACGATAACTACGAAGTTTCGGCGCGACATTCCTATAGTCTCGACTATTAACATATGCTTTAATCGCATCATTCCTCGAAGCCGCTCAGTGCCGAAAGCGCATTTTAAATGCACGGGCTCACTTCAAACGCAAGTGCCTTTGAAGTGGCTTAATTTCCACAAATGCACCGAAATCTATAACGTTTCTCACCGTTCCCGTCAAAATATCCGGTTTTTAAGTCCTCCATTGAGAGAATGTCGCTTCTTAAACGGGCTGCGGCAATTCTTCACGCGGGTCGCGACCTTTCTTTATAATACTGTCGGCAATGTCTTTTAAAAGTGATTTCACCTATTCCGAGTTCTCCGGCTAATTTATGTGTATTTTTTTTCGACAGACGTTGCTTTAAATCCGCAACTGTGCCGTCTTGAACGTCTTGTTCGGTATATCCCATATGTTTAAGCAGCTGCGCGGCGGCTTTGTAGCTTTCAGGGTGGACGGAGGTGTTGTCAAGGACGTTGTCACCGTCTGTTATACGCAAGAAACCTGCGCACTGCTCAAATGCTTTTGCACCGAGTTTTGGCACTTTCAAAAGTTCTTTCTTTGTATTGAATTTACCGTTTTCTTCGCGATATGTGATTATGTTTTTTGAAACGGTTTTGTTAATTCCGGCAACATATGCAAAAGCAGTGACGGAGAGGCGGTGTTAAGGTCGACACCGACACTGTTTACACAATTTTCAACCACTCCTCCGAGTGCCTCACCAAGTCGCTTTTGGTTCATATCGTGCTGATACTGTCCGACACCGATTGACTTAGGGGTCAATTTTTAAAGCTCTGCAAGCGGGTCTTGCACACGTCTTGCTATTGAAACGGCACTTCTGAGTGCAACGTCATACTGCGGAAATTCTTCGGTTGCAAGCTTTGACGCACTGTAAACAGACGCACCTGCCTCGTTTGTCATAATGTAAAATACTTCTCGGTCAATTTCTTTTTAAAAGGTCGGAAATAAATATTTCACTTTCCTTTGAGGCTGTTCCGTTACCGATTGAAATTAAGTTTACGTTGTTTCCTAAAATCATATCCGTAAGAATTTTCTTAGCCTTGTCTTTGTCGTGGTTAGGTAATGTGCAGTAAACAACGTTGGTGTCAAGGACTTTGCCTGTTTCGTCCACTAACCGCGACTTTTTGCACCCGGTTCTGTAACCGGGGTCAAAGCCCATAACGATTTTATCCTTAATAGGCGGTTGCAATAAAAAGTCCCGAAAGATTTTGATTGAATACATTTATTGATGCCTCCTCGGCATTTTCCGTAAGCCTATTGCGTATTTCTGTTGATATGGACGGCGCGATGAGTCGTTTATAACTGTCCTCAGCGGCAAGTTTGACGTACTTTGTAGACGGTGATTCGTGTTTTGGAGTAAGTCGTCTGAAAAGATAGTTTGTGATTTTTTCTTCGTCAATATCAATTTTTACCGATAAAAATCCTTCTTTTTTCGCCACGATTTATCGCAAGCAATCTGTGGTTTGCAAAGTTTTTTTATTGGTTCGGCAAAATCATAGTAAAGACGGTATACACTGTCGTCTTCTGTTGACGCTTTTGAAACCAAAAGACCAAAGTCGATTGTTTTTTGACGAATATCTTTTCTGTATTCGGGGTTATCACTGATTTCTTCGGCGATTATGTCCATAGCACCGGCCATTGCGTCCTCACTGCTTTCAACATCTTTTTCGGCGTCGATAAAATCAAGCGAAATACTTTCTATATTATCATTCGGATTTTGTGCAAGGATAATTTCGGCAAGCGGTGCCAGTCCTTTCTCTTTTGCGATAGTCGCTCTTGTGCGGCGTTTTGGTCTGAACGGACGGTATATATCCTCAAGTTCCGATAATGTTACGGCATTTTCGATTGATTTTGCGATTTCAACGGTCAAATTTTTCTTGCTCGTCAATCAAACGCAATATTTCTTCTTTTTTATTCTTCAAGGTTACGTAAATATGAAAGTCTGTCGTAAAAAAATCTCGTAATATTTCATCACTTAGAGAGCCTGTTGCCTCTTTTCTGTAACGGGCAATGAAAGGAATTGTGTTTCCGTCATCAATCAGTTTTACAGTGTTTGTAACCTGTTCGGGGCGTAAGTTAAATTCAGACGTAAGCTGATTTATGATTTTTTCTTCTGATTTTTTTTCCATTATGTATATCCTCCAAAAAATAATGTTTTGCTTTGAAATTATTCTGTAACAATTCTGCAAATGAATTTTAAAAAATTCTATTCACAAACTGAAATATTTGTGATATAATAGTAACAACCACAATATATAGTGTGCAATTATGTAAGCTCAACACCAAATATATATGTGATTAAAAATGCAGTTAAGCTAATTATATCCCATTTAGCTTAATTTTACAAGCAAAACAGTAAAATGAGTTAAAATGAGATGTACAAGCTGAAAAAAAATACAAAAAAACCTATTGCACTTTTGATTGATTTAAGGTAAAATGGAGTTAATGGGAGCGAATTGGAGCGTTTGGGGTGACAAACGGTCAAATTGGAGAGAGTAACCCATAAATCAATAAAAAGGCAGGTGACATTGAATATGGTAAATTTTGTTGACGAATATCCGCGTCAGCTTGACGAGCGCGGAAGAATTATCTTGCCTGCCAAAGTTAGAGAAAATATGTCCGAAACAGTGTACGTTACACGTTCAATGTCAGATAAATGCCTTCAATTATACACACAAGAGGAATGGGATAAGATTTCTGAAAAGATTAATCAACTCCCAACTGCCACAGACAGAAATGCTGCGGCTTTTGTACGTTTGTTTTTCGGTAAGGCTACTTCAGCCGTTATAGACAAGCAAGGCAGAGTGCCAATCGCAAAAAGCGTCTGATGGAATATGCTAATCTGAAAAAAGATGTTGTGCTTGTAGGTGCAAACACACGTCTTGAAATATGGGACAGTGAAGAATGGGATAGATACCAAGATGAACTTTCAGACGATATTATGATGGACGGAATATTAAATTACGGACTTAATATTTGATTTGAGGTTGTCGATAAAGTGTTGACGGTTCAAAAAATTAATTGAAAGGGAATCAAAATGAAATTTAAACATATTTCAGTATTGTTTGGGGAAAGTATTGACGCGCTGAATATTAAACCGAACGGTATATATGCAGACGGCACACTCGGCGGCGGCGGACATTCGCACGGTATTTTGTCAACAAACGATTCGTGCCGACTTATCGGTATAGACCAAGACAAAGAGGCTATTGCGGCGGCAAAGGAACGTCTTAAAAGAATTTGACGGCAGAGTGACGTTCGTAAATCGCAATTTCAGCGAGATTAAGGATATTTTATCAGAACTTGATATTGATGAAATTGACGGTGCGGTACTTGATTTGGGCGTGAGTTCATATCAGCTCGATAATGCCGAAAAGAGGTTTCAGCTATATGCACGATGCCGCTCTTGACATGAGAATGAATACGTCTTCGCCGAAATCGGCATATGACGTTGTAAATTCATATTCATGTGAGGAATTGATGCGTATTTTTTATGACTACGGCGAAGAAAAAAGTGGTCAAAGCGTATTGCGGAATTTATTTGTGAAAAACGTAAAACAAAGCCTGTTGAAACAACATTTGAACTTGTTGAAATCATAAAGGCGGCAATACCGAAAAAAGCCCCGTATGGAAGGCGGACATCCTGCAAAGAGAGTGTTCCAGGCGATAAGAATTGAAGTCAATAACGAACTCGGAATATTGGAAAATGCTATTAAAGACTTTGTGTCAAGCATAAAATCTGGCGGGAGATTGGCGATTATAACGTTCCATTCACTTGAGGACAGAATTGTCAAAAAACATTTCAGATTTGGCAAGGGGGTTGCACTTGTCCGAAAGAATTTCCGGTATGCGTATGCGGCAAGAAACCGGAAATTAAAATTATTTCAAGGAAACCGATTTTACCGTCGGAAGAAGAACTTGAATATAATTCACGTTCAAAAAAGTGCAAAATTGAGAATTGCCGAAAAAATTATAGGATAGGCTAAAGGATAATTAAGGGAGAGAATTATTGTGGAATACGGAAATTTGGCATATAAATTGCCGGAACAGTATGATGAACCGATAAAAAGAGAAAACCACAAAAGAGAAAAGAGAAAACAGTTAATACCACAGCAGTCAGTAACAAGAGGAATCATGAACAAATGCAGTATAAGAGAACAATTTTTCGTGGAATATGCGTGACAGTGCTTTTGGCTGTATCAGCAGGATTTATGATTTCAAAATTCGTTGCTGTGAATGAAATGAACCAGCAGGTTGCGTCACTTAAAAGTCAGCTTACAACGCTTGAATCAGCAACAAGTCAGATGGTTTTTGACCTTGAACAGAGTGTTGACCTTACAGAAAAATTGAAAAAGAGGCAACAACAAGATTGGGTATGCAAAGACCTGAAAAGTAACAGACAATATATGTAAACGTAAAGCAAGATGATATGACAGAGAAAACTGCCGGTGAAGTAGAGGGGTTTGGACACGGTATTGTGTCTGTATTGAAAAAAGATTGGTGGTAATATTGTACAATTTTTCAGCATAAAATAAAAATGGACTTCTATAATTATAAAATTATGAAAAATGTACATTTATTAAAAAGTATTAAAAGGAATTGATAAATTAATGAAACCCATCATTAAATGAAATTAAAAAGAAAACGATATTTATGGTGTGTATCGTTGCTGTACTGCTTGCGTTGCTTGTTTTGCGAGTGGCATATTGGCAGATAATAAGAGGTGACGAGCTTTCGAGCAAGGCAAAGGCACAACAGCAGGGCAGCAGTATTGTTACAGCGTCAAGAGGAGACATTTACGACCGTAACGGTAAGGTGCTTGCGGAAAGTGCAACGGTAAACACACTTATTTGCAATCCTAAGGATATTGAGGCGGACGGTGACAGTGAAGTAATCGCCGCAAGATTGGCTCCTGTTTTGAATATGGATCAAAACGAAATCCTTAAGATTATAACAAAAAAAATTCAAGATACCAAGTTATAAAAAAAAACGTCTTACGAACGAACAGACCGAGGCGGTAAAAAAATTAAGAGATTCAGATGTTGACGCAACGATTGCAAAAGCATTTAAAGGGGTATATTTTTTTGAAAATGATTCAAAGAGATATTATCCGTTCAACGTTGCACCGCATATTTTGGGATTTACGGGATATGACAATAACGGTTTGCAGGGAATTGAACTTACTTTCGACGATGAGCTTATGGGGCGTAACGGAAGTATAGAAACTAATCAGTCGGCAAAGGGTACAACACTTAAAGACCAACAAAATGAGTATTTGAACAGTTCTCAAAACGGTGATGACGTTGTGCTTACGATTGATGAAACAATCCAGCATTTCCTTTGAAAAAGCACCTTGAAGAAGCGGTTACGGAAAAACAAGCTTAAAGAGGGTGCGGCAGGTATTATTATGAACCCGAAAACGGGCGAAATACTTGCAATGGCAACTAAGCCTGATTTTGACGTAAATAATCCGTATGATATTGACCAGTTTGAAAAATATGCGATAGATTTGGGATATGATACATCAGATGACACAAGTGACGATCCCGATGCAACACCGAAACCGACAGAAGATCCGAATAATTTAAGTGACGAGGCCATTGCGAAAATAAGAAATAAAATGTGGAGAAACAAGGTTATTTCGGATACATATGAACCGGGCTCGACATTTAAGATTATTACTGCGGCGGCGGCTTTGGAAGAACACGTTGTAGACCTTAATTCAACATTCTATTGTCCGGGATTTAAGATTGTTGCCGACAGAAAAATCGGTTGTGCAAACAAGAGCGGTCACGGCGCTCAAACATTTGTAGAGGGTGTAAGAAACTCTTGTAACCCTGTATTTATGGAATTGGGCGAAAGACTTGGGTATGAGAAATTTATGGAATATTTCACTGCATTCGGTCTTACCGAAAAGACAAACGTCGAACTTGTCGGCGAGGCGTCAAGTATTTATTACCACAATAAAATGAGTGAAGTCGATATTGCGACAAGTTCATTCGGTCAAGGTTTCCAAATAACACCGATTCAGCTTGTAACAGCCGTTTCGGCGGTTATCAACGGCGGTGAAAGAATGAAACCGCAGATTGTAAAGGAAATCAGAAACTCAAACGGAATTTTGAAAAACGTATGAGCCGGAGGTTATAAGCCGAGTTATTTCGGAAGAAACATCTCAGCAAATGAGAGAAATTTCTTGAATCGGTTGTATCGTTGCCGACATCAACAGGTAAAAAATGCGTATGTAAAGGTTGCCGTATCGGAGGTAAAACAGGTACTTCGGAAAAAGGTAACCGTGACGAAGAAAAAACGTATTGCGTCATTTATCGGTTTTGCTCCCTGCAAACGATCCGGAAATAGTGTGTCTTATAATGCTTGACGAACCACAGGTTGATAACAAATACGGCGGTACAATAGCCGCACCTTTGGCAGGTGAAGTTATTGAAGATGTACTAAACTATCTCGGTGTTGAAAAAGCAGTACACAGAAAATGAAGAACCTGACGTTAAGCAGGAAATACCTGACGTTAGAACAATGGATTTGACAGAGGCGAAGAAAGCCATTGTTGACAAAAAAGTTGAATGTTCAAGTGAGAGGTGACGGTGATACGGTAGTTGACCAGCTTCCCGAAACCGGGTACAATGCTTAATGAAGATTCAACGGTAATATTATATACAGAAAGAAATTGACAAAACACATACGGTAACAGTACCTAATCTTAAAGGAATGTCCGTGGATAATGCGAAATATACTCTTGAAATGAGCGGACTGAACTTTGAGATTGTCGGTGCGGGACACAGTGAAGTGTCGAGTGCGTATGCGGTAAATCAGAGCATAGCGGCAGGCGAAGAGGTTACACCTGCGACAGTAATAGGCGTGGAATTCCGCCAAGTAACTTCAGACTAATAGGACAGGGGAAATATCAAATGTTAGCAAGTGAATTATTAGGCAGTAAATGGCTTGATGAGCATGAAGATATAGATATAACCGGAATAGCGTACGATTCAAGAAACGTACTTCCGGGAAACATTTTTGTATGTATCAAAGGCTTTGAAACGGACGGACATAAATATGCAGAAATGGCAGTTAAAAACGGTGCGTCACTAATCGTTGCCGAAGATAAAATAGATGTAGATGTACCTGTTTGGTATGTTGAAAATTCGAGAGTTGAAATTGCGGAAATGGCTTGTAAGTATTACGGCAATCCGTCAAGCAAATTCAAACTTATCGGTATCACAGGCACAAACGGTAAGACTACAATAACATATTTAATAAAGAGTATAATCGAAACAGCCGGTATGAGAATCGGTGTTATCGGTACAAATCAAAAATATTATCGGTGACAAGGTGCTTGTTACGCAAAAGTACAACACCTACAACACCAAATGCACTTGAACTTCAACAGCTATTTGCGGAAATGGTTGACAGTGATGCGGAATGTGTTGTAATGGAAGTTTCGAGTCACGCACTTGAACTTGAAAGAGTACACGGTTGTCACTTTGACGTGGGTGTGTTCACAAATCTTACGCGTGACCATCTTGATTTCCATAAGACTATGGAAAATTACTTAAATGCAAAGGCTAAGCTGTTTAAAATCAGCGATAAGGGCGTTGTTAATTTCGATGATGACGGCGGTAAGAAGATTGTTGCAAACAATGACTGCGATATATTAAAAGTCGGTCTTTCGGACGGCTGTGACCTTAAAGCGAAAAAATATTGAAATTTCATCATCGGGTGCTGATTTTGATGTTGAATATGACGGTAAGACATATCGTGTTCATATAGTAATTCCGGGCAAGTTCAGCGTGTATAATGCAATATGCGCCATGGGTGCGGCATTGCAGATGGGTATTGATATGGATACCATTATCAAAGGTCTTGAAAAATGCAACAGGAGTTGTCGGACGTGTTGAGGTTGTTCCTACAAATACCGATTATACGGTTATAATCGACTATGCACATACACCGGACGGTCTTGAAAATATAATTAAAACCGTTAAAGATTTTGCAAAGGGTGAGGTTATAACATTGTTCGGCTGCGGCGGTGACAGAGATAATACGAAGCGACCGATTATGGGTGAAATCGCCGGAAAACTTTCGATTACAGTATTATAACGTCAGACAATCCGCGTACGGAAGACCCTGTTTCTATTATAGAACAGATAGAAGTCGGAATGAAACGCACAGACGGGAAATATAAAGTAATAGTCGACAGACGAGAGGCTATCGCATATGCTCTTGACCACGCAAAGAAAGATGATGTAATCATTCTTGCGGGTAAGGGACAGGAAACATATCAAATAATTGGTAAAGAGAAACACGACTTTGACGAACGTGTTGTTGTATATAAACACCTTAATAAATAATTGAAAAGGGCGGCTGAAAAACTACCGCCCTTATTTTTGAGCATAGGACAAAAAAGAGAGAAAGGATTTAATTTATTATGCAGGCAATGACGATTGAAGATGTATTAAAAGCAACTGGGGAACACTTTTTAAGCGGTGACATACACCAAACTTTTAACGATGTAATCAGTGATTCGAGAAAGGTTACGGCAGGTGTGCTTTTTGTGCCGCTTGTCGGTGAAAAGTTTGACGGTCACGAATTTATAAAGGCGGCTTTCGACCTTGGTGCTTCGGCTGTTTTGACACAGAGAGATACCGAGCTTTTAGTAGATAAGACAATCGTAAAGGTTGAAGATACATTAAAAGCATTCGGCGACATTGCAAAGTATTACAAGCAAAAGTATAATGTTCCGACTGTTTCCGTTACGGGCAGTGTGGGGGAAAAACTACTACTAAAGATATGCTTGCATCAGTCCTTTCACAGAAGTATAATACACTTAAGACAATGGGCAACTTCAATAATGAAATAGGTTTGCCTATTACGATTTTCGGACTTGAAAAAGAACATGAGGCGGCTGTTCTTGAAATGGGAATGAACCATTTCGGTGAAATAGAACATCTTGCTGATATAGGCAGACCTGATGTTGCGGTTATAACAAACATCGGTCAGTCGCATATTGAAAATCTCGGCTCACGCGAAGGCATTTTCAAGGCGAAAATGGAAATGACAAAGCTGTTTACAAAGGATAATACACTTATAGTAAACGGTGATGACGATTACCTTTCAAAAACAAAGGGTATGGGTGAATACAAGGTAGTATATTACGGTATAACAAATCCCGAAAATGATGTTTACGCAAAGGATATTGAAAATAACGGACTTAACGGAATTAAATTCACCGCAGTTGTTGACGGCGGCGAATATCCTATTGAAGTAAATATTCCGGGTAAACATAATGTGTACAATGCACTTGCGGCAATATGCGTAGGACGTGAATTTGATGTGCCTATGGATAAGATTGCAGAGGGAATACGCAGTTTTGAACTTACAAAAATGAGATTGGCTGTTGAAGAATATAACGGTATTACGATAATCAATGACTGTTATAATGCGTCACCGGATTCGATTAAAGCGGCACTCGGAGTGCTTGCGGATACAGATAAAAAACAGAAAAGTCGCAATTTTTTGGGCGACGTGCTTGAAATGGGCGATTTTGCAAAAGACGCACATTACAATCTCGGTAAGGCTGTCAAGGAGAACGGAGTGGACTTGCTTATAACAGCCGGTGAAAATATGAAATATCTTGCACAAGGCGCAAAGGATAACGGTGTAGAAAATATAGTGTCATTTGATAAAACTCTTGAAGTGTGCAACTATGTCAAAGACGAAATCAAGAGCGGTGACGCGGTGCTTATAAAGGCGTCAAGAGGAATGCACTTTGAAGAAGTATATAACACAATTAAAAATAAATAACGAGAGGAAAAGGATTAAAAAATGGAATTGATAAAAAGAAATGTTAATGTCATCATTGCTTACACTTGTCGTTGCACTTGTTGTAACGCTTGTGTTCGGACCTGTGTTTATTCCGTGGCTCAGAAAACTTAAATTCGGTCAGGAAATAAGAGAAGAAGGTCCGAAGTGGCACCAGAAAAAATCGGGTACACCGACAATGGGCGGTATTATGTTCATAGTTGCAATGGCGATTGCGATACTTGTAACAACAGTCATTTTTGCAATGAACGGTAATTTTAACACGACATACGCAAGATGTATTGTATTGTTTGTAATATCACTCGGTTTCGGTGTTATCGGTTTTGTGGACGATTACATTAAAGTAGTAAAAAACGTAATCTCGGACTTACCGCACCGCAGAAATTCATAATGCAGGTTGTGCTTGCGGCAATTTATATTGCAGTGCTTTTTACTTCATAGGCGAGCTTGATACGGCGATTAAAATACCGTTTACAAGCATTGAATGGACAATGCCGATATGGCTTTACATACCGTTCGTAATGTTCGTTGTCGTAGGTGTTGTAAATGCTGTAAAATCTTACAGACGGACTTGACGGTTTGGCAGCAAGATATAACGACAATAGTTGGAATATTCTTTATGCTTGTGTCATATATCGTATTTAAAGAGTATGGCGTGACTGTATTTTCAGCGGCATTAATTGGCGGTTTGATAGGATTTTTGTGGTATAATAAATATCCTGCAAAGGTGTTTATGGGTGATACAGGCTCACTTTTCTTGGGTGCGTCGGTTGCACTTATGGCGATTTGACCTTAAAATGCCTATACATCTTATATTAATAGGTTTTGTATACTTTATGGAAACACTTTCTGTAATTATGCAGACTGCATATTTCAAATATACAAAGAAGAAATACGGTGAGGGAAGAAGAATATTCAAGATGAGCCCTATTCACCACCATTTTGAAATGTGCGGTTGGAAAGAAAAAAAAAAATCGTTGCGGTATTTACATTGGTAACGGTAATTACTTGTGCTGTTGCATATTTTGCAATTTAAGACGAATTAATCGGAAGGAGATTTAGATATGGCAGGGACTGCATATCCTAAAAAAGAGCTATAAAACAGAATAGACGAACAACTCGTGCTAAAAATAGGAAAACCGGTTAAGCTTGCACGAATGGGAGAGATAGACTATACATTTTTGTTTATAGTAATATTGTTGCTTTCATTCGGTTTGGTAATGCTGCTCTCGGCGTCTGCACCTGCCGGAAATACTTTTACATAACAATTCGTACTACTTCTTTAATAAACAATTCCTTTGTGCAATATTGGGACTTATCGGAATGTGGGTTATTTCAAGGATTGATTACAACAAATATAAAAAATACCGTTCCGAAGTTTATGATTGTATGTACAATACTTTTTGGTCTGCGTTCTTATACCGGGTTTGGGTGTAAAATTGAACGGTTCGAGAAGATGGCTTAATACTCCGTTTCTTCAGCTTCAACCGTCGGAATTTATGAAACCCGTTATAGCGATGTATTTTTGCACGACTTGTCGATTCGGGAAAATATAATTTGAAACATCTTAAGGGTAATTTGCCGTATATAGGAGTTATGCTTATAGTTGTCGGACTGATGCTTATGGAAACACACCTTAGCGGTGCGATAGTTATTGCCGGTATCGGTGTAAGCGTTATGATTGCAGGCGGTACACCGATTAAACCCGTACTTATCGGAGCACTTATTCTTTTGCCAATCGGCTTAATCGGCGTCCCGAGCACTCAGTGGTGTAAGATGGGCGCGAGTAACAAGTTTTATGAATCCGTTTGCGGATATTCGTGACGAAAGTTATCAGGTTGTGCAAGGTCTTTATGCGATTGGCTCGGGCGGTATTTTTCGGACTTGGCTTGGGACAGAGTGTACAGAAATATTCGTATTTGCCTGAACCGTATAATGACTTTATATTCGCGATTGTTTGTGAGGAACTTGGTCTTATCGGTGCGGCTGTTGTAATTTTGCTTTTTGCGGCGCTTATTATAAGAGCAATAAGAATTGCTATGAATGCACCCGATACATACGGCTCACTTGTTGCGGTGGGTATTGCGGCTCAGCTTGCTATTCAGACGATACTTAATATCGCCGTTGCAACATCGAGCGTACCGAATACAGGTGTGGCATTGCCGTTTTTCAGTTACGGCGGTACGGCGATAATAACGCTTTTATGTGAAATGGGAGTATTGCTTAATATATCAAGACATTCCGTAAAAGATTAATGTGGAGGAAGATTTATGAGAGTATTATTTGCGGGCGGAGGAACAGGCGGACATATTAATCCGGCTATTTCAATCGCCGATTATGCAGCTAAACAGGATAAGGATTTTAAGGCTTTGTTTGTCGGTACAAAATCGGGGACTTGAAACAAAACTTGTACCGAAAGCAGGATATGATATTGAATATATCGAAATACAAGGTTTTGACAGAAAGCATATTTTCAGAAATTTTGAAACGGTAAAAAAAACTTATTTCCGCAAGAAGAAAGTGCAATAAGATTATAAAGGAATTTAAACCCGATTGTATCGTTTGTACGGGCGGATATGTAAGCGGCCCTGTTGCTATGGCATCAAAGAAAATGAAAGTGCCGTCGCTTATACATGAGCAAAATGTGTATCCGGGTATGACGGTAAAAGGCAGTGCAAATTATGTTACATATCTTGCACTCAGCTTTGAAGAAACAATTAATCATATGCAGCATAAGGAAAAATGTGTTGTAACAGGTAATCCGATCAGAAGTGAAATACTTCATTCCGATTATAAAAAGTCAAGAGAAAAGCTCGGTATAAAAAGCCGTTTGTGCTTATTTTCGGCGGCAGTTTGGGTGCGGACAGAATTAATGATACGGTAATCGGTATGCTTGACAGAATATCAAAGGACAATAAAATCGAATTGCTGTTCGGAACCGGTGACAGAAATTACGATAAAATAATGAATAAAATTAAGGAGAGCGGAATAACTCTTTCGGATAACATAAAGATTGTGTCATATATTGACAATATGGCGGAGTGTATGGCGGCGGCAGACGTTGTTGTATCAAGAGCAGGTGCGATAACCGTAAGCGAAATTGCTGCACTCGGTAAACCGTCAATACTTATTCCGTCACCGAATGTTGTGCGTAATCACCAAGAGCAGAATGCAAGAGAATTTGAAAATAAGAATGCGGCAGAATTAATTTTAGAAAAAAAGATTTGACGCCTGACGCATTATACGATAAAAATAATGTCTATGGTAAGCGATAAGGACAGATTGAAAAGAGATGTCGGAAAATTTGAAACCGCTTGCCAAAGTAGACGCACTTGAAAAAAATATATGAGCTTATGATAAAAATGGCAAAAGGAGATAGAAAATGAAAATCACGACAGTAAAAGGTACAAATGATTATCTTCCTGAAGAAGTCAGACTTAGAGATTATCTTCAAAATCAAATTTTAAATACATATCAGGATGCCGGCTTTGAACGTATTATGACGCCTGCAGTTGAAGATATTGAAAATCTTGATAAGAGTGACGGCGGTGATAATCTTAATTTGATATTTAAAATTTTAAAGCGTGGAGATAAGCTAAAGAAAGCAATGGACAGCGGTGATACAAATAAGCTTTGTGATATGGGACTTAGATATGACCTTACACTTCCGCTTTCAAGATATTATGCAAATAATCGTGAACAACTTGTTCTTCCTGCAAAGTGTATACAGATTGATAAGGTGTACAGAGCGGAAAGACCGCAAAAGGGCAGACTTCGTGAGTTTGTGCAGTGTGATATTGATATAATCGGCTCATCTTCTATAAGCTCTGAAATCGAGCTTATTCATACAACAGCAAAAAAGCACTTTTGTCACTTGATATAAAGGACTTTACCGTAAAAAAATTAATGACAGAAGAATTTTAAGAGCATTGCTTAAAGGTGTAGGCTTTGAAGAAAGTCAGCTTGACAGCGTGTGTATTACATTTGATAAAATGGATAAAATCGGTGCTGAGGGCGTTATCGGTGAGCTTACCGATAAAGGTTTTGACGGCGGTGCTATCGCAAAATTCGGTGAAGTCATCGCAAAACCACTTACTGTTGAAAGCGTAAAAAGATGTTTGCGGTGAAGAATCTGCCGAAAGTATTGAAACAATAATTAATGCCGTTGAAAAACTTTCGGACGGTGCGTATAAGATTAAGTTCGATATTTCGCTTGTAAGAGGTCAGGGATATTATACAGGTACTGTTTTTTTTGAAATCGTAAGCGATAAGTTTAAAGGCTCTATTGCCGGCGGCGGTCGTTACGATAACTTAATCGGTAAATTTACGGGTGAAAATATTCCTGCGGTAGGTTTTTCAATAGGTTTTTGAAAGAATTTTCTCACTTCTTACAGAGGCAGGATATACAATTCCCGATACTAAAAAGAGAATTGCTTTACTTCACGATAAAGCAGACGTTGTAAATGCAATAGAAGAGGCAGAAAAAACTGCGTAAGGATTATGATGTTGTAATCTATGAAAAGCCAAAGAAATTGTCTAAATTCCTTTGATAAAAATTCAGGCAAAGGGTTACTTTGGTTTCTGCTTCCTTGGAGAAGAAATAAGAGAATTGAAGAAATAAGAATTAAAAGCAAGCTATACAACAAAATAGCTTGCTTTTTTTTGCTTGAGAATGTGAGGTTGTGAAAATATGAATTTGGGATTTTATATGCCTACAAAGGTTATTGTGGGAAAGGATTGTGTCAGAGAAAACAGTGACGTTTTCAAAATAGGAAAGAAAGCACTTATCGTTACAGGCAAAAATTCCGCAAAATTAAGCGGCGCACTTGACGATGTCAAATATGCGCTTGAAAAGAATAATATTGAATATGTAATATTCGATAAGGTTATGAGTAATCCGACAGTTGAGTGTGTGTATGACGGTGCGGAAACGGCGATGGAGGAAGAAGTTGATTTTGTCATTGCCATAGGCGGCGGCTCGCCGATGGACTCGGCAAAGGCTATTGCATTGCTGGCAGTATCGGACATTGAAAGAAAAAGAATTTGTTTGACGGCAACATAGGCAATAAGGCACTTCCTATGATACATATTCCGACAACTGCCGGAACCGGTTCGGAGGTTACACCGTATGCGATTTTGACAAACCACGAAAAACAGACAAAAAAGAGTATTGCGTCACCATGCCTTTTCCCAACATACGCATTGCTTGACGCAAAATACACAAAAAAATCTCGGACTTGCCACTACGGTCAATACCGCAATAGATTCACTTTCACATTCGGTTGAAAGGAATGATGTCAAAGAGGGCGAATATAATGGCTGATGTAATAGCTAAAGAGGCTGTTAAAATTATTGCGTCAACATTTGATGATTTAATTAGCGGTGAACTTACGGAAGACGACAGAGAAAAACTGCTTTATGCGTCAATGCTTGGAGGTGTTGTCATATCGCAAACAAAAAACAACGGCGGTACACGCAATGGGATATTCGCTTACATATTTCAAAAAATATCGACCACGGCAGAGCAAACGGATTGTTGCTCGGTGAGTTTACAAAAGTATATTGAAAGAAATGATAAGGACAGAGTTAAGGAAATATTGTCTTGTATGAATTTAGACAGTGCAGAAGAATTTAAAAAAAATATTCTTGCGAAAATTTTGGGTGATAAAGAAAAAGTTTGAAAAAGAGAAAGAACTTGAATTGTATGCAGAAATTGCTCAAAAAATGCAGGCGGTACACTAAACAGTATGTTCGTTCCGTCAAAAGATGAAATACTTCAAATATATGTTGAGTCATTGATGTAAAAAACGGCGGTCTTTGACCGCTGTTTTTTTTATGTGTGGAATGTTAAAGGGCGGCCAATGACCGCCCGTACGAATAAGAATGGCAGATAACCGCTTATGTTAAACAATCGCTTATGTTAAACAATATTGTATGGCGACCATTGGTCGCCCCTTTTTTTAGATATTAAGGCAGTAGGGGACGGCACCACTACGACCCGAAGCCACCCCCACAGTCGGCGTTGCCGACAGCTCCCCCACAAGGGGGCCAAAAAAAGCCTCCCTTGAAGAGAGGCGTCACGAAGTGACGGGGTGGCAAAAATCAATCACCAGTCAAAAAAAATCTTTCGGCGATTTACCGGTAAGTTTTTTAAACGCTTTATAAAACGTGGAATAATCATTAAACCCACATTCATAGCAAAGCCCCATAATATCCGCACCTTCGGAAAGCATTTGTTTCGCCTTAGTGATTTTTTTCTTGTATTCATAAATTCCTTTATTGTAATACCAGTCTGTTTTTTTAAATGTATGGCACATATAATACTTATTAATAAAAAATTTCTCTGCTAAAAAATCCAGTGTTATATCTGCGGAAATATTATCGGTAAGGTAATCTATTATATCGTCAATACGGTTATTATTTGTCGGTTTTTATCGGCAAAACGGTGTTGTCAAGTGCATGATTTACCGCGACAAGAAACTGTAAAAAATACGATTTTATCATAGCGTCACTTTCGGGTACTCTGTTTAAAATGTAATGTTCAACATTTTTGAAATAATCGTAAAGTCCGAAAGACTGAACAATGTCTGACGGTATTCTGTTATTTTCGCCAATAGGTGAAGAATTTATTTTATCAAACAAATCAAATTCGGTGATAAAGTCGGGATGTATCTGCATAAAAATACGTTCATACGGCTTTTCTGACTGAAAGAAAAATCGTATGAAGTTCTCCTGGTCTTGTAAGCAAAATATCGCCGGGGTGAATTTTATATAGATTATCCTTCCGACTATGTACGTTGCATCACCCGATATAAAATACAGAAATTCATAATATTTATGAAGGTGCAAGTTAAGCTCCGGAGGCTTTGAACGGAAATAACTGTAAAGATATTCTTTCTGTTTATATGAAATTGCATCCATAAAATACACCTCCTACACAATTATTATAGCATAAAGGACAATATTTGCAATATTTTGGACAACAAATGCAATGGAATAAATTTAATTATTGTGTTATTATATAACCGTAAAATAAATCTCTCTCTCAGACAATCGTATTCTTATATAGATACGGTTGTTTTTTTTATAATAAAATATGTCGAAAAAAAAATATTTACTTGATACATTTTTTGTGATAGAATATTTATACCGATAATTTATAAAAAAGGTTGAGGCAGTTGTAATGTTGAAAAAATATTTTGAGGACGATAGCTATAATATAATGCCGTGTGGTGTTGTTGCGTTTCAAAATGACAGTACGCTTAAAATTATTTCGGCGAATGATTACTATTATTCGACTTATGCGAACGGAAATTTTTGAAAGTCTTAATATTTGTGAAGAAGACAAAAATATTATAGCTGATTTGAAAGATAAAAATGAAGTGGTATACAAATGTATTGTTTCGGACGGATCGATACGTTATATTTGTATGCATTTGACTAAATATAATGAAAATGATATTCTTGGTATTCTTATGGACGTTACGGAACAGCATACGAATCTTGTCAGGATGAAAGATGAGAGAAGATGTTTTACGTTTGCTCTTAAAAAGTTCAAAAAAATTGTTTTTGAACATAACGTAGCGGACGATAATATGACTTTATATATTCCGGTGAAAGGTCAAACCGAACTGAAAAAAACTGTCTATCCCCAATAATACGGAAGATGCTGTTTATGAGCTTGCGGATAAAAAGAGATTACGGTTATCTTAAAGAAAACCTATACAATGAAAAAAGTAGAAAATATAAGTGTCAGAATGAAGTTGCCGGGCAATAAGAATTAATGAATGGCACCGCATTTTCAGAAATTTTGAACATGATGAAAAGGGTAATCTTAAAAAGAATTTTCGGAACAATAACGAATATCGAGGATGAAAAACATCATGAAAAAGAATTAAAAGAAAAAAATCGAGATTGATCCGGTACTTCATGTCTATAACAGAAATGCAGGCGTCGAGAGGATTAATGAGTATATAAAATCCAATCCCGAAAGCAGAGATTACGCACTGTTTGTTATTGATATTGACGATTTTAAAAATATAAATGACACATACGGACATTTATACGGTGATACCGTTATTGCCATGGTTGCGGAAATGCTGAACAAGGCAACCGATGACGACGCTATTGTCGGAAGATACGGCGGTGATGAATTTTTCGTGTTTTTTGAAAAGTAGCAGAATAGCAGAGAATGCCGACAGAGTTGTTGACAATGTATGTAAGATTAATATTTCAGAAGATAAGAGAATAACGTGCAGTGTCGGAGTGGCAGACGGCAGAATATTTGAAGAAGTGCCTAATTATAAAGCGTTGTTCTCAAAAGCAGATAAGGCGCTGTACAGTACAAAAAAGAATGGCAAGGCTCACTGGGAGATATACAATGAAAATATTGTGTACGACAATTCAAGCCATGCGATTGATTATGAAGTTGAGGACGCCGAAAACAGTACGGAATTATTTAAGACACGCGATATGATGAAAGTGTTCCTTGAACTTTCTTCAAGTGCGAAAAACAGCGATGACGCAATGTATAAGATTATTCGGTATGTGGCTGAAAAGTTCGATATTGACTGGTTTCAGATAATGAAGGTCAATACCAAGGAAGATTTAATCACAATAAGCTATGAATGGTGCAGTGATCCAAAATTTCAGAATAATGCGGGAAAAAGAGGATATTATGCTCATTCTGACATTGAGCATTTCAAAAGAATTCTTTTTGAAAAATATCCTGTATTTATTCTTTCAAATGAAAAAATAAACGGATTTTCGTTAAAGTTTCAACGTGAATTTGAAAAGAATAAAAAAAGAATGGTGAAGTGGTATATAATGCAAATATTACAACAGGAGATTCGTTCTTTATGTTTGTTTGTACGAGATTCGGATATGAAAATCCTTGGCAGATAGAAGAATGCGTTGAATTGAATATGGCGACGAAGCTTATGACGATGTACATTTCTCAAAGCGATAAGGAAACGGAAAATGAGAAAAAGCTTAGAAAAATAATTGATTATGACCGCAAAACAAGTTGTTATACTATTGCAAAGTTTTATGAACAGATAGGCAGACTGAGAAAATTTGCAGAGGAAAAAAAGACGAACAGGTTGCTCTGTTACATACCGATTTTTCGGGAATGCTTGATTTCAACGAACGGTTCGGTCAGATTGAGGGAGATAAGGTTTTTACAGAGTTTGTAAACTGTATTTTGCCAAGTGATAATGATTATAATATTATAACTCACATTGACGGTGCGGATATTTTTTCAGTGCGTTCAGATTTAAAAAGTTTAGAAAGCTTTGATAAGATAGATGCGTTAAATAAACAATTCAGTAAAATGATTAATGAAAAATATCCCGGCGCGCATATTATTGTTAAAACAGGAATTTATGTGCTTAAAACAAATGAAGTTGTGGGAGTGGGGCTGGATAAGGCTTTGAAAGCTAAAAAGACTGTGAAAAATCCTACGGAATCATTTTGCATTGTCTATGACGAAGATAAACATGAAAATAGCCGTTGCTAATTGCAACAGCTATTTTTTTATTGGGTTTTCAATTTGTATAATCGGTCATAACTGTATTCATCAACAAGCTCGTAATTATTGTTGATTATATTCATAAACTGCTTACTGTTTACAATGTCGATATTGTGTATAACTACCCACTTAGGTTGTTTTTCAAGCATCATTTGATTAATTTGACGACCGAACTCGGGATACATTTCCGACCACCATTCCTGAAGAATAAATATCTTAAAGCAAGGCATAATGTCGGCTTGCAAAAAGCCAGGTTGCCGAAATGTCGTAGCAGTATACGCTGTCTTTGTCTTCATCGGGAATTTGCGAGCTAAGCTGTTTTGCACTGTAATAAATATCCGAATATACGTCGCTTGTTTTGGCAGGGTGACTTTGCAAATACAACTTCTTTGAGTAATGCACTATATTTGACTCTGATTGAACAAAGTAATTTGCCAACGGAAATGCCATTATTACGCAAAGTATTACTGCAAGAATGTTTATTTTATTTGATGTAATATAGAAGAATACAGCGCAATAAATCGGTATTAAAGGTATAAGCGTTGTGTAATAATGCGTGTAACTGAAACCGAGTAATATAGGTATCAGTGCGAATATGGATATTGTTGTGATAAATGACGCAACCTTTGGACCAAGTCGTTTTGCGAAAAATGACGATATAAATATCATCATCAAGACAGGTGCAACCCATCGCAGAAGCAGTAATATGGCTGATGATGTCTTTTCTGACGAGCCTTCCGACGCGTATAGAAAAAGTTGAATACGAAAGTAGAAAACAACATATCCGACAGCGTCCCTTTAATAAGGAAGAAAAGGCATACAGGCACTGCCACTATCAATACACCGACTATAAAATACAGTATATTTTTAAATATTTCTTTTTGATATGCTCGTTTATAAAGTCGGTCATAATCGTAACGAATACAATACCGCAGATAATCAGTCCGTTGTTTACGCGGATAAATGCACAAATTCCAAAACATATTCCGTAAATAACCATATTTTTTGTGAGGGTGAGGTGCTTTTTTGGGTGCTTTGTGATGAATTTTAATGCGGTGTAAATCGCTATCATACAGTAGAGAATACAGTATTCTTCCGTTAAGTTGCCGTCACTGATTGTCGCACCGAATGCGAGAATGGTGATTATAACACAAATTACCGAGCGTATCGGTTTTGTGAAAAAAACGTGCCGTTTTGTACATAAATATCGAAGATATTGAAAGGGATATACATTGTAGTATGAATACGCCTACTTTTGATTTTGTCAGGAAATATCCCAATGCATTTATGTAAAACAAAATCGGACCTTTGTGGTCAAAATAATCTCTGTATGCATCCTTGCCGAGCGTTATCGCTTTTCCGAAGAATATGAAAATGCTTGAATCACCGTCGCATAAGTCCTTGTATAGCGGACTTGTGGACGCAGACAGAAGTAACAGAAATGCTATGCAGAATAATGTTAAAAAAATGCATAGATTATTAGATTTTTGCGTGTTTTTTTACTTTTTAAACTCACTGATATTTTTGTACCGATTTTTTCGGATTGAGTTTTTCTTGTATATTGTCTTTTGTATTTTGTAAGAATTGCTTAAATTCAATTTTGTGCATTATATGCTCCTGTGTTTTTGTGTATTGTTTATAATACTATTATAAACAATATGATTATATTTGTAAAGCGAATTTACAGTTGAAAAAAATAAAAATGTGATATAATAAAATTATAGTGTTATATATTATGGGGGTGTTGTGACATGAAATGGATTAAAACTTAGAAAGCATAGCAATAACAAAAACAAGCGGAAAATGCCCTCATTGCGGCAGTAATAATACAGATTATACTTTTGTAGGAAATGTCGGAGAGTCTGGATATGGTGAAATTTGGTGTTGTGATTGTAAATCGGCATATCATTTGTCAAGGGTGCAAATTACAAAAAGAGTATAATTTGAATAAAGAAATTCCTAAAAATATCATATATAGATAAATATACAATAAAAAAGAATAACTGGTCTCCTAACAGAGCAGGGTTCACTATAAAAACCCCGCTATCTAAAGGTTCTTCTAAAATAAGTATACAGAATTTATTGTAATACTAATATAAACCATATAAATACTTGATATTCAAGCATTTATACGGTTTATACGTTTTGGCGGAGTATCAAATTCCTTCTATAAAACAGAGAATACTGCCATAGGTTTGGCTGTATGACTTTAAAATTGATAAAATGATTTATTTTAGTATTCCGCCGACGATACTGCCAACTAAACTGTCAGAACCTGAATTTGCAGTTGTTTGTTCAGGACCGTTTGATGATGGATTAACTGTACCGTTCATGGTTGGAGCAACAAGAACTTTACCTGTACCACGATAGACATTTACTACACCTTCACCTGAAAGAGTAGAGCCGACTATGGACTTTGCTTGCATTTTCTGTTGTAAATTGCAATGATGATGACCATGCTATTGCCATATTACCGTCTATTTTTAAGATATCATTATCTAATTCAAATTCAACTAATTCTTCTCTCGGAACAGGTGATTCAAGCACACAAAAACCGTTACCCGAAAGTGTAAGGTTGAAAATACCTTCTCCTGATAATAATGCTGTGGCAACATCACTTCTTTTTATTAATTGACTCTTGTATATTACCTTCACAAGCAAGGAATAAGCCGTCATCTAATACAATACCTTTTCCCCAAGAAGCAACATCTTCAATAAGAAGGAAATTATAAGTCGGCTCTAACATAACACAACCTGTACCTGTGTAAAGCGGTTTAACGGCTGATTCACCTGTTACGGCACCTTTTACCAATTTACCGAAAAAGTCTTTAGCACCTGATACACCTGAATCCATTTCAACATCGCCTGTTATCCATTGCATTGCTCCTGCTTGTAATTTGACTGTACTATTATCAAGTTTACACAGTACTTGACGTTTCTTTTTACATTCATCTGCTCCATAAAATAAGAATTCATTGCAGTATTGCTATCAACGCTTAAATCATGTTGATGTTCATAAATTGAGAATACACCGCCTTCAGCAATGCACTTTACATTGGAATTGTCAAAGAAATTATTAATTTTTATCATAAGTTACATCTCCTAATTATATTTTTTATAGTGTGCCGGTTTTAAAATAGGCTGTCTAATTCGTCAAATGCATCATTTAAAGCATTTTCTGCCGCTCTTAATGGGTCTATGTAGAATATCATAAAAACAGCTGATTAATAGTATAACAGGGAATAGTGCTATAATAATTGCAAATATAACATTTGAAAGCAATGTTTCTTTGTGAGTATTGCATACAGTGTTTTTTTGTGTAGTTTATTAGTGCAGATACAGAATGTCTGTTTTTCTTTATCAATAGATAAGAAAGAGATTACAACAGCAAATAAATACAGAATTAACCCCAATAAACCGCTTGTTGTAATCATTACGATAACAGCAATTATTGCAATGATAAAAGTTATTATACCTCTTGTTTTTTGATGGTTTATCCATTTAGAAATACCTCCTTTATTTCTTTTTCGTACTTTCTTTGATTATTCGTCTGACTGATTTTTTTCGGAATAATCATATTTTTTCGCTAATGTTTTGACATTAGTACCGTCATACTCTTTTAATTATCATCTCCTTTACACATTGTGTATCAAAAAATCGCACAGGGAAGTTTACCTGTGTACCTTTGAACATTTGATGAATGGTTAAAGCTGTTTCAATTCCAAGCTGTTCACTGATTTCTCTGTACACCTTGTGGAATAAATTTTTGTCGTATTCGCTCATTTCCATCACCCCATGAGTGTATTGTAGCACACCTTTCGGAACGGTACAAATCTCAATGTCATTGACTTTTTCTGTATGTTTGTCCATTTTTACCTCCATAAGTATAAGATAGCTATCAAGGTAAGAATATATATTTATATAACGAGTAAATTCAGATAGGGTAGTATAGATTAATATAAATTAAAATAATATAAAATTAAGTTGTAAAAAAATAGTGAACTGTTGCGTAAAAAATAATACAAAAAAACACTACAAACCTCATGGTTTATAGTGTTTCCGTGTCCCAGCGTTGTGGGAATTGTTGGCGGAGAAGGAGGGATTTGAACCCTCGCGCCGCGTTAGCGACCTATACCCTTAGCAGGGGCACCTCTTCGGCCTCTTGAGTACTTCTCCATAAAAAAGAAAAGCATACAACAAGTTAAAATTGCTGCCGTTCTAAATAGCAATTAGCTTTGTATGCAGTACAAAATATAAAATTTTAAATGGAGGAGAGAGTGGGATTCGAACCCACGGACGGCGGAACCGTCACCGGTTTTCAAGACCGGCTCTTTCAACCACTCAGACATCTCTCCAGATGTTTGTTCATCAGCTCAACTGACAAAAATTATTATAGCAGAACATATACCTTTTGTCAACACTTTTTTTGAAAAAAAAATTAAACTTTTTAGTGAACTTTCAAAACCATAGGTTTTAAGCCGTTTTCATAACAAAAAACTGTCGATTTTTTAATCGACAGTCAAAAATTACGCATTTTTATGAAAAACTTTTTATAAAAAATCATACTGACACTGCAAGTTATAATTTCTGTAACCGGAAAAGTGAGCCATACATAATTAAGTCCTGCGAACGAAAATACCCAGGCAAGAGGAACAAGAAGTACAACTTGTCTTAGCACTGTTATAAAAAAATACTTTCCTTACCTTTTCCGATAGCCTGAAACAAAATAGGGAATGTAAGCGAGAGTGCGGCGGGTACGAAGCTTGCTCCGATTATTCGAAAGCCACATTACCTATATTCAAAACTTCTGTATCATTTGAGAATATTCCAATTGACTGTTTTGGCAAAAGCACAAATATCGCCACGCCTAAAAAGCATAAATGCGGCAGATACGGCAACAGTTTCCCAAAAACACGCGTTTACATCTGTCTTTTCTGTTTATCGCATAATTAAAGCTCAATACAGGCACTATGCAGACGCCGAGAGCATTAAGCGGAATAAAGAAGAAACTTTGAAGTTTATAATAAATACCGAGCACGGTTACGGATGCATCAGAGAATGACGCAAGAAGTACGTTCAGTCCGAGAATATATACAGTCCACAATGCTTGCATAATAATATTCGGCAGTCCTGCTGCATATATTTGTTTTTACATACGGCAAAAATATATTTAATTTCGGCGGCTTATAAAATCCTTTTTAATACCTGTTATGGCGGCGGCGAGCGACTGACCTATGACAGTTGCAATAGCCGCACCTGCAACACCCATCGGTTTAATTCCGAACATTCCGAAAATTAAAATAGGGTCGAGTACAATATTTGTCAATGCACCGACAATCTGAGCAATCATAGGTGTTTTCTTTATATCTCCTTGTGACTGCAAAATCTTTGTCCAAGTGCTTTCAAGGAATATTCCCAAGCTGAAAATTCCGATTATTTTGCCGTATGTAATAGTATACTCATGTACAATTTCAGATTCTGCCGAGATTAAGGCATACGGTTTTATGATGAAAAATGAAATTAAAGCGAATATGAACCAGCTCACAACAGCCATAACAGTTCCTATTCCGGCGGTGTTAATCGCTTTGGAAGTTCGCTTTTGACCGTAAAACCGTGCCATAACGGTATTGACGCCGACACCTGTTCCGACTGCAACGGCACATATCAAAAGTTGCATAGGGTATATTACAGAAAGTGCCGTCAGTGCGTATCCTGAGAATTTACCGATGAAAAAACTGTCTACTATATTATATAAAGATTGAATAAGCTGTGCCAGCATAACGGGCGGCGCAAGCTTAAATAAAATTTTCATTGTTTTTTCGGTACCGAAATACTGATTATCCGAAGGTGCTTTACTCATACATATGCTCCTTTGTATATTTTTTGCATATCAAGTATAGCACCTTTCAAAGTGAATTGCAATAAAAAAAAGCACCGAACAAAGTTTAATTTATTCAGTGCTTTTTTATTTCAAATGAAATCTTCGATAACATCTCTTAAATGATGTAATGAAAGTTCGTTTTCATTACAAACATTCTAAATTTTTTCGGCGTCATCCTTACATGGAAAAACATCTGAAACAAAAAGTTATTAGTTCGTGAGCCTGTGTATTATAAGCACCTATCCCATAGGTGATGTATTCTCCCATACATAAATCACACATTTTTTCTTCAATCACTCCGTAGTTTACCATTTTATACTTCTCCTTTTTATCCTTTTGTATGATGAAATTATAGCATAAATAACCGTAGAAATATGAATTTATTGAAAATGAAGGTGTTTACGATGAATTTGACAAAAAATACATATTTGTGGTATAATTATGATAGAATAATTCCTTGTGAGGTGAACACAAAAAGTGGATATTGCAGTTTGTGATGACAATCTAAGTGATAGGAAATAATCCGTCAGCAACTAAGTATCTATTTCTCAGATAGATTTATTGAATACAATATTGATAGCTATGAAAACGGCGTTAATTTAATTTATTCGATAGAAGATGGGGAGTATTATGATATAATATTTCTTGATATGTATATGGACAAGTTAAACGGAATACAAGTTGCGGAAAAGCTTAGAAATATGAATTATAAAGGTAAGATTATATTTCTTACCGCAACGTCAAAATATGCGGTTGAAAGTTATGACGTTGAGGCGAGCGGCTATTTGGTTAAGCCGCACGATATAGATAAAATCAGCATGGTACTTGACAGAGTGCTGAGCAATTATGAAAATGTGCATACATACCACAATAAAAAAAACGCAATTCCGTAATTCAAGTGTTGTACAGTGAGATTGAATATATTGAGAGCAGTAATTCAAAATGTATTCTTCATCGCACAGACGGAAAACAAGTACACAATATATAAGAAACTTAATGATATTGAGGAAGAAATAAATCATAGAGCATTTTTGAGATGTCATCAGAGTTATCTTGTTAATATGAACAAGATAGAGAGTGTTGAGAATGATTTTACAATGAAATCGGGCGATGTTGTGCCGATAAGAACTCGAAATTTGAATGAAATAAAAAAAGAATACTATAATTATATTGAATACAGAGGGTAATATTGCAGGAACAACCAAGAGACTGAAAGTTTTTTATGATAAAGTCGGAGGTGATTTTGAAGTAGTCAAAAAGAAGACTCATTGATGAAAAAATATGTTGTCCGCTTTGTACAGTGTTTCAAAAACGATACCGCTTTTTAATGAATTGAAAAAGGCTTTGAATGAAGAATTGTATGAAAAAGGCGTATCTTTGTGCGCATACTCTGAAAGGCTCGTCAGTAAGTCTTGATTTCGGAAAACTTTATAAAGGCAAGTTCGGCTCTTACGGAAACTCTTTATAACATTAATCATAATGGAGAAGATTGTGATAAAATTTTGATTGATAAGCAATTTGGGGGAAGTTGCAAAAAGAATATAAAAATGTTATTAATAGTATGCAAATAATAGAAGAAGACTGACATTGTATTAAAATCTCGTTTAATGAACTCAATATATTTCTGCATAAATATAGTTCTAAGAGGCTATATTTTTGTTTTTGTACAAAAAATATCCGAACCAAAGTTCGGATATTACAACTTGTGGTACGCGATCAGGGGCTCGAACCCTGGACACCCTGATTAAGAGTGGAACCAGATGTGTTTTATTTATTTTTATAGTGATTTATTTAAGACCTTTTAATCATGTAAAAATGGCATTACATAGCCATTTATTCATGTTTATACTGTATAAAAAGGGATTTTTTTTGAAAAATACATAAATCATCTAAAAAATCCAAAGTGTTAGAAAAAATGTTAGAAAGAAAAAATGTAGTCTGCTGACAATTCTAACTAGAAAATCTAAACGGTTTCTAGTTGGTAAATTAAATAAAGGTACACATATTTTTTAACAATAAATATAATTCGATTTTTTTAGAATATAAATTAAAATCATATAATTAAATAATACTTATTAAAGAGACTTGATTTTCAAAACTTTGAATTTCAAGTCTTTTTATTTGCAAAAAATTTAAAAAGAGAGGACTGACTATGCTGTGGAAAGGGACATAGAAGTAATTTTACACAGACAAACATCTAATCAAAAAAAGAATAACAGAAGGGAGGAACTAATATGGATTTTGAACAGGAATTTGAAGTGATACCCGTAACAAGGGTAAAGATAACTGATACTGAGGCATATTCAAAGCATCCGTTCAGAGTGGTGCATAATAAAAGCGCTTGAAATGCTTGCGGAGGATATAAAGGAGCATGGTCTGTTAAATCAATTCTTGTGCGTGTATTAGGTTTTGGCGGCAGGTATGAAATTCTAAGCGGTCACAGACGAATGGAAGCGTTGAAGCTTAATGGTGAAACAGAGGCAGATGTACGCATTATTAAGTGTACTGACATAGAAGCGGCAAATATCGTTATAAAGTCTAATCTTCTGCAAAGGGATAAAGATATTACCGTCAGAACGCGCAAAAGTATATATGCTTCGTAACGAATGTCTGAAAAAGGAGAAAGGCAATTTGTCCACCGGGTGGACAAAGCTGGATGAAAAATACGCAGAAAGCATTGGCTAAAAAATTTGACGTGTCCAAAAGCAATATATATGAGTATATTCGTCTAAACTATTTAATTGATGATTTACTCATTTTAGTGGACAGCGGAAAAATAAAAATTAAAATATCGGTCGCTTTATCATATTTTTTCAAAGGAATGTCAAAAAGTATAATACATCAATATTTCTTTGTAGATAAAAAGATATATTAAATAGCGAATATGTCAAGAAAATAAAGAAGTACAGAAATAATCTTACTATTGAAATTCTGGAAAAGACAACTGCAGAACTTGGCGAACCGAAACAGAAGTCCGAAAGATATGTTGATGCCTTTGTAAAGAAGTATGTTGGTAAGTTCCATAGTGAACAGGAAATGGCGGACGTGCTTGAAAAACTGCTCATAGGTTATCTTAAAGACAATAAGCTGCTTGATAAGAAAGGCGGTGGATAATGAATACACTATGCTTCTGGTCAGGAGGAAAAGATTCGACTGCCTCAATAATTCTCGCTCATATACATCATTTGCCGATTACGGAAATAGTTTTTTGCGAGGTTATGTTTGATAAAAAGCAGGAATATATCGGGTGAAATACCTGAACATATTGATTTTATCAGAAATATCGCAATACCGATATTTGAAGAATGGGGGTATAAGATAAAAAATACTTCATGCCGATTGTGACTATATGGATTTATTTTTTTTCATACCGTTGCGTTACAAGGTCAAAGACAGAAGAAAACAACGGTAAACACAGCGGTTGGCTTATCGGCGGCAGATGTGCAGGGAATGACCGATTAAAGATGAAGCCTATAAGACAGTATCGTAAAAAAGTATTGAGGGTGAGTATATAGAGTATGTGGGAATAGCGGCAGACGAGCCTAAACGCTTGGAACGTCTGACAGATAACAAACGGTCTTTACTGTATGAATACCACTGTACTGAGGAAATGGCTTATGAATTATGTAAGAATTACGGACTGTTATCGCCGATATATAGCTTTACGCGGCGCAATGGGTGTTGGTTTTGTCCTAATCAATCATATAATGAGCTTGCACATTTGAAGTTTTTTTGCATCCCGAATTATGGGAGGAGCTGAAAGTATTATCGTGTGTGCCTGATTTGGTATCGCGCGGGTTCAGGTATGGTGTACCATTTGACGAGGTGGAGGAAAGAATAGATAAAATAATAACGGAAAATTGGGGGCTTTTACATACATAGCCCTTGTTTTTTTGTACTCAAAATTAAAAAAGTAAAGTAAAGTGTGGTGAATTTTTTTTATTGAAGCAAATTATACATATTGTGATGAAAGCGGAGCGTCGGGTGCTTGAATTTTTGAAACATTCCGATGACAAGGTAAAAAGAAATTCAAGTATCAGCTTAGTATGCTTGTAATGGAGAACAAAATACTTCGAGACCTCATGTAAAGCATTTTATCATAGAGCGTTACAGACAGTTTTATGAGTTTCGGATAAAGGTATCAAAAAAATTGTGCGTATCATATTCTGTGAGAGGGACGATAATATCGTACTTCTTCACGCGTTTTACAAGCACGATAAGCGCGACACAGAAAAGGCTCTTGAAAATGCCCTGAAGGTATATGAAAGTCTGGAAAGCAACAGCCTGCTCCCGTTTCAGTATCTTAAAGAGGTGATGCTAGGATGATTAGTATCATAAGCGCGTTTGAGGTCAGCATATTCAGGACGCACTGTATAAAGGATATGCAAGGTCAGAATATGGTTTTTTCGTTAGAGGATTGCAGTAATGGTATCTCGCTGATTATGGCGGTTGAACAACACCCCTGATGTTGATGTTATTGTAATCGGGCATACAGTGGTTAAGGATATAGAAACATATCTTTCACAAATACGGGAAATTACAAAGACCGCGCGTATTGTACTGCTCTTGAATGGCAAGAGACATCAGTATATACAAGAGCAGTATGAGGGATATAACCGACGATATAATGTTGAGGATATTATCTTTGAGGGTGACGGTATAGACAAATTAAAAATTCTGTCTATTATGAATAAGGGCAGGCTGACGGTTGAGCAGGAAATAAAAAGAGGAAATACATGCTGAAAATCCGAGTCTGGCGGAAAAGCCTGTGGAGAAATCTAAAAAAATTCCATCGAAAATCAGACGGAAAATCTGATGTGGCTGAGTTTGATATAAAGCCGGAGGCAAAACCCAAAAAGGGAAAAGCCTGAAAAACTCAAGAGAGAAAAAGCCTAAGCGAGAAAAAACGCCTGTCATAGATATTAAGCCAAAAAAAAAAAAATATTACAGCATAAGTCAGCGGACAAATGCACAGTTATTTCTCTTTTTGGCACAACGCATGGCGCAGGCGTCACGAATATGACGGCGAGCCTTTGCGGAATATCTGGTTATGAACGGTAAAAAGGTAATAGCCTTTAATCTTTCCGGCGGCGATGAGTTCAGGTATATAAACGGACAGGCGCAGTACAGAGATGTAAAATTATTTGACATATCTGAATTTGAAAAGGACTATGACGTTATTCTCATTGACCTTGGAACGCCATATAGAATAAGCAGCGGAGGAAAATATAACGGTTTTTCGGACGGGTATGATTACAGGAATATAAATTTCTGAAAAAAATCGTCCTTGCAGATTGTAATGTCGCTGTCGGACGCTTGGCATATAAAGAAATGCGAATACTTTTTAACAGATGAACAGTGGGCGGGGCAAATATCAATTTCATATATATTTCTGTTTGATACCGAGCCGCCTAAGTCATTGCAGAAATACGCGGTCAATATGTTTGACCGTAACAGTCAAACTTTGCAGAGGAAATTGCAAGGCTTTTTTTGACGGAATAAAAAATATAGTAGGAGTGATAAGATTTGAAAAAGTTATTGGAAAATAAGCTTGTAGTCGGCGGTGTGTGCATTGTCATAGCCGCTATTCTTGCGTTTCGGGTCTTACCGGGAATGTATAAGCAAAAGGAAAAGACGATATATATTTGCCGATTGCAGGCGGATATTACAGCAGGGACAAAGATTGAGGCACAAATGCTTAAACAAGTAGAGGTGAGGCAGCTACGGTTTGCCTGAGTCGGTTGTCAAAAATCCCGATGAGCTTGTAGGCAAGTATGCAAAGGTAAGTATGACAACAGACGATTACTTGTACGCTTCAAAGTTTGCAGATTTCGTATCTGATGAACGCTTTGATAAAGGCGGTATCAGAGGGAAAGCGCCTTATTGCCGTGAGTGTGCCGAGCAATGCCGCAAGTGTGGCAAATCAGCTAAAGGCAGGCGATAAGGTAACAGTTGCGTATTATGCTGATGATACGGTTATTATTGACGATACACTCAAAGGTATAGAGATTTACAGCGTGGAAAATGAGGACGCTCAAAATCTGGAGAATGTACAGGGGGAGTGAGGATAAAGAGGACACAATCGCCGCTAACGTAACGCTTATAGCAACAGAAGAACAGGCGGCGAAGCTTATCAATGCCGAGTATTCGGGTAAGCTTCACATCATACTTGAAAGCAGAGGTGTGGCATAATGAACGCAAAAAGTTATAGCGGTCTGGGGCGCGAACGGAAGCGGCAAGACCACAACAGCGGTTAATCTTGCGTTTTCGCTTTCACAGCGTAATTTCACGGTGGGACTCATTTCTTCAAATATATATTACGGAGAAATGCAGATGCTTTGCGGCTGTAATGTCCCTGACGACAGAGGAATATATCACGCGCTTATGGGCGGCGAAACAAAAAGAATATGCTTGTGCAGGCAGGAAAAAACATCAGTATTTGTGCTGTCTGTTCCCGATAAGTTTGATGCTATGCAGCTTACTACCGTATCCGCAAAAAGCGTTAAGGATATGCTTGATGACGCGAATATGCGCTTTGATTATTTAGTTATTGACGGAAATACTGACTTAAATAATCCCATATCAAGCATAGGAATGACGGAGGCTGACAAGCTTCTTGTTGTTCACCGTCCGTCTGTAAAAGGGATTGTTTGTGGCATGACAGTATGAGAAATGTGTTTGATTTGCTTAATCTGTCATACAAGACAGCGCATATCTTAAACGCTCACGATAAGTCGTGCGATTTATCCGCGTATAAGTCAAGCATCGGTCTGACCTTTGACTTTGAGCTTGGATATGTGGAAAACGCAAATATCTATGCTAATACGGGACAGGCTATTGTATTCCACGATTTGAAGCAGGAACGTGAGTACATATCCAGGCATGAAAGCGTTGACAAGCTCGGTAATATTGGGAGGGGGGGACAGTAATATGGACGTATTCAACATAAATGATTTAATATACAAGGTAAATATCAATACGACTTCTGACACTTCCAATCAACAGACTATGGAATATAAGGACGTGCTGGATAAGATACGGCATATCATATCCAAAAATCACTCGGCGGAGCTTATAGACGTTATATACTCACCGTCGGCAGGCGATAAGCTGAAAAAATCTCATAATCCGTTATCTTAATCAGAATAAGATGTCGGTAGAGGAATGTAAAAACATTTCTATGCTTGCAGACAGGATATACGAGGACATGGCGGGCTTCGGTATTTTAACAAAATATCTTCAGAACGAGGAAGTAGAAGAGGTTAATATCAATGCTTGGAATTGTATCGAGGTTATCTATCCCGACAGAGTGGAATTGCTGGAGGAAACCTTTGTTTCGCCGGACGATTGTATGGATAAAATCAAGAAGAATGGTATGGCTCGGCGGCTCTATTATTGACGGTTCTAACCCCAAAGTAGACAGCTTTATAGGTGAGGGTGTAAGAATATCGGCGCTTATTCCGCCGTGTGTCGATAGCAAAACGGGCGGGAGTGGCGTCTATAAGGCGGCAAAAAGGAAAATGTCATAACGCGCAGGCTGATGATTGAGTATGGCAGCGCAACACCGGAGGAATTAGAGTTTTTGCCTGTATGTATCAATAACGGTGTATCGCTGGCGATTGCAGGAAGTACGGGCAGCGGTAAAACGACAGACCTTGCATATTTGATTTCGTGTCTGGACAAGAAAAAAGAGAATATATACGATTGAAGATACAAGAGAGCTGAATATCGCTCAGTATGAGAATGGAAGAATGACGAACAGAGTTGTTCAGACGCTCACAAAAGACGCGCCAAATCCGATTACAATGGACGATTTGTTAAAGGAAGCGTTAAGATTTCACCCATACGCGATTATTCCCGCAGAAATGCGCGCGCGCAGAAGCTATGACAGCGATTGAAGCAGGCAGAACAGGTCATGTTATCATATCCACGCTTCACGCTAATTCAGCGGTAGACGCGTATAACCGTATTCTTTCAATGTGCGTTGCAACGGGACTTCAATTATCGGAGAATAAAATCCTCGAGTTTATTCTGGAGGCTATTCCGATTGTTCTCTTTTTAAAAGACAGCTACCTGACGGGCGGCGTGTATATGATGAAATTTTTTTGAGGGTACAGGGATAAAGGGCGGTAAGGTCATCGGAAATACCCTGTATAAGTACGAGATTGAGAAAAATATATACGGAACTGACGGACAGATTGAAAAAGTAATCGGTCATCATAAGAAGGTCAGCAAGATGTCCGATGAGCTTTTGCACCGCTTACGCTATGGCGGCGCAAGCGAGGACGCTATAAAACAATTTATGTAATGGGAGGTTTTTGAGATTGCAAAATATAATATTGATTATGATATTCGCGCTCCTACTTACGGGCACATTTTTTTATTTACCGGAATAAATCCGTTTAGAAGGAAGTCATATATTTCACTGTCTAAGCAGGTACAGGAGGAGAAATTCCGTAATGTTGACGAGCGGTTCAGCAGGCTGACATTAAAAAGACCAAATTATTACAACGGTACAGAATACGGTAGCAATGGGAGGCAGTAATATGAAGATATTTTTGCCGCTATGCTTGCCGTATTCTGTGCGGCAGGGATAGGTATGGGAAAAATGCTTTTTACCGATACGGGACTCGCCTTAGTAACAGGGCTTGCTTTAATTCCCGTCCCTTACATATTCCTTAAAGTCAAGTCAAGATGGTATAAGCGTAATCAGGATGAGCTTCTTGAAAATACGCTGAGCCTTATAACTAACAGCTATATAAGCTGTAACGATATTATAAAGGCAGTAAATGAAAACCTGTCAAAGCTTGATGTTCAAAGACCGTTTGCTGAATTTATAACGGACGCAACGCTTATAGACAGTAATATCCGGCGCGGCTTGCGTCGTCTGGAACTGAAGCTCAACAACAAATACTTTTCGGAATGGATTGATATTCTGGTGTTATCGCAGGAAAAGTCGGGTGATATGAGGTTTATTCTTCCCGCTGTCATTGACGGTATGAATGACGCAAAGAAATTACAGATAGAGGCTGATACCGTAATGATGAATGTATGGAAGGAATACTTTATGTCTATCATCTTGGCATTTTCTATAATACCAATACTACGCTTTTCAAATGCTGAATGGTTTAATATTCTTATAAACACGTTTGTCGGAAAGCTGCTTATAGTTCTTATGCTTATATTAACAATAATATCAGCATTTTTTGACGTTAAGAATAAACAAACCGCTGTAATGGAAAGGAGAATTTGATATGACAATAATAATAATCTTTTATTTTAATTTCAGCGGGGATATTCAGCATTTTAAGCAGTGTGCTGAAGCTTCCGCCATACAGCGCCACGCAAAGGCTCAGAGGTGTTGCAGGTAAGACCAAAATGACGGAAACGCTCAATCAGCGTTTGCTTCTACCCGTCATGAAGCTTGTCGCTCCGATTATTCGTCTTGACGATTTCAAGGAAAGGCGAATGAAAATAAAGCTGGAGCGTGCAGGGATTATCTTTACACCGAAAGAATATTACGCTCGTGCTGTCGTAATGGCGGCGGGTACAGCTATTATAGGTACATTGGCAGCGGTTACTATAATGCCATCAATGGCTGTGGTGGTATGTATCTTGGCAGTAATCGTGTATTTTCACTTTTTCGGCGAGGTCAATGATCGCTTAAAGGAAAAAAGATGAGCTTATAGAAAGCGAGCTGCCGAAGTTTGTGCGCGCTATTGTGCAGGGACTTAAAACAGAAAAGAGATGTTATAAAAGCTGCTGGAAAGCTACAGTACAATAGCGGGTAAGGGACTTCAATATGATATTGAGGTACTTGTTCTTGATTTGAAATCAGGAAATTTTGAAAATGCCATGTTGGATTTTTGACAAGCGAGTTGGCAATGCCTATATGTCACGCTTAACCAAAGCGCTTATAGCAGTAAACAGAGGTGATAATCAGGAGGCGGCGCTCAATCACTTGTTATCCGATATGTCGCTATTATCGCATGAAACAATGCAAAGAGAGTTAAATAAACGTCCGGGCAGAGTTAAGATGATGGTTATTCCCATTGTAGTTATCGGTATATTTACGCTGTTCTATGTTGTGGGAGTAAACCTCTTTAACTCTCTCGGCGGCATAATGTAAAAGAAAGGATTTGACAGAATGAATAAATTACTTGTAAAAACAAAGCTTGCAAAGGATAAGTTTATGAGAAATGCAAAGCGCGTTATTAAGAATACCGAAGGCGACCAGATTACGGCTGGCTTATCGTTATACTTATTGTTGTTGTAGTCGGCGCGTTCTTCATGAAAAAAACTATCAGGACGCAATCGTGGAGGTCTGGGACGGAGTAATCGCTAAGATTAAATCGGCGTTCGGTATATAAAGCAATGAAAAAAGAAATACACAGAAGAAAAGCAGGCGTTTGTCTGCTTTTCTTAAAGTGAAGAAAAAGGCAGCGCGTATTATGAGCTTATCATCAAAACGCTTGTGTTCATTACGCTGATTGCTACGGCTGTTTCGTTTTTCAGTATATTTACCGTATATCTGAATTTGAATTATACCTGCAGACGCGTGGTGCGTGAGATAGAAATATCGGGACAGGTAACGTCAAATACAAATGCCTTGTTTGCTACGCTGAAAAATAACACGAACATAGGCGCAGGCGCGAATATGTCTGTAAGCGCAAGCTATTTTAATGCGGCGCAGAAAAAGATACAGCTACGCAACACGTTTGATGTGACTTGCACAACAAGCTATCGTTTTGACGTGTTTACTCCATTGGGACGCGATCCGATAGGCTTTACTATTCCAATGAAGGTCAGAATGACAGGAATGAGTGAGAAGTTTTGGAAATGATATATATTACATACATAGTTACATTCACTTAATTCTTGTATTCTATTCGGTATTGGATATTAAGTACAGGGAAATTCCCGCGTGGCTTTTGTATGCAGGGACAGTGGTTGTATTTGCTCTTGGTATTGCATCAAGAGTTATTATACAAGCGGATATTATCGGATATGTAATCATATCATCGGCAATCTACGGCGTTATATGTTTAATGGTAAAAATATTAAAGAAATGGGTGGGAGAAGCCGACTTTGATGTAATATTTGTGATATATCTTGCAATAGGCGCACGGAATATGTGTTTATTCTCATTTTCAATGTTTGTGCTTAGCGGAGTAATGTATGCGTGGCTTGCTGTGCGAAAATCTGACAGGGACAGGCGCCTGCCGCTTATCCCTGTTTTGACAGCCGCGTATGTAATGACTATAATCTTGGGAGGCGGTGTGTATTGATAAAATTAAAAGAAAAAGCTTGCAAAAAAAAAAAGGGCAGCGGTCTATTATTGGTTATGATACTTGTATTCTTTATGATAACCTTTATAGTAACGGTTGGCGAGTTTTTACAGAGTTCATATTATGCAGCAGGAAATAGAAATGCACCTGCAAAGGACGGTAAACTGTGCTGTTGAGTATGCGATGGGCGATTCGTACAGACAGGATAAGATAGTAAATCTTAATGTCGGACTTGCAAAAAACAAGTTCTATAAATTTCTCGGCGATGATATGGGCTTAGACAGCTATAACCGAAAATATAGAGATGGGAAGTTTATATACAGGCTGAATTTCACCAGTGTAAACGGAACGAGCAATCCGGCAGTATTCACTGTGAAAGGGGTACGCGACTGCAAGGAGTTTATTCTCATTTTAATCGGAGAAATTGAGATACCATTCAATATATCTTCAACGAATTTTCGTATGGATTAAAACTGATTAAATTTTTCGCATATCACCACTTTCGCAAGCTTGAAGTACCTGTGTACGACTGCGCCCGCTCACGCGGCAATCTGCAAAAATTTCTTTCAGTTTAAAAAATACGGAAGAACAAATTTAAAAAGTTTTGTACTAAAAATGCCGAAAAACCGCATAGGTATGCGATTTCATTTTTACGGAAGTACATTTTTGTAAATAGTTCTTGACATTGGTACTCAGTGCTGATATAAATAGAATACAAGCTTGTAACACTTATATTAAAAACGATTTGAAAAGGAGGAAAAGACAATGAAAAGGATTTTAACTTTATTGCTGACAATGATGATGCTTGCGATTTTAAGCACAAGCTATGCGGTGGCAGAAGAAACACCTGATATCACGGTAACGCTTGACGGAAATAAAATAGATTTCCCCGACGCAAAACCGTATATCTTTAAAGACAGAACGCTTGTTCCTATACGCTTTATTAGTGAGGCTATGGGCGCTGATGTATCTTGGAACAGCGGAGAACAGGAAGTAACTATTGTAAAGGGTAAGGATACGATAATTACTCATATATTATCATCAAGGGCGACACTGAACGGTGTGTTATATACATTTGATGATATTTTGCCTGCAATGATAAAAAGCAGACAGAACATTTGTGCCGCTGAGATTTGTAGCGGAAATGCTGAATTGTGATGTGGATTGGGACGAGAATACATATACAGTAACGATAACATCTCCGCTCGAACCTGTGGCATTTCCCGAACCCGAACTGACAGTACATTTTCCTGAAAATCCATACGAGGGTAAGTTGTTTTGGATAACGATGGATAATGTCAGAGATTATTCAGATTGTGATAATTACCAATTTAAGATTGATTTCATAACACCATCAGAATTTAATATTTATGACGAAGATATGGGTGCAATACTTGGCTGGGAAACGCATAATCGTAATCAGTGGAGAAATGCAAAAAAGAATGGTGATGAAATATTTAGTGTAAGCGCAGAATACTATACCACAAGGGAAAACAAGACAACGTTTGAATTAAAGGACGGAATGCCTATGGAGTTTACATTAAGCGTTAAGCGTTTATGCAGCGGTGAGGTAAAGGAATATCACTATACTGAAACCTTTTAAGTATCCGTATCCCGCAAAGGATTAAGGAGGTTTGATAAATGAATATACGAAAAGCTTTAACGGCTGTCGCAATGACAGCCGTTTTTCTATGCTCAAATATTGCAGTAAATGCAGATTACAGTGATGAATATGCAGATAAAGATTATCGCCATCAATCTGTATATAATTTATATGGCGAAGCTGTAAAAAAGCCAATAGCAAAGTTCCGTATTATCCGTATGCGAGACGGAGAGATAAAGGATATGCTTGAAAGCTATTCGGATAATGATTTGAGTACCGAGTTTCCTGCTATGCAGTGCTATGTGGGCGATACCATAGTATTTGAGGATTTAAGTGATCCAATGGACGGAAATGCTATCAAGGTTTGGGATTTTCAATACTACGGAGCTTTTGGGCGACAGTTATCACGAGTATAATTATAATATACTTAATTCATCAAGGTTTGAATTAACTGAGCCGGGCGAAACAGCGTTTTTTCTATGCGTTAAAAGTGATGTTCCAACACAGGTAGGCTCGCTTGACCCTTGGTCCGACAACGGAAATCATCAGTCAATAGGCATAAACAGATGGTTCCCACAGGGAATGTATTGGTATTTTGCCACTGCAAGAGTAATTGTAAGCGCATCGCCTGAAGCAAAGGTAAACGTGAAGTATTGGGATGTTCCGCATAATAAAGTATTTTATGAAGAACAGCGCAGTTTGGGCGAGATGATAGGAGACCAGACGGTAAAGACCAATATCCATATCACTGATTGGGAGGGCTACGAATACAGCGGCTGGAATGTTCGACCTGAAGGACAGGATATTCAGTATTCGGGTACAGAGCGTGACGTCGGAATAGAGCTTGCTCCGTGGATGCCTGTTAAGGACTTGAACATTGAATACTATCCATATATTGATACCGAGCTTAGAGTTCGGTATTGGGACAGTGAAGCGGGACGCATTATGAGTGAGGAAACAATACCGGGTGAGCAGGTAGTGAGAGATAAGAAAACCACAATTACATATACTCCGCAGGATATTGAGGGGTATGACTATGGAGGCTGGAGCATACAGTTGCCGGATAGCAGTATTCCCGAAACGGGAGATAAAAAAGCCTGTTTTAGTTGAGTTTGACGGTGCTAATCCGATAAAATATCTAAACATAAAAGTGCTATCCTAAAGACGGTATTAAGCCACCGCCATCAACGGGTGGGCACTGGCGGCGGAAGTGATATTATAAAGCCATCGGGAGTATGCGACGGTGAGATAGAATGGACGGAAACAGATTCGCATAGAGTCCGATACGGAAGTTACAGTGACGGTACTCCGAAATACAGGACGTGTTATCATACCTTTTACATACAGGACAACTTTAAGTGCTGATGCAACGGTTACCCGTCAACCTTTAAATCGGGCTACGGTTTTGAAACAAAGGTCAATTACAGTATAAAGACAAAGCTTTTATTGACAATGACGGTGATTATTGTTCAAGCTGGGGCAACAGCAGAAGCACCACGAGTAAAGTCAAAGACCCGACAAAGGCTACGGTATATATTCCGTGGAATGTGATAAACAGGCTTGGCACACAGTCAAAATCAATCGCTATGGAGAAAAGCGGAAAGGGCTTTCAGTTGCCGAAAAGTCCCATATCAGAAGCAGGCGCAAGAAAGATATATACAGATGTTGCGCTTGCAGGGACAAAGGAAGAGCCTGCAAGCCATAGCTTTGATATATATATTTCGGGCGGCGGTGTCGGCAATATAGAGTTCTGTAAGAAGTTATCCAAGACTATTACCATAAACGGCGATATGTATGAGGATGATTTTTCATCAATGAGTTAATGCTATTTACTATATTACTTTTTGTATGCGGCATATACGGATTATACAAGACGCGAGATACCCAATAGCGTAATACTCAGTATGTATGCCTTATCGGTATTCAGTAATGCGTCTGTATTTGACAAGGTAACGGGATTGTTTCTCTTAACACTCCTGCTTTTTTTTGTTGCCTTGAAATATGTCGGTATGAAGGGGAGGTGATGTCAAATTCCTTTTCGGCAGCCGGAGCGTATCTCGGACTTTATGAGCTTTCTTTAGTTCTTATTCCCACAACTGTAACGGCGGTTTTGTATGGATATATAAAGTCCGAGAAAAAGCGTTCCGCTTGCCTTTGTATTCTATATAGGATACATCATTAAAGCCGTAATATTTTTGAAGGGAGGTTAGCGGATGAATAAAAAAAACTTAAAAGAATACTGAAAAAACACCGTTCCGCTTGTCATTTACCTTATCTTTTTGCTTTGCTGTAAACGCATACGCTGAGGATATGTGGGAGGTTGCAAACCGTATCATTGTTGACGTATATAACAAGATTGCGGGTATCAGTACGGTTTTAGCCGCGCTTATGACGACGATATGTGTTGTCGGCATGAAGCTGTCTAATAATCAGCAGAAGGTAGACCAAAGTGTGGACTGGCTCAAACGTATCTGGATCGCGTGGGCGATTATCAATGGTATAGGCGCATTTTTTAGCGTATGTCAGACCTCTTTTGGCAGGCTTGGCAACGATACAGTAAGTCAGTAGAAATAACTAAGGAAAGGAGTGATGCCATTGCTGGAACCAATAATGAAAGGCTTGATTGAATGGATATATGAAATGGTAGTCAGCATTATGGAGTATGCGGCAAAGGAATTAGTCGGCGTTATGAGTATGGATATGTCATACTTTTGAAAAAACTGCTCCCGTCATAAAGGATATTACAAATATTATTCTTTGCACTCGGCTGGGGGACTTTTAATAGCAAATATGGTGTTCCAGTCCTTAAAGGTTATGATGTCCGGCGCAGGCTTTGAGAGTGAAGACCCGAAGCACATATTTTGCAGAACATTCGTGTTTTTCATTCCTATTGCTTGCGTCAAGACAGATTTGTAATATGGCTATGGGTATAACGGGTAAGGTTATCGAGCTTTTTACAGATACCGCCCGAATTGAGCCTCGCCATACCCGACCAAAGTATGTTCAGTATCGGTTCGGGCGCAAAATGGCTGATAGTGATTGGTGTAGGGTTTATCTTGATTTTCCAGTATATTAAATTACTGTTTGAGATTGGAGAGATATGTTGTAACATCTGTTTTGACGTTCTTTTTGCTCCGCTTGCGTTTGCGATGGGCGGCAGTAAGAACACAAACGATATTTTTCGTGGCTGGTGCAGGATGTACGGCTCAATGATGGTAATGATGATTATGAATATAGTGTTCTTGAAGCTGATATTGTCCGCAATGGGAAATGTAACAAGCGGAAGCGTCCTTATATGGCTTGTCTTTGTCATAGCTTTAACAAGAGTGGCGCGGAAAATTGACAGCCATATCGGCAAAAATCGGACTAAACCCTGCTCAAACAGGTAATGCAATGGGAAGCAGACTTCCGGGTATGATGACAATGGTAGCAGTTCGCACTATGGCGTCAACTATCGGCAGAAATATATCCGCGAACAGGGATACCGGGGCGCACGCTCATCAGGCGGACAAAGGCACAAATCATACGGACGGCATAACAGGAGCGGTGCAGGCAACAGCGGCAGTCATACAAATACCGAGCGTACAGCGGCGTCAATCGCAGGACGTACAGGCGGTTCTTCGTCAACAGTGAATATGTCAGCAGACGGAAACAGTACACCAACTCAACAACCGATAAATAAGTCGCAAACAAATCAGAATAATCAGTCCGCATTTAACCAGAACGCTCAGAACAAAGAAAAAAACCGCATAGATACGGTAAATACGGTCTTTCAACCTTTGAAACGGACGAAAGATATAACGAGTTCCCCCGAACGGTAATCCGGCGGTACACGCGGCAAGGTACGGAAAACCGAATCCGGCAGGCGATAAGAGCAGGGAAACATCAAGTCATACAAGTGATTTTAATGCGGAAAAGAGCGGTATGTCAGGTGCAGGGACAAAGAACAGACCGCCGATTGCAAGAAATCCCGCAATCGGTGTAAACGGAGGCGGAGTACATAACATCGGCGGTGTAAATACAGAGCGCAGTTCAAGCTCCGTCGTCGGCGTAACACAGGTACAGCAATCAACAGAAAGTCCGCAGACCAATATATCACAAGGCGGCGGTACGGACAGAAGCAGAAGCACATCGCATAACACAGAGAATATCCAAAACGGCGGTCAGACGGTAAATAACGCAGGAGGTCAGTCAAGTTCTGTTGTAAATACGCAGAAAAACAGCATGACAGGCGGTGTTAATAACAATTCGCATACCGATAATGTAAACCGTCAGCAGACAGTTAATAATCACAGGCAGATAAATCACGAATACAAAAACGGCAGATATAACCCCTGCCGCTGTAAACAAGAAGCAGGACAGAACACTGTACCATAAGCAGACGACGATAAAGAAAAATTGACTCTACCAATGAAATGAGATTACGGAAGAAACGGGCGGTGATAATGGCAGAAAAACAAAACAACGCGGTAGCGACAGCGGGTAACATTGCTCATAAGCTTCACGGGACAGCGCAGATTGTGCGCGGTGCGGTTACAGCGGATTTCTTGGCAGTAGCAAGCGGAGCTACAAAGGTACTATCACCTAAAGTTATAGCAGGGATTATAGCGGCAATAATGCTCATAGTTATGATTCCGATATTGGTTATCTTTTCACTTCCGCAGGTGCTTTTTAATTGGGGAAGTCTGAAAGATACCGAGCTTATGGCAAGACACGAACACGCAAATTATCTTATGTCCTGTTATGATGATACCGATTTGAGCGAGGAGGACAAACTCTGGCTTATATCCATTGCCGCTGTAAATAATAAGCAGGATATAATGAAAATGTCGCAAAAGCTCTATTTCATCTGATAAAATGCAGGGGCAAAACTCCAGACGAAGTAATGAACGAGTATGGCTTTGACGATGACCAAAAAGAATTGGGTAACGCTTATGGTAAATACCATAAGACAGGCAAAGGCAAGCAATAACCCTGATTTGCCTCATAATAGCAGGCGGCACGAATAACGGAATACCGTCGGAGGCATATAATGACGCCACCTTTGCGAAGCTTATAAATGAAGCGGAGAAATATCTCGGCTATCCGTATGTATTCGGCGGCTCATCACCGTCAACAAGCTTTGACTGTTCAGGCTTTGTCTGCTGGGTATATACGCACAGCGGAGTACATAACCTGCCGAGAACGACAGCGCAGGGGATATATAACCAGTGTACGAGGGTATCGGCAAGCGAAGCAAAGCCGGGAGATTTGGTGTTTTTTCAGGGAACGTACAATGCGGGCGAAACGGTAACGCATATCGGAATATATGTAGGGCAAAATCGAATGTTGCATTGCGGCTCGCCTATTCAGTACACATCAATAGACAGAAGCTATTGGCGCAGTCATTTTTATAGTTACGGGCGCCTTTTAATTTAATGAAGGGAGGAAACAATATTGAACGATTTTTTTAATTCCCGCTAATTTTGAGGACAGCGGCAAGATAATGGGCTTTTTTCTACGCGAAATGTAGTGGAAGCGGTTATACTCGCGCTTCCCTTTGCCTTTATTGTCTTTAAGCTATGTCCCGTGGGACTTACATGGAAGATTATATTATCGTCCGTGTTCGTTATACCGATAGGCGGGGCTTGCGCTTATGGGGATACGCGACGATCCGCTGAGTATATTTGTCCGTACTTGGTGGCAATGGCGGAAAAACAGAAAAAATATTAGAGTATAGGGGTGAGGTTACTTGAAGCTAAAAAGATATATTTTCAAAGGACCGGTCGCAGGAAATTGAATACTACGAGGGCAGCACGCAGAAGTGGCTGCCTGTAAAGGAATTTAAAGACGGTGTTATCGTAATGAAGGACGGGCGGTATGTCAAGGTGATAGAGGTTTTGCCTGTTAATTTCTATTTAAAATCGGAAACGGAGCAGCAGAATATAATCTACTACTACGCAAGCTATTTAAAGATTGCACCCGATAATATGCAGATACGGGTGCTGACGCAGAAAGCGGACATATCAACATACCTTGAACGTCTGGGCGGTTTTCTGGAAACGGAAAACAATGATGAGTGCAGGAATATGATAGCCGATGAAATGAGCTTTGTTGAGCAGTTGTCATATAACGTGGCGGTTAAAAGCGGTTCTTCATAGCATTTGACTTCACACCGAAGGGCTTTGACAAGGCATATACTTTCGAGGACGCAAAACGCTATCTGGAGGATGAGGAGTACAAGGCAAGACGATATTTGGCGCAATGCGGTATGGAAGTTTTAGAGGTATCGGATAACGCATTTTTAACAGACTTATTCTTTTGCAATGATAAACAAATACACAGCAAAATCCATGAAGCCGGGACAAATCGGCGGTATGTATGACGAGGTGCATACAATGGACACGAATACATTTTAATCTCTCTTGACTGAGGGATTTTTTAATTAAATACAACGAGGAGCGTGAAAGAATGAAACGAATAATGTCAATACTGTTAGCTTTTTTGTAATGCTGTCATCAGCATTGGAAGCGTTTGCGGCTGTGTCATATAACGACGTCACAGACGAACACTGGGCGGCGGAATATATAGAACAGCTTACCGATAAGGGTATTCTGTTCGGAACGCCGGAGGGGAATATACTTCCCGAAAATAACATTACACGCGCTGAAATAGCGGCTATGATTTCAAGAACATATGATGAAGAATATGTTAATACGCTGTCCTTTAATGACATACAGGGACATTGGGCGCAGAAGGATATTGAAAGACTTGTTGATAAGGGGATAATCCTTACGGACGAGAGCGGCGAGGAATATATGCCCGACAAATATCTTACCCGTATTGAGATGATACGGTATGTATTAAGATGGCTTGACCTTGCAGGACAGGCTGAGCTTGAAACTAAATCCACTTCGTATGTGGACGATTATATGATTTCCGAATCGGATAAAGGGTACATAAATACAGCGAAAAGTACGATATTATTTCCGGTTATCCTGATAATTCGGTCAGACCATACGGAAATATAACGCGCGGCGAGGTGTTTAAAATATTCTGTATAGCGTGGGATATTAAGACAAGCGGAATAAGCGCCACACCTGAACCTACGCAAAATCCATCGCCAAGCCCGACGCCGAGAGTAATACGCGGCGGAGGCGGAGGCTCGTCAAATAGAAAGGCAGAGGTTGAGTTTTCAATCCCCGACACAGCGCATACGGATACCGTGATTGAATTTACAACCGAAAATAAATATGTAAAATCAATAGAATGGATATTAAAGCGGTATTCGGACGAAGCACAGGAATATGAGCCTGTTTCGGTTGACGAATACATAGACGGAACGCTTACCGATAAGGGCGGCAGCTTCCGTATTAAGACAGCGGGCAAGTACCGTATTTGTGCATCAGCTTCAAATTCAAGAGGAATAAAATATGAGTATTCAAAGGGATATAACGGTGTATGATACAACAAACGTAAATATCCAAATACCCGAATATACGCATACAGACACCCAAATAAATATATCCGCAAATACGGATAAAGAGCCTGCAGACGGTGCGGCTAAATGGAATGTTCTGTTTGAGGGTAAGCCGATAGAGAATATAGCCGAACATATAGACGGAAGCTTAGACGGGAATGATAACACCGTAATATTGAAAAAAAAAGCGGCAGCTATACATTTGAATATGAAATTACCGACACAGCAAACCGCAGTTTTAAGGATAGTAAAACGATAACCGTATATCCTGTGCCGGAACTGATTTTTTGAAACGTCTGATACAGTGCATACGGACAATGTTTTCCCCGTAGCGCAGAAATCAGATTTAAGCGGTTATGATGTAAGCTGGTATCTTTCAAAGGATAACGGTGATCAGAAACCATATACCGAATATACAGGCTTTGTATTAAATGAGAATGGCGGGGATATTCAGCTAAGTGATTGCGGCAGCTATACCTTAATATTATCCGCTGTTGATACAACGGGCAGAAGCTTTGAATATTCAAAGAATATAAAGGTAATGCCTGTTACAAAGATGAGCTTTACAATGCAGGAGACAGCACATACAGATACAGATGTTAATATCACAGCGGAGTATGTAAATATTGACGCGGCGGACACAAGATGGAGCGTAGCAAAGGACGGCGTTGAAAAAAGGAATATACCGAATACGCTGACGGAATACTTAACGCTGACGGAGGCAGTATCCGTTTTAAGACAGACGGTGATTATACCGTAACGGCGAGGTTTACGGACAGCGCAGGCAGAGAATATACAGCATCTCGGACAATTAAGGTGTATAAAGTACCTGTTTTAAGCTACGGGGATAACGCTTTGCCCGAATACGCATATACGGACAGCGATATTCTCATTAAGCCTGATGTGCAAAATCTTGACAGCCTTAATATTGAATGGTATATAAATGACAAACCGTACAGTGAGTATGCCGACGGAAAACTCGATAACAGCGGCGGTACAATACGGTTTAAGAAAAAAGGTCATTATACCGTAACAGCAAGTATTACAGATGAAACGGGCAGAGAATACAGATATGACGCAAAGACCGATATTTATTCTGTGCCGCAGATAGGGTTTGAGGTTCCTGAAAATACGCATACTGACATAAATACTGAAATCAAGACGAATATCATAGAAGCTGACGGTTTGATATTGTCTGGAAAATATCAAAGGACAATGGCGAATTTAAAGAGCTTGCAGATGGTACGATTCAGAACGAAGGCGGCACAATACGGTTTAAGGACAAGGGCAGTTATATACTGAAAGCGTCTGTAACGGACAGCTTTGATCGTGTTTTTGAATACAGCTCGGAAATTATAAAGGTGTATCCTGTGCCGGAGGTTGACTTTTCAGCAGACAGCGGAGCGGAATATCCTTTGCCGCTGTACGGGTATAAGGATAAAAACATAACGGTTATTCCGAAAGTAAACGAGCTTGGAAGCCTTAAAATACAGTGGCTCATATCCAAAGACGGAAAAGCAGAAAAGGATTATAGCGCGTATGTTCAGGGGGCAATGACAAACGACGGGGGAAATATAACCTTTACCAATACAGGCGATTATACGCTTATTGCCAAAGTGACGGATGAAACGGGACGGGTATTTACATACTCGGAGGATATAATGATAAATGCCACTCCTGAAATTGATTTTACTGTTCCTGAATACGGATATGCAGGCGAAACAGTAAATATATCATCAGACAACAGCTATAAAAGTGAGTGGACAATTTCAAAGGATAGCGGAAAGTCTGAAAAAGTACGGTAAATATGCAGACGGTACACTGACCGACAAGGGCGGCGCGGTAAGCTTTAAGGATAAAGGAGTATATAACATAACGCTGACTGTGACTGACCGTGCAGGGAAAACATATAGCTGCACTAAAAGATACGGATTATTGTCCCGCCATTGATGCGTATAGAAATCCCTGAATACAGCTATACCGATACGGAGATAGCGGTGGTATCTGAAAATGAGAATATGTCAAATCTCAATGCCGAATGGTACATAAACGATAAACCGTATCAGACCTATGCAGCAGGAACGCTTGCGAATACAGGCGGTACGGTTAGATTCAGCAAAAGCGGCGCATATTCCGTAAAGGCGTTAGTTACAGACGAATACGGAAAGGAATATACATTTGCTTCAGAACCGATAACGATATATCCGTCACTGACGCCAAGCTTTGAAATGCCCGAATACACATATACCAATACAAATATTGATATATCCAACGTTTCAGGCACAGGCATTGTATGGACAATAAACGGCAAGGGAATATACAAAGTATGCTGCAGGAAGCTTAACGGATAATGGCGGCAGTATCAGCTTTAATAAGTCCGGCGATTATACTCTGGAAGCGGCTGTGACAGATGAAAAGGGCAGAAAATTCAAGTATGAAAAAAAAAGCATATCGGTGTATGAAGTATCCCGTATTGAATTAGCTTTAAGTACAAATGAAGCATACACTGATGAAAAAGGTTACAATCATAGCTGATACCGAAAATACAGGCGATATATCGTGGTATATATCCAAGGACGGCGCCAAAAGCAGAATTATTTAAAACACGCAGGCGGTTCTCTGGGCAATTCCGGCGGTGAGCTTACGTTTAAGGAAACAGGCATTTACACGGTGTATGCTATAGCTTCAGATAAGACGGGCAGGACATATACAGAGCAGGCTGTGATAACGGTAACGGACGCGCCGGAAATGGAGCTTGATATAGACAAAGGAAACCGTGTATATACAAGAAAAACTGTGCGCGTAAGCACAAGGCTTAGTAATATAGGTGACAGTGAAATTGCGTGGTATATTGAGAAAAAAACGGTGAGAAAAAACCGTATAATGACTATGTAACAGGCACGCTCAGTAATTACGGCGGCAATATATACTTTTCACAGGGCGGCGAGTACACGGTATATGCTGTTCTTACGGACAGGAAGGGCAATAAAAAGAAAATCGTGTAATATAACAATATACGGCAGACCGAGTATCAGCATAGATATATCCGAAACCGGATATGTTGGTATAGGCAATAAGGTTATTACGGAAGTAAGCGGCGGCGACTGGGATAAAATACAGTGGTACATATCCAAAAACGGCGCGGCAAAGAAAAACTATCTGAATATGCTGACGGTGCGCTGACAAATGACGGCGGACAGATAACATTTAATCAGACAGGGACGTATATACTGTATGCGGAATTAACGGACAAGGCTGGCAATACTGCGATAACAAGTGAAAGTATAAATATACAATATGCCTTCAGCGGATATTATTGTGCCGGAGATTACGCATACCGATACGCCTGTAACGGTTACGGCGGCGTTTAAGAACGCGCCTAATTCTGTGTCTTGGTACATCTCAAAGAATAACGGCAGCGAAGTGCTTTATACCAACTACTGCACAGGCTTGTTATCGAAAACGAGCGGACAGATAAGCTTTAAGAGCTACGGTACATACCGTCTTATTGCAAAGAACAACGGACGCAGGCGGACAAAAAAGCGCGAGTTTACAACGCTTGTTAGGGTATATCCGAAGCCGAATTTGACAACCTCGCTTGCAAGGAATATGCACATAGACAGCAGCTACGGTGCAAGCTACAGCGTGTCAAAATGGGGTAATCAGAATATTGAGTGGAAGCTTGAAAAGGACGGAACGCCTGTTAATATGACCGACTATGGTACATTTAATTTTTCAAGCGGCAGTATATCGGCAGCGTTTAATGTTCTTGGCAGCTATGAGCTTATCGCATATATAGAGAGGACGAAACAGAAAAGGTATTCCGATATGCCATACCGATTGAGGTATATAACACAGCGCCGTATGTGAGCGGTGTGTCGGTAAATAAGACGCGCAGATACAGTAACGGAAGTATTATACAACGCTGTCCCCGTCCGCTGTTGACCCTGACGGTGATATTATTATGGGATATGAGTATCAGAACAAGCCGTCCAATGATTATTATCCTATCGGCACAACGTATGTAAAGGTACGCGCAAAAGACCGGTACGGTAAATTTTCAGACTGGTACACGGTTGACGTAACAATAAGCAACAGTGCGCCGGAAGCGCCTACAATATACAGAGACCCCGACACTATAAGTATTGCACCCGGTTCGCGGCGACGCTGACCGCAACCTCAACCGATCCTGACGGTGACGCGGTGCATTTTGAATGGGAAGGCGTGACAGACGACGGGACGTACCCAATCGGAAAGCATATTATCAGATGCAGAGCTATTGATACGGCGGGGCTTAAATCGCCGGCGACAGCGGTAGTGTTCTTTGCCGCTGACGAAATGAGCGGCGGAGGTATGGAGCTTGTAGATGCGGAAAGCCGTATTGTTGAAGAGGGTATTGACGGCGCGACCATTTCAAAGTATGAGTTTGACGTACCAGCCGTGGACGGTCATAGCGGTAATGACTACGGACAGGTACGGGGCTTTAATGTTCATACGGGCGAATGGGAACTGATAGAGAAGCGCGATGTGAGTAATGGTATTACTATGACGGGTACTCTTGAACAGGGTAAGTACAGTAAGCTGGAGTTTTTTATTATGCATCGCATTGTATGTATAATAAATGTAATATAACGTACAATGTAGAGTTCTATTTCCCTGCGGAATAAAAAAAAAAGTATATTTGCTTTTTAGCGGTATTAGTGGTATAATATCATCTAAATGATTTTATACTGGCAGGTGGAAAAATGGAAAACACAGAACAGCGGAATGACCCGCTTATAGAATGTATGACGGAATTTGAGGAATGGGAGCAAAACGGCTGCATAAAAGCCGAGGAGATTATACGCAATTCCGATAATAAAACAGAATAAATAGTATATAAAGCAGTTTCAGAAATGAAGCTGCTTTATATACTAAATTTTTCAAAAAACAAATGCGACTAAAAAACAGTTGCATTTTTTGAAAATTGTGATATAATAATAGTATGAGGTGAATACTTTGGGTAAGAAAGAAAAACTAATTGCAAAATTAAAAAGCAATCCGAAAGATTTTACTTTTGATGAGATGAAAACCTTATTGGAAGCGCTGGGCTTTGTGATGTCTAATAAAAAGGCAAAACAAGCGGTTCAAGAGTAAAGTTTATGAAAGGCGATATTCCTGTTATTCTGCATAAACCGCATCCGAGAAAGGAATTATTAGAATATCAGATAAAGCAAATTACAGAAGTGTTAGAAAGGGAGGATTTAATATGAGTAATCTGTTAGAGTATAAAGATTATTTGGGAACGGTAGAATATTCTTCATCAGATAAGGTTCTGTACGGTAAAAAGTAATTGGGATTAACGGTCTTGTTTCGTATGAGGGTGACAGCATAGAAAGCTTGCAGGCTGATTTTGAAGAGGCGGTTGACGATTATCTTGAAATGTGCGCTGAACAAGGTGTTGAACCTCAAAAGACATATAAAGGGACTTTTTAATGTGCGAATATCACCGATGCTCCATAAAAATCTTGCAGAATTTG